>Ga0081478_149360_pt1 | contig 17041 bp, 16 predicted proteins | sample OctSprmetagenome_FD_70983 | JGI IMG/M metagenome (GOLD analysis project Ga0081478, IMG submission 70983) | Hot spring and microbial mat streamer communities from Octopus Spring Streamers, Yellowstone National Park, USA - T=80-84 v2 (version 2) | ecosystem: Environmental > Aquatic > Thermal... | reverse complement strand
GAGGACCGGGCGCCCCGGGGCCACCCCGCCCCTCAGGAGGACGCCCCGGATGGCCTCGGCCAAAGCCCCATAGCCTCCCATGCCTCTAGAATGCCCCACATAGAAGCCCTCCTCAACACCGTCTTCCCCGTGGCCCTGGTGGTCTTCTCGGGCTACCTTTTGGGCCGGCGGATGGCCATGGATCTCCCCACCCTCTCCCGCCTCACCGTCTACCTCCTGGTGCCCGCCCTCATCTTTGACGCCATGTACCGGGCCCAGTTCTCCCGGGAAGGGCTTTTGGGCCTCACCCTGGGTTTCCTCCTCACCTACCTGGGTCTTTACCTCTTCGTGGCCCTCTTGGGCCGCCTCCTCCGTCTAAGCCCCGAGGCGGCCAAGGGCCTGGCCCTCGCCGCCCTCTTCCCCAACTCCGGCAACATGGGGCTTTCCCTCACCTACTTCGCCCTGGGTGAGGTGGGGCTTGGGCTGGCCGTGGTCTACTTCATCCTCTCCAGCGTCCTCATGTTCGGCCTGGGACCCGCCTTCATCCGGGGGGGAGGGGTCCTCGAGGGCCTCCGCTTCACCCTGCGCCTGCCCCTCCCTTACGCCCTCGTCCTGGGCCTCCTCTTCCGGGGCCTGGGGGTGGTCTTCCCCTTCCGCCTGGAGGAGGGGGTGCGCCCCATGGGCCAGGCCGCCATCCCCGTCCTCCTCCTCACCCTGGGGATGCAGATGGCCCAAACCCCCTTCCGGCTCGGAGCCTTTGAGCTTTGGGCGAGCGGCCTACGGCTCCTCGTGGCCCCCCTTTTCGCCTATCTGGCGGGGCTTCTCCTCGGCCTCCCCCGGCTGGAGCACCAGGTTTTGGTCCTCCAGTCCGCCACCCCCATCGCCGTCAACGCCTTCTTGCTCTCCCGGGAGTTTGGCAAGGACGCGGCCCGCATAGGGCGAAGCGTGGTGGCCTCCACCTTCTTGGCCTTCCTAACGGTTCCCCTGGTCCTTTTCCTCATCGGGGTCCGGTAGAAGGGGCGTGCCCAGGTCCAGCTGGAAAAGAACCCCTCCCGCCCAAAGCCCCACCAGGCGGTGGTAGCCTTCCTTTAGGGGAAAGCGGGCCTCCTGGACCCCAGGGCCCTCCAGGAAAAGGGCCTTCTCCAAGAGGAGATCCTCCTCCCGGTACCACTTCAGGTGCAGGTACCCGGGCCCGGGAAGCCGCTCCACCCTCAGGACCAGCCTGGCCTCCTCCCCATCCTTAAGGAGACGCGCCACCACAAAAGGCCTCTCCGGGGGCGGGGGCCTTCCCGGGTCCAGGGGCAAAAAGGTGTAGCGGCAGGCAGAAAGGAGGAGCAAAAGGAGAAGGAGCCCCCTCATCGCCCCTCCCCGGCGGTGGCCAGGGCCAGCAGGGCCAGAGCCGCCGTCTCCGCCCTGAGGATCCGCCGCCCCAGGCTCACCGGGGCGAAGCCCCGCTCCTCAAGGAGGGCCACCTCCTCCTCGGCGAAGCCCCCTTCCGGCCCCACGGCCAAGGAGAGATTCCGGTTCAGGTCCAGGACCTCCCGCACCAAAGCCCTCGCCCCCACGTGGGCCACGAGGCCCTGCTCCACCTCTGGCACCGCCTTCAGGGGGATGGGGGGGAGGACCTCGGGCACCCGAAGCCTCCCCGACTGCTTGGCCGCTTCTTTGGCGATGGCCTTTAGCCGCCTTAGCTTCCCCTCCCCCATCTCCTTGGGCACACTGTGGCGGGTGATGAGGGGCTGGATCCTGGTGGCCCCCAGCTCGGTGGCCGCCCGCACCACCTCGGAAAGCTTGTCCCCTTTGAGGAGGGCCACGTAGAGGACCACCTCCACCCCCACCTCCCGCTCGGGCCTCCGCTCCTCCAGGATGCGGTAGCGGACCGGGGGGCCCAGGTCCACCACCTCGGCCAGGGCCTCGCGGCTTTCGTCAAAGACGGCGAAGCGGTCCCCCACCCCGGCCCTCAGCACCTCCACCAGGTGGCGGCCCTCCTCCAGGGGAAGGACGCCGGTGAGGCCGGGGCTATAGGCGCGGTGGGGGCGCACCCTCACCTCCTGTAGGCTAGGAGGACCCACTCCCCCTCGGCCGCCTCCTCCAGGGGGGCGAGGCCCGCCATGGCCTCCCGCACCAGGGGGGCCTTCTCCTTGAGGATGCCCGTGAGGAGAAGCCGCCCCCCGGGGGCCAGGGCCTCCCGGTAAAGGGGGGCGAGCTCGGCGTGGAGCTCGGCGAAGAGGTTGGCCACCACGAGGCCGAAGGGGGCCAGGGGTAGGGCGGCCTCGAGGCTCCCCAGGAGGAACTGGGGGTAGACCCCGTTTCTTCTGGCGTTGGCCTCGGCCTGGGGGAGGACGCTTGGGTCCACGTCCACCCCCAGGGCCTTCCCCCCGAGCTTCTCGGCGGCGATGGCCAGGATGCCGCTTCCCGTGCCCACGTCCAGGACCCTTTCCCCGGGGGAAAGGTGCCGGGCCAGGGCCATCAGGGCGAGGCGCGTGGTCTCGTGGTGCCCGGTGCCGAAGGCCATGCCGGGCTCAATGACCAAGGGGATCCCCTCCCCCTCCCAGGCGTGCCAGGGGGCGAGGACCACGAAGGGCGGGGCCAGGGCGGGCTTTAGGTCCCGCCGCCAGGCCCAAAGCCAGTCCTCGTCGGGAAGCTCCTCCCATTCCCCGCCGAAGGGCAGGTCCGTTCTGGCCGGGAAGTAGGCCAGGATCTCCCCTTCCCCCTCCAGGATCCCCCGGGCCCCCCGGTCAAAGAGCTCGGGGATGAGGGCGTCCAGCTCCAGGGGCGTGCCCTTCAGGCGGTAAACCCACACCCCGTCATTCTACCCGGTAGCGGCAACAGCTCCCCCCCTCGGCGATCCGCTCCTCCCGCAAAAGGGGCAGGCCCAGAAGCTCCTGGTAGGCCAGAAGCTCCCCCTGGCACAAGGCCTCGTGCTCCCGGGAGAGGGCCAGCTTGGGGCAGCGCCGCTGGCAGAGGTAAAGGCGCCCTTCCTCCTCCACCACCTCCGCCTCGTACCCCTCCTCGTTGAGGCGCCGGGCCAGCCGGGTGAGCTTTTCCTTTAGGGGAAGGTCCCTCAGGTCCAGGGGAGCCAGGCGGCCCAGGTTCCGCTGGGCCAAAAAGGCCACCACCCCCTCCTTGCCCAAGGCCTTCTCCAGCCCCTCTAGGACGTCCCGGCAGAGGAGGGCGTAGGGGCTCTCCCCGTCCTGGGCCCGGTAGAGGCGGTGGGGGCGGCCCCGGCCCGAGCGGCGCCGCACCTCCGAGCGCACCAGGCCCCGGGCCTCCAGGTCCTGGAGGTGCTTGCCCACGGCGGCCCGGCTCAGGCCCAGGGCCTCGGCCACCTCCTTGGCGGTGAGGGGCCGGGCCCTGAGGAGCTCCAGAACCTTTTCCTTGGTGCCTCCCAAAAGGAGGGCCATTCTAGGCCATGGGCAGGGAGATGAAAGCCTGGACGCTCAGGGCGGCGGCGAGCTCCCTGGCCGCCCTCAGGAAGGCCTGGGCCTCGAGGCCCTCGGGGTCTTGGACCACGATGGGAAGCCCTTTGTCCCCGCTTTCCCGAAGGGAGAGGGTGAGGGGAACCTCGCCCAGGAAGCGGGTCTTGAGCCTCTCGGCAAGCCGCCTTCCGCCCCCCTCCCCGAAGATGGGGGTGGGCTTGCCGCAGTGGGGGCAGAGGAAGGCGCTCATGTTCTCCAGGACCCCCAGAACGGGCACCTGGACCTTCTTGAACATGTCGGCGGCCCGCTCGGCATCTATGAGGGCCACCTCCTGGGGCGTGGTGACGATGACCCCGCCCGAGACCCGGGTGAGCTGGGTCAGGGAAAGCTGCACGTCCCCGGTCCCCGGGGGGAGGTCCACCACCAGGTAGTCCAGCTCCCCCCAGTTCACGTCCTCCAGAAACTGCTTGATGGTGCCGTGGAGGATGGGACCCCGCCAGATCATGGCCTGCCCCGGGGGGACGATGTTGGCGATGGAGAGGACCTTGATGCCGTGGGCCTCCAGGGGGAGGATTTTGCGGTTTTCGTCCACCTTGAGCCTCTCCCCCTCGAGGCCCAACATCTTGGCCTGGCTGGGCCCGTAGAGGTCGGCGTCCAGAAGGCCCACCCGGGCGCCCTCGCGGCTCAGGGCCAGGGCCAGGTTGGCGGCCACGGTGCTCTTCCCCACCCCGCCCTTGCCCGAGCCCACCGCCACCACGTGCTTGACCCCAGGGATGGGGTACTGCTCGGGAGGGCGCACCCCGCCGCCAAAGCGCACCCGCACCTCCTCCAGGCCCAGGGGCATGAGGGCCCGCCGGATGTCGGCCTCAATCTGGCCCTTTAGGGGGCAGGCCGGGGTGGTGAGGTGGATGAGGAGGTCCGCCTTATTGCCTTCCAGGCGGATCTCCCCCACCATGCCCAAGGAGACCAGGTCCTTGCCCAGCTCGGGGTCCATGACCCCCCTCAGGGCCTCGAGGACCCGCTCTTCGGAAAGCGCCATACCGGGCCTAGGCTATACCAGGGCGAAGTTTTGGGCAAGGCGCGTCCTCACACTTATACTCCTGGCGTGTACCCCGAGTGGCGGAAGAAGCGCTTTTACGAGCTCCACCTGGCCTGGCTGGTCCAGGGGCCCAGGGGCCTGGAGCTCCTTTTTAAGGTGAACCCCTACAGCCTCTACCCCACGCGGGAGGAGGCCCTGGAAGCGGCGAAAGCCCTCCTCAAAGGCAGGCTGGACCAGGACCCCAGGGTGGGCCAGGGAAAAGCCCCCATCCTCCTCTCCGAAGAGGACCGGGCCCGCTTTCTCGTCCTTCTGGAAAGCGGGAAGGCCCTCCTGCCCCTGGACCGCTACGCCCTTTTGGGGGAGGTGGCCGAGGTGGAGGAGCGCCTTCTCCACAAGGCCCCCTTCCAGGACCCCACCAACGTCCTCCAAAGCCTCAAGGGCCTCCCCGTCCGCCTCCTCCTCACCCCCTTGAACGACCCCGAAGGGGAAAGCCAAGAGCTGGCCCAGGGGCCTTTGGAGGTCCTCCCCGAGGGCATCCGCGTGGGGGATTTTTTCCTTCCCATCCCGCCCGAGACCCCCATTGAGGGCCTGGCCTACGAGGAGGCCTTCTTCCATCTGGGAGACGGCCGCTACTACCTCTACGCCCTCTCCAGCTCCACGTCTTCGTAGAGGGCGTGGAGGTCCAAGGGGGCATCCACGCAGGGCAGAAGCGCCTGGCCCTCGGTGTAGATCTCATGGGCCACCCCCATCCCGGACTTCCGGTAGACCTCCACCCGGGGCTCGGAGGCGCTCACCAGGAGGTAGGCCTTCAAAGAGGGCAGGCCCAGGTAGGCGAGCCGCCTTTCTCCCCGGTCCAGGCGCTCCGTTCCCGGAGAAACCACCTCGGCCACCAGGCAGGGGGCTTCCTCGTAGGGAGGGTGGGGCGAAAAGGGGCCGCACACCACCATGAGGTCGGGGTAGTAGAGGGTACTTTGGGAAACCTTCAGCTTCACCATTTCGGTGTAGAGCCGGCAACCCTTGGCCCGGGCGGGGGCCCTCAGGAGAAAGGCCAGGTTCTGCACCAGGAGGTTGTGGGCTTTGCTGGCCCCGGCCATGGCGTAGGGAACCCCCTCCACCAGCTCGTGGCGCTCGGGGCTTTGGGCCTCCCACTCCAGGTAGGCCTTGAGGGTCAAGGGCCGAGGCTAGGCCGCTTCGCCCATGGTAGCCCCATCCTAGCGCTCCCGGGTAAAGTGGTGGGTAGCATGGACCTGCCCAAGGCCTACGACCCCAAGTCCGTGGAACCCAAGTGGGCCAAGAAGTGGGCGGAAAACCCCTTCGTGGCCAACCCCAAAAGCGGCAAGCCCCCCTTCGTCATCTTCATGCCGCCCCCCAACGTCACGGGGAGCCTGCACATGGGCCACGCCCTGGACAACTCCCTGCAGGACGCCCTCATCCGCTACAAGCGCATGCGGAGGTTTGAGGCGGTCTGGCTCCCCGGCACCGATCACGCCGGCATCGCCACCCAGGTGGTGGTGGAAAGGCTCCTCTTAAAAGAGGGCAAGACCCGGCACGACCTGGGGCGGGAAGAGTTCCTGAAGCGGGTCTGGCAGTGGAAGGAGGCGTCCGGGGGGACCATCCTCCGGCAGCTCAAGCGCCTGGGGGCCAGCGCCGACTGGAGCCGGGAGGCCTTCACCATGGACGAGAAGCGCTCCCGGGCGGTGCGCTACGCCTTCTGCCGCTACTACCACGAGGGCCTGGCCTACCGGGCCCCCAGGCTTGTCAACTGGTGCCCCCGGTGCGAGACCACCCTCTCGGACCTGGAGGTGGAGACCGAACCCACCCCGGGCAAGCTCTACACCCTCCGCTACGAGGTGGAAGGGGGCGGGTACATAGAGATCGCCACCGTCCGCCCCGAGACCGTCTTCGCCGACCGGGCCATCGCCGTCCACCCCGAGGACGAGCGCTACCAGGCGTTCATCGGCAAGAAGGCCCGGATCCCCCTCACCGAGATCTGGATCCCCATCCTGGCCGACCCCGCCGTGGAGCGGGAGTTCGGCACCGGGGCCCTGAAGGTGACCCCCGCCCACGACCCCCTGGACTACGAGATCGGGGAAAGGCATGGCCTCACGCCCGTCTCCGTCATCAACCTCGAGGGCCGGATGGAGGGGGAGAGGGTGCCCGAGCCCTTGAGGGGGCTTGACCGCTTTGAGGCCCGCAAAAAGGCGGTGGCCCTCTTCCAGGAGGCGGGCCACCTGGTGAAGGAGGAGGACTACACCATCGCCCTCGCCACCTGCTCCCGGTGCGGCACCCCCTTGGAACACGCCATCTTCCCCCAGTGGTGGCTCAGGATGAAGCCCCTGGCGGAGGAGGTCCTAAGGGGCCTGGAGCGGGACGAGATCGCCTTCGTCCCCGAGAGGTGGAAGAAGGTCAACATGGACTGGCTCAGGAACGTCAGGGACTGGAACATCTCCCGCCAGCTCTGGTGGGGGCACCAGATCCCCGCCTGGTACTGCCAGGACTGCGGGGCGGTCAACGTCCCCAAGCCGGAAGCCTACCTAGAGGACCCCACGGCCTGTGAGGCCTGCGGAAGCCAGAGCCTGAAGCGGGACGAGGACGTCTTTGACACCTGGTTCTCCTCCGCCTTGTGGCCCCTTTCCACCCTGGGCTGGCCCGAAACGACCGAGGACCTGATGGCCTTCTACCCCGGGGACGTCCTGGTGACGGGGTACGACATCCTCTTCCTCTGGGTTTCCCGAATGGAGGTCTCCGGCTACCACTTCATGGGGGAAAGGCCCTTCAAGACCGTCCTCCTCCACGGCCTGGTCCTGGACGAGAAGGGCCAGAAGATGTCCAAGTCCAAGGGGAACGTCATTGACCCCCTGGAGATGGTGGAGCGCTACGGCGCCGACGCCCTCCGCTTCGCCCTCACCTACCTGGCCACGGGGGGGCAGGACATAAGGCTGGACCTCCGCTGGCTGGAGATGGCCAGGAACTTCGCCAACAAGCTCTACAACGCCGCCCGCTTCGTCCTCCTCTCCCGGGAGGGCTTTAGCCCCAAGGAGGACGCCCCCACCCTGGCGGACCGCTTCATGAAAAGCCGCCTGGCCCGGGGCGTGGAGGAGATCACCGCTCTTTACGAGGCCCTGGACCTGGCCCAGGCCGCCCGGGAGGTCTACGAGCTCATCTGGAGCGAGTTCTGCGACTGGTACCTGGAGGCCTCCAAGCCCGCCCTGAAGGCTGGGAACGCCCACACCCTGAGGACTCTGGAGGAGAGCCTGGCCACCCTCCTCAAGCTCCTCCACCCCATCATGCCCTTCATCACCAGCGAGCTCTACCAGGCCCTGACGGGCAGGGAGGAGCTGGCCCTCGAGGCCTGGCCCGAGCCCGGCCCCCAGGACCCGGAGGCCGAGGCCCGGTTTGAGGTCCTCAAGCAGGCGGTGAGCGCCGTCAGGGCCCTGAAGGCGGAGGCGGGGCTTCCCCAGGGGGAGGAGGTCCGGGTCTACCTGGAGGGGGATGCCGCCTCCGTGGTGGAAAACCTCCCCGTCTTCCGCTTCCTGGCCCGGGCCGAGCTTCTAGAGGAGCGCCCGGAAAAGGCCCTGGTCAAGGCCATGCCCCGGGTGACGGTGAGGATGCCCTTAGAGGGCCTCCTTGACGTGGAGGAGTGGAGGCGCCGCCAGGAAAAGCGCCTGAAGGAGCTTTTGGAGCTTGTGGAGAGGAGCCGGAGGAAGCTCGCCTCCCCCGGCTTCCGGGAAAAGGCCCCAAAGGAGGTGGTGGAGGCCGAGGAGGCGAGGCTTCAGGAAAACCTGGCCCAGGCGGACAGGATCCGGGAGGCCCTTAGCCAAATAGGGTGAATCCTCGCCTCATGGGCTTCCCGCGGCTGCTTGTACACGGTGCACCTCCCAGTAGGCCAGAAGGGCCTCGCTGAAAAGGGGGGCGTGCCCCTTCTCGTAGGCCAGAAGGAGGCGGCGGGCGATCAGGGATTTGAGCCTTTCTGCCGGCGTGGCCAGGATGGGGGGCGAGGCCAGCCGGGCCCGGGCCTCCCGGCCCAGGGCCACCCCCACCCGCTCCACGGCCACCGGGTTTGGGGGAAGGCCCAGCCAGATGGGGGCCTCCTCGGGCGGGAGGAGGCGGAAGCCCTTCTTTCGGGCGTATTCCAGGCCCTCCGGGTTGTCCTCGGGGATGTAGACCCCCTCCCCCATCCTGGCCCGGGCCAGGGCCTCTTCCAGCCTCAGGGGGAAGGCGAAGGCCGTGAGGCCCCCCTCTAGCTCCCCCGGCTCCCGCAGGTGGACCGCCTGGACCTCGTAGCTCACGCTCCCGTTCCGGGCGTTTTCCGTGAGGAGGCCCGCCACCTCCACCTCCTTGGGCACCGCAAGCCCCCCCATGCGCCAGGCCACCACCCGCACCCCCTGCAGGCGGAAGGCCAGATGCCGCCCCTCCCCCATGGTGCGGGCCTCCTCGGGGCTTCCCTGGAGGAGGAAAAGGGGCTCGGGGTTGCCCGCCCCGTAGGGCTTCAGGAGCTCCAGCTCCCGGTACACCTGGGCCAGAAGGCCCGGGGCGGGGAGGGGGGCCAGGAGGGGGACCTCGAGCTCGGGCTCGGGGAAGCGGGCGGCGTATTCCAGAAGCCTTCTTTTCAGCTCGGGAAAGCGGGCCTCGTCCATGGCGAATCCCGCCGCCTCCTTATGCCCCCCAAAGCGCTTTAGGAGGTCTTCCACGCTCTTAAGGGCCTCCACGGCGCTTATGGGCGCGAGGCTCCGCACCGTGCCCTTCCCCTGGGCCACCAGGAAGACGGGCCTAAGGGTGGCCTCCAGAATGCGGCTCGCCACGATGCCCATGACCCCGGGGTGCCCCTCCTCGTCCCGAAGGACGATGGCCCTCTCCTCCGGGTCCACCTGGGGCAGGAGGCGGCGGAGCATGGCCTCCTCTAGGGTCTGGCGGCGGGCGTTCAGCCGGTTAAGCTCCTCCACCAGCGCCCGCGCCTCCTCCTCGCTATCGGTGAGGAGGAGCTTGAGGGCCTTTTCCGCCTCCCCCAGGCGGCTTGCCGCGTTGATGCGGGGGGCAATGCGGAAGGCCACCTCGTCGGCCCGGCCCGTGTAGCCCACGGCCTGGGCCAGAAGCCTGAGGCCCACCCAGGCCGAGGTGGCCATACGGGCCAGGCCCTCCTTGGCCAGGGCCCGGTTCCAGCCCCACAAGGGGGCCACGTCGGCGATGGTGCCCAGAGCGGCCAGGTCGGCGTACTCCAGGGGAGGGGGCAGGCCAAGCCTCTCGTGAAGGGCAAAGAGGAGGAGGAAGGCCACCCCGGCCCCCGTGGGGTGCTCGCCCAGGCCCGGGGTGTAGGCGGGGTGGAGGACCACCCCGGGGGGCGGGGCTTCTTTGGGCGTGTGGTGGTCGGTGACCAGGACCTCCACCCCGTTTTCCACAAGCTCCTTAAGCTCGGCGTGGTTGGCGATGCCGCAGTCCACGGTGAGGAAGACCTCGGCGGCCTCGAGGTGCTCGGGCACCCTTTCCATGAGGACCCCGTAGCCCTCCTCGAGGCGGTGGGGGATGAAGGGGTGGACCCTGGCCCCCAAAGCGGTGAGGCCCCGCACCAGGATGGCCGTGCCCGTGAGGCCATCGGCATCGTAGTCCCCGTGGACGCGGATCCTCTTTCCCTCCCGTATGGCCTTCAGGAGGAGGTCCACGGCCTCTTCCAGGCCCTTTAGGGGAAGAAGGCGAAGGGGCGGGTCCAGGTCCTCCTTGCGCCGCACCCCCCGGTGCCAGAGGGCCAGGGCCGCCTCAGGCCCCACCCCAAAGGCCTCCATGACCTCCCGCCACTCCGGAAGAGGAGGCAGGGAAAGGAGGCGCCAGCGGAGGCGGCTCATGCCTCGTCCCGGTCGGGGATCCTGGGGATCTCCTCTATCCTCTCCCGCTTCAGGGCGTTCACCTCCCCCTGAAGCCGCCTGATCTCCCGTAAAAGCCGCCTCCTTTCCCCCACGCCCCCAAGCCAGAGGGCCAAGGCCCAAAGCCCCCCCATCAGGAGCCCCAAAGAGTAGGCCCCGGGCAGGAGGGCGTAAAGGGGAAGGGGCCCAAAGGGGGAGGGCACCTCCAAGAAGGGGTAGGTGTAGTAGAGGTACGCCCCCGCCCCCACCGCGCCCAGGCTCACGAGAAGGAACACCCAGCCCAAAAGCTTCATACCACCTCCAGGGCCTCAGAAAGCCGGATCCGCCCCTCGTAAAGGGCCTTGCCCAGGATGGCCCCCTCCACGCCCAAGGCCTTCAGGCCTAGAAGGTCCTGAAGCCCGGCGATCCCACCCCCGGCGATCAGGGTATGGGGCCAGGCCTCCCGGACCCGGGCCACGACCTCCAGGTCCAGGCCCATGAGGGTCCCATCCCGGCGCACATCGGTGTAGATGAGGGTGCGCACCCCCATGGCCGCCCACCGGGAAAGAAGGTCCAGGGCGGAGACGGAGGCCCTTTCCTGCCAGCCCGAGACCACCACCGATAGCCCCCTGGCGTCCAGGGCCACGGCCAGGCGCTCAGGGCCAGCCTCGGCTAGCATGGCCTCAAGGAGGTCCGGCTCCTTCACGGCCACCGTGCCCACCACCGCCCGGTCCGCCCCCAGGGCCAGGGCCTCGCGCAAGGCCTCCAGGCTCCGGATCCCCCCGGCGAGCTCAAAGGGGATCCTGAGGGCCTTGCGGATCGCTTCCACAGCCTCCCGGTTGTGGCCGGTGCCCAAAGCCCGGTCCAGGTCCACCAGGTGCAGGTAGCGCGCCCCCTCCTCCTGGAAGCGCAAGGCGGCCAGCACCGGGTCCCCGTAGGGGGTCTCCCGGGAAGGGTCCCCCTCCAGGAGGCGCACCGCCTGGCCGCCTTTTAGGTCCACGGCGGGGACCAGGAGCATGGCCCTATCCTACAAGCTCCCGCACGGCCTCCGCCAAGTCGGGCTTCCTCATGAGGCTTGTGCCCACCAAGACGGCGTCAAAAAGCCCGTGCAAGCCCTCCAGGTCCTCCCTCCTGGCGTAGCCCGACTCCGCCACCAGAAGGCCCCCAAAGCCCCGCTCCCGAGCGAGCCGGCCCAGCCTGGGGGCGGTGGCGAGGTCCACCCTCAGGCTCACCAGGTCCCGGTTGTTGATGCCAAGAATCTCGGCCCCGCTCTCCAGGGCCAGCTCCAGCTCCTCTTCCGTGTGGACCTCCACCAGGGCCTCGAGGCCCAGGGCCCTGGCCCTTTCTAGGTAGGCCCCGGTCAACTCCCCTAGAAGGGCCACGATGAGGAGGACGGCGCTGGCCCCAAAGGCCCTGGCCTCCTCCAGCATGAAGGGGTCCACCACGAAGTCCTTGCGCAGAAGGGGCATGCCCACCGCCTGACGCACCCTCTTTAGGTCCTCCAGGCTTCCCCCAAAATGGTGGGGCTCGGTGAGGACGCTTAAGGCCCTGGCCCCGCCCCGCTCGTAGGCCAAGGCGGCCTCCGCCGGGTCCACCTCCCTAATACGGCCCTCGGAGGGGCTCTGCCGCTTGACCTCGGCGATGAGGGAGAGGCCGGGGAGGGCCAGGGCCTGGGCGAAGGAGGGCACGGCGGGGGGCTCGGGAAGGGGGTAGGGGGCCACCTCCTGGGCCCGCCTCCTGGCGATCTCCCCCAGAACCCCGGGCACACGGGAAAGGTCGGGCCGCATGCGGATATTCTAACGGTATGCGGGGCGTGGCCTTGGCTTTGGGCGGTGGGGGTGTCAGGGGCTACGCTACGCCCACCTGGGGGTCCTCGAGGTCCTGGAAAAGGCCAAGGTGCCCATCCGGGGGCTTGCGGGAAGCTCCGCGGGGGCCCCGGCCGCCGCCGGCTTCGCCTTCGGCCACAAGGACCCCTACAAGGTGCACGAGGCCATCTTTGACCCCGATCTGGCCCGCCTGGCCCAGGGAGGCGGCCCGAGGGTCCTCGCCCGCCTCCTTGGGGGCCTCCGCCGCCCCCACCTGGCCGAGGCCGGGCGGCTGGAGGAGGGCCTGAAGGCCCTCTTCGGCGATGCCCTCCTGGAGGAAAGCCCCATCCCCCTGGCCATCCAGGCCGCAGACCTCCTGACGGGCGAGGCCGTGGTCCTGAGGCAGGGCCCGGTCTTAAAGGCCGTCCTCGCCAGCATGGCCATCCCCGGCCTCTTTCCCCTCGTGGCGTGGGAGGGGCGGCTTCTGGTGGACTGGTGGACGGGGACGTGGCGGAGAAGGTGCCCGTGCGGGCGGCCAGGGCCCTCTTCCCCAAGGTGGTGGCCGTAGACGTGTCCAACCCGCCGCCCAAGGAGCCGCCCAGGACGGCCCTCGAGGCCGCCCTCCTGGCGGGGGAGGCCAGCCGCCGCCTCAAAGAGCTGGCCCTCAAGGAGGCCGACCTGGTCATCGCCCTGGACCCCCCCTTCCCCATATACACCTTTGACCACGGCAAGATCTCCCTGGTCTACCAGCTGGGCCAGAGACGGGCCTGGGAAAGGCTTCAAGAGGTCCAGGCCCTGGCCCAGGTCCGCCTCAAGGACCTCCTCCCGGCCTTCTTAAAAGCCGGCCCTCCCCCTGCCAAAGGAGGATGAGGAAGACCCCAAGGCCAAGGGGCAAAAGGAGAAGCCCAAGAGGCCGCAAAAGAAGCCCCATCACCCCCAAAAAGAAAAAGGCCGAGGCGCCAAGGCCCACGGCGAGAAGGGGCCCAAAAGGCCCCTCGGCCCGCAACGCCCTCCGGGCCTGGAGGTGAAGCCAGCCCGCCCCCCCAAGCGCCAAAGCCCAGAGGAGGGGATGGGAAGCCCGGGGCAGGAGGAAGGCCAGAAGAAGAAGGCCGAGGCCCTGGAGGAGAAGAAGCCCCAGGGCGTAGACCCTGAGGCCCCGCCGCCTCAGCCCAGGGTCTCCCTTGGGGTCCAGAAGGGCCCGGAAAAGCCCCTCCAGCCCATCGCCCTTTGCGCCCACAAAGCCCTCCCTAGGGGCCCCCGCTTAGTGGTGGAGCACCCGCTGGAGGAAGCTTCGGGTGCGCTCCTCCCGGGGGCGGCTGAAGATCTCCTCCGGCCTCCCCTCCTCCACGATCTGGCCCCCGTCCATGAAGATCACCCGGTCCGCCACCTCCCGGGCAAACCCCATCTCGTGGGTCACCACCAGCATGGTCATCCCGCCCCGGGCCAGGTCCCGCATCACGTCCAACACCTCCCCCACCATCTCCGGGTCCAAGGCGCTCGTGGGCTCGTCAAAGAGCATCACCTTGGGCTCCATGGCCAAAGCCCTGGCGATGGCCACCCGCTGCTGCTGGCCCCCGGAGAGCTGCCCCGGGTACTTCCCCGCCTGGTCCAGGATCCCCACCCGCTCAAGAAGCTCCAAGGCCTTCCTCTCCGCCTTCTCCCGGGACCAGCCCCGGACCCGCATGGGGGCCAGGGTGATGTTCTCCAGGACCGTCATGTGGGGGAAGAGGTTGAACTGCTGGAAGCCCATCCCCCCCCCCCGCCGCACCGCCCGGAGGGCCTTCTTGTCTTTGACGTTATGCCCGTCCACCACCACCTCCCCCTCCTGGAAGTCCTCCAGGCGGTTGACCGTGCGGATCAGGGTGCTCTTCCCCGAACCCGAGGGGCCGATGATGACCAGCTTCTCCCCGGGGGCCACCTCCAGGTTGATGCCCTTCAGGACGTGCAGGGGGCCAAACCACTTGTGCAGGTTGTGGATCTTGATGATGGGTTCCACTTCCCGCTATTTTCGCACCCGCTGCCAGAGATAGACAAGGCCAAAAAGGCCGAAGCCCAGGAGGTCCGTGACCAGGCCCGGCACCACCAGGGCGAGGGCCGCCGCCATGAGAAAGGCCTTCTCCAGAAGCGTGGTGGGCTTGTGCAAAAAGCCCACCAGGCTGGCGCTGAAGGCGGTCATGCCCAAAAGGGCGGTGAGGAAGATCCCAAGGCCCTCGCCCCAAGAGCCCACCCCCAGGAGGAGGAGCTTGGGGTTGAAGAAGAACATGTAGGCGAGAAGGGCGGTTCTGAGCTCATAGACGAAGCCCTGGACCGCCGTCCTCCAGAAGTCCGAGCGGGCGATGGCGCTGGCGGCGTAGGCGGCCAGGGCCACGGGAGGGGTGGAGTCGGCCATGATGCCGAAGTAGAAGACGAACATGTGGGCGGCCACCGGGGGCACAGGGTAGCCCGCCTTCTCGGAAAGCCCTAGCACCACGGGGACCACCAGGGAGGCCATGACGATGTAGTTGGCCGTGGTGGGAAGCCCCATGCCCAAAAGGAGGCTCGTGAGCTGGGCCAGGACCAGGACCAAGATCAGGTTCCCCCCGGAGAGCCTCTCCACAACGTCCGTGAGCCCGAAGCCGAGCCCGGTCATGGTGACGATGCCCACGATGACGCCGGCGCTCCCCGTGGCCAGGGCGATGCCCACCATGCCCCGGGCGCCCGCCTCCAGGCCCTCCAGGAGAAGCCGGAATCCCCTAAGGAACCCAGGCCCCAGCCCCGCCCCGCCCCGCCAGGCCCGCCAGACCTCCTGCAAAACGATGAGGAGGGCCATAAGGAAGATGGTGTTCAAGGCCGCCCGCTCGGGGGTGAGCCGCAGGGCCACCAGGGCGTAGATGAGGTAGACGAGGGGCAAGAGGTAGTGGAACCCGGAACGCAGGGTAGGGGCCAAGGGGGGGAGCTCGGCGCGGGGCACCCCCTTGAGGCCCAGGCGCAGGGCCTCGAGGTGCACGGTGATGAAGAGGGTGGCGTAGGCCAAAAGGGCCGGCACCAGGGCGATCAGGACCAGGTTGGCGTAGGGGATGCCCAGAAACTCCGCCATGATGAAGGCCGCCGCTCCCATGACCGGGGGCATGAGCTGGCCGTTGGAGGAGCTGGCCACCTCCACCGCCCCCGCCTTCTCCGGCGGGTAGCCCACCCGCTTCATCAGGGGGATGGTGAAGGTGCCCGTGGTGACCACGTTGGAGACCGAGCTTCCCGAGACCACCCCGGTCAGGGCGCTGGCCACCACCGCCGCCTTGGCCGGCCCCCCGCGGAAGTGGCCCAGGAGGGCGTAGGCCGCCTGGATGAAGAAGCGCCCCGCCCCCGCCTTCTCCAGAAGGGCGCCAAAGAGGACGAAGAGGAAGACGAAGGTGGCGGAAACCCCCAAAGGCACCCCGAAGATGCCCTCCGCCGTGGTGTAGAGCTGGCCCATGAGCTGGCCCCACTGGCTCCCGGCGTGGAGCTGGAGCCAGGAAGGGAGGCTAAAGGGAAGGAGCCCCTTGGGCCCGGTGAGGGCGTAGAGGACGAAGACCGAGGCGATGATGGGGAGAGCAGGCCCCACCACCCGCCAGGCGGCCAGGAAGAGGACCAAAAGGGTCAGGGTGCCGAAGAAGACATCCCGCTCGCTGGGAATCCCGCCCCGGATCTGGGTGATGCCGTAATAGTCCACCACCACGTAAAGGGCCCCCGCCACCCCCAGAGGGGCGAGAACCCAGTCCCCTAGGGGAACCCGATCCCTGGGGCCACGCCTTCCTGGGTAGGCCAGAAAGGCCAGGGCCAGGGCGAAGCCCAGGTGGATGGCCCTGAGGCGGATGGGGTCCAGGGTGCCCACCTCCGTGGCCCAGAGCTGGAAAAGGCTCCAGGCCACCGCCAAAGCGAAAAGGGCGTGCCGAGCCCACCCCCTGGGCCTCCTTCCCCCCAGCTCGCTTTCCTCCAGCGACAGCGAAGCGTCCTTCTCCATACCTCCTCCGAGAGAAAGGGGGGCCCCAAGCAGGGCCCCCCAGGCGCTAGGCCAAGGCTACTTCAGAACCCCCACTTCCTTGTAGAAGCGCTCCGCCCCGGGGTGGAGGGGGATAGGGAGGCCCTTGGCGGCCCTCTCCAGGCTGAAGAAGCGCTCCAGGTTGGGGTGGATCCTCTTGAAGGCCTCCTGGTTGCCGAAAACGGCCTTCATGAACCGGTAGACCGTGTCGGCGGAGAGCTTCTCGGAGGCGATGAGCATGGCCTGGACCGCCACCGTGGGCGTGGTCACGTCCACCCCCTTGTAGGTGCCCCCGGGGATGTTGAAGCGCACGTAGAAGGGGTACTTCTTGGCGATGGCCTGGACCCTATCCAGGTCCACGGCCACCAGGGTGATGGGGGTGGTCAGGGCCAGCTGCTGGATGGCGGGGGCCCCCAGGCCCACGGTGTAGAAGAGGGCGTCGGCCCGCTTGTCCTGCACGAGCTGGATGCCCTGGGTGGCGCTCACCCGGATGGCCTGGCCCAGGTCCTCAAAGCGGAGGCCGTAGGCCTCGAGGATCTGCCGGGCGTTCTGCTCGGTGCCCGAGCCCACGTCCCCCACCACCACCCGCTTGCCCTTAAGGTCGGCCACGGTGCGGATGCCGGCATCGGCCCGGGCCACGATGTGGACCACCTCGGGGTAGAGGGCGGCCAGGGCCCGGATGCCCTTCACCGGCCTGCCGTCAAAGGCGGTGATGCAGCACCCTTGGAAGGCGTAGAAGCTGATGTCGTTCTGGGCCAGGGCCATCTCAAACTCCCCGGCGGCGATGGCGTTGATGTTGGCCACGCTCCCACCCGTGGAGCGGGCGTTGGCCCGGATGCCCACGTTGGCGTCGTTGACCAGCTTGGCCATGCCGGTGGCCACAGGGAAGTAGACCCCCGTGGTGGCCCCGGAGCCGATGGTGAGGCACTCCTGGGCCAAGCCGAGCCCCAGGCAGGCCAGTCCCGCCAAAA
>Ga0081478_145676_pt1 | contig 17075 bp, 23 predicted proteins | sample OctSprmetagenome_FD_70983 | JGI IMG/M metagenome (GOLD analysis project Ga0081478, IMG submission 70983) | Hot spring and microbial mat streamer communities from Octopus Spring Streamers, Yellowstone National Park, USA - T=80-84 v2 (version 2) | ecosystem: Environmental > Aquatic > Thermal... | reverse complement strand
AAGGTTATTTTGGGGTGCTAATATACTAAGATTCGCATGGCAAAGAAATACAGATCCTAGAATCTTTCCTCTTTTCAGGCTTTCGGGAAATAACATTGATTTTATAGGGATCGATGTTCCCAATATACTTAGATAGCTATGAAAAGGGGAAGCCTCAAACTCCTAGATGTCCCTCCATACCAGGCTCTTCTAGAGAGTGTGTATCTAAGCAACTCACTCTTACCAACCCTCATAGATCCGTACACGATCAAGAGGGACGGGTCATACTCCCATTATAACTGAAAGCCTAACCCTTTAGGGTTGGGAGGAGGTCAGGATCTGAGACTATTATAATGAGGCTATTAGGTTTGCTATTTCTGTCGCTTTCTTGATTGTGTGCTCAGGTATCTTCTTTTCTACATATGCCCTTCTATCTAGGTGCCATACGGCGTCCTGCTCTGCAAAACTGTAGACTCCCTCTGGGCTGTATATGCTTAGCAACCTTGCTACTATTTTCACATGTGGTGTCTTCTCTCTCAGCTCTCTTTCCCATGCTTCGATAGATTCCCTGTCCCTGCTTACGATTACGATATAATCTACGTGTTGGAGTATCGCAAGGTTCTCAGCAGTCACCCTTACACCTTCGTGTGGTCTGCCCCCACCTAGATCTACAAGCACAACATCAACTGCATTGGACTCCTTAGTAGTTCTAAGGCTGTTCACGATCCATGCCAACCTCTCCTCAGGAGCCTTCCTAGCCTCCTCCTTAAGCTCTTTCCTTATTTCTGGGGCGTATAGGCTCCAATGCTGTGTTGGGGCGACTACATCTCCTTCCTGTGTTAACACCATCCTCTTGCCCGCTCTTAGGGCGTCTGATAGGAGATGGAGAAAGACGCTCTTGCCAGAATTGGGATCACCCACGACAGCTACGACCTTCGTTTTTCTCTGAGCCTCGAACCTGGAGGGGTCAAGCGGCACCACTTCGCCAACCTCTGGAGCTGACTTTGAGTGTCTGGCAACAACAACAGCACCCTTGAGCCTCGGATCATACACGCCGAACCATGTTGATTTGTTTGAGTACTTGGCAGCTAAGTGTGTAGCTAGCCATACCGGCATCTGACCAAATATGACAATGGGTTTGCTCCAGTCAATCTCTATATCTGGTAGCTTTCTCAACTGCTCTGGTTCTGCGAAGCTATCTCCCACTATTTTTATATCAATGATCTGAAGATCTCCATGTCTCTTCAAGCCCACAACAATATCCCCTCTACTCCCTATCTTTGCATCAGATACCTCACCAGTCTGTGGATCTATAGCCTTCCCGATTAGATCCTTATCTACAGCATATACTATAACAAACTTATTCAGTCGTGGTTCGAAAGTGGCTAGAACCCTTGCGAAGTGCAGCTCATGCGCCAAATAGCCATAGAGCCAGAGCGGCCCTCTACCACTTAACCCTACAGCCCCTGATGGGTTTACTTGTGGTAGCTCTATGTCCTTCAGATCATCGGGGCTCATCACAGTATTAATGATTTTGAACTCAAGCACGGTTAGATTCTTTTTCTTCTCCACATTGAACTCAACTTTCCCTTTCGTAGGAATACTAGATACCCTTATAGTTTCCGTCAATTAATCCACCAAATACGATATTATATGGGGATAATAAATATATAAATGAGCCAATACCAAGCCTCATCCCTAAACTAACATTTAGGTGATCCTATTGACAACTGGAAGCCTCGTCTCTTTAGGGTGAGGAGGAGGTCAGTTCTAGGCAAGATGAATATTTGGTATCTGTTGTTGTTCTCGTGGGATTAGGGATTTGGTATTCTGTAGCTTATCATATATCTTCTCTACAGCTTTCGCTACATCTTCTTCTCTTCTTAGCCCTGCTATGATTGCTATTCCGCTAGAGAATATCAATGCTGTTGCCTTTGGATCTTCGAGTCTAAGGATTATTCCTGGGAACTGCTCTGGGTCGTATAGAACATCTTCCTCAAGTAGCGCAGATGCAAGGTCGAGATTAATGTTGGCGCCGAAGTCAGCCTTCACAACTATATTCTGAATAAATACCTCTGCTCTTCCTATGACTATACCAGCATCTCTGAATATCTCTGCGAGCCTCTTAACAGCCCTCGTTACAACTGAAAGCCTCGCTTTTTAATGCTTATCAGCTTTTTAGTTATGTTTTTTTAGATGGGGGAGGCTCTGGCCACCCCGTCTGCCCCTCAGATGACAGATGTAAACCCGAATAGATGGGGGGAACCTATGATCCGCCTGAAAGGAATGATGATCAAGGTGACGACCTGAAGGCGGGAGAGGAGGTCAGACTAATAGGAATGCTTGTATATTAGTTTATTATCAATAAACGATTGGAATAAAAGTGTAGGGACAAACAGGGTCTAAGGTAATGGCCAGGAGAAAGAAGAGCAATGAGGAGTATAGATGGGTTGCCAAGCCAGGAGATAGGATTATTGTCAGTAGAACGGTGTTTTGTTATCAAAGCTGTTGTCTAGGAGGGGTTCAGAGTATTAAAAAGATCATGAATATATAGCAAGGTGGTTGGAGACATGCTCTCCACGCTTCTAGAAATACTCTAGAAATACTAATGAGAATCACTATAGGCTTAAGAATGAGTAGTATCAAGAGCTAAGGAAGATCTATTCTATCCTAAAATCCCATCCCACTACATACATGGAGTTTGTCATGACGCAACCACAAGGGTATCCTTCTCTCTGGAAGAATAAGACTGGGAAATACTCTGGAGAGATCTTCAAAAAGCTTGATAAGTATCTAGGCCAAGAATCTTAGGGGTAGGTGGCCCGTGAGATATCTCTGGAAGAAATCTTGAGAGATCGCTCGGCACCAGGTTGATCTAGAGATGAGTTATGGAATACCAGCGCCTAGGATCAATAGTGTTAGCCTATGGCTAGTTGATGACCACCTATGGAAACCTGAAACCTATGGATGCTACGAAGATCAATATAAATGGCGTTGAGAATATTTTCTTCACAAGCATTGCTATCAACACCCATAGGGGTTGGGTGTATCTCGATCTAGAGCCTTCTAGGGAGTTCTACGAGCTACTGGCAAGAGGCTTCAAGCCATCATCCCATGCTAAGATCAAGCTTGATAGGAGGAGTAGGAGGGTGCTTTTCCACCTATCCTTAGAAAAAGAGATCGAGATCTACAGGCCTGGGAATATTAAGCCCATTGATGTTAATGAGAACTCTGTAGCAACTCTCTACGAGGCATTCTCAATAATCCTAGAAACAGATCTTGCAGAGACGATACTGGGCTATAGCTATAGGAAGGAGAGTATCCAGAAGAGAAATGGATCCGATAGTAGTGAGACTAGGAAGGTTATGAAAAAGCTTAAGGAGGGGAAGAAGAAAAAGGATTATAGATGGAAGACAGCAAACCTGGTAGTAAGGGACATTCTGAGGACTAGGGGCGTTATAGATAGTTATTGAGAGAATCTCGGGAGACGATATAAGGTTTATGATCGCTAGGTATAGGAATAAGCAATTGAGGCACAGGATATATCAGAGTGCATTGAAGGGAGAGCTCAATGCGATAATAGATAAATCTAGGGAATATGGAATGCCGGTATTAATGGTGGATCCCAGGAATACATCTAAGATCTGCCCTATACACAAGGCCGTAATAGAATATGGGGAGGATAGGATAGGTGTTTGTAGTAAGGGAGGTGAGAGGTGGCATAGGGAGGTAGTTGCCTCGATAGACATCTATCTTAAAGCCCTCGAAGCCCTTTATGAGGGCTATGCCCAGAAGGGCTTCTGTGTTTCAAGCATAGTGGGAGCCCAGTGCCGCTGGGCTTAAAAGCCACCAGAGAGCCCATAGAGATCCCAAGATCTCTTTAGGGGAGGTGGAAGCCCCCGATGCCACAGAGCTAAAAACCCTGTGGGTTAAGAAGCAAAGCAACACCAAACAAAAGAATATCAATGAAAATCGATAACAATCGAGGGACAAGCGGCTGAGCAGATAGGTTTTGTCCTAGCAACATACTCTGGATTGAGAATCGCCTCGCAGGTGCCCTCAATATCGTGGGTTAAGCCCTTCATAGGCATCTTAAAATCTCAAACTAAGGTGGATCTCAAGAGGATCACTATAGTGAATAGCATAAAGAACTTCTTCATAGACCTAAGACTGATATTCATACAGAATGTGGCAGACTATCTAAGGGGTAAACAGAGTGCTGAGGAGACTATGAATAGAATTGTGAGTAGCTGGATAAAGTTTATGAAGGCATAGCTATAAGGGGTCTTTTTGGCGAGAAAAATCCGCGTTCGATCTATATTGTTTTTATCGCTACCCCCGGTCATATATATGCTATCAATTACACTCTATCCAATAGTAACCAATATCTACATAAGCCTCTCAACATATACACTTAGAGGCGAGCTAGTCTGGGTTGGCCCTAAGAACTATAGATCAATAGCAGAGGATCCCTACATAGATAGGGTTATATATAACACCCTTGTATATACGATCCTAGGCCTGCATTGACGGTAGCTCTGGCTCTGCCTATCTCGGTCTCCCTTAAAAGGGTGGGTAGCGCTCTCCTCCTGCCGATTATGATACCATCTTCCATTCCAGCTGCTACCGCAGCTGTTATGTGGTATTTGATGCTAAACCCCTTCTTCGGTATCTTATACTATGTCTACCAATATAACTGGTCTTCATCGATATATACAGTGGTTATCATAGAGATCTAGAGATCCCTTCCACTAGCTATTCTAATCATATATCCAGATAAATAAGGGAAGAATCGTTGAGAAGGGAGCCCCAGAGGATCTATAGAAAGCCCAAAAGCATATCCACATTCAAATTCCTAGGGCTCAGCAATATAGTATCGTCAGAGCTTCTCGGATACAGGGACGAGGGGCTTCTGGGATTTAGACTGGAAGACGCATATATGCTGTATCACAAACTGCGATTTAGAAGGATCAGTCGAAGCGGCCAAGTATCTCAGATCGAGAAAAATAGTGCAGATAAGGATAAGCGGTGGACAACTAATAAAATAAATGTGGATCCTGAAAACCGTATAAACATAGGAGAAAGGATTGGAATAAAGATCGATAAGGATAGAATCCTCAGATTCAAAGAAGTTCCAGAAGATATTATGCAATCTATCTATAGTCGCCTAGACAAATCATTCTACGATCCATAGAAAAATCGACCACAAGTAGAAAAAACGATATTGATAAGCCGTTCAAATCGGCACAAGGAATCGAAGGTGAAATATGGTGAAAACAAGAATAAGCAGAAAACTAAAAGCCATAGTGGGTATAGAGAGCGCAATAGTACTAATAGCATTCGTAGTAGTTGCAGCAGCACTGGCATTCGTAGTACTCAACATGGGATTCTTCACAACACAGAGATCAAAAGAAACAATAGGCTCAGGATTAGCCCAGGCAAGTAACGCTCTCGAGATCGATGGAACGGTTCTTACTAAAATAAATACAACTGGCAAAAATTTAGAATGTATGATAATTCCGCTTAGACTTTCAGCAGGCCAAAAACCAGTTGATTTAACCCCTAATAAGACAAGTATAACTGTATGGGTACTAGGTAAATTCGCAGAACAGAATCTATATACACGTCAATCACAAGCTATTACCGATCTATCAGACTTCACAATAGACAACCTATGTGCTAATGCTACCCAAGGCGGATCAAACGCAAATGTTGCTATGATATGGCAAACCGGAAATAATGGAGATAACGTATTAGATCCAGGAGAAAAAGCTCTGCTAGTAGTAAAGTTCACCAGCCAACCTCCTGAAGCTTATGATGTTATTAAAGTTGAAGTCAGAGTTACTGTGGGTGCAGCATTAACAGTAGAAAGGACGGTGCCCCCAAGCCTTACGCAGCAGGTAGTAGATTTAGGTTAAAATATTTTTTATACCTATATAACTATATAGATTTTTCCTTGATAATGAAACTAAAAAGCTTAAAATAGCTGATTATAGAGTTATCTTGGAAAGGTCCTGCGCGGGCCCGTAGTCTAGCCCGGTTAGGACGCCGCCCTTACGAGGCGGAGGTCCGGGGTTCAAATCCCCGCGGGCCCACCAAGATCTTCACACCTAATGATCCTCATTTATAAATCAACGATCCTCGGGATCCTCTTTGATCCTCGGGATATTCTTAAAGATCCGATCCCTTTGATCCTGATTCCATATCGGTTTTCATATCAACATTCATATCGAGTTTTCATATCGGTTTTCATATCGGCTTATATACCTGCTTGTATACTATTTTTGGCGGTTTGTTTGGTGGATCCGAGCCTCGTCGATCTCAAGGGCGTTGGCGACGATGCTAGGTATAGGATCTTTGACTATCTCTGGTAGAGGGGTGTTAGGAGCTCTGACCTGGGTATAGATCCTACATATGCTAATAAGGTTAGGAATAGAAGGGCGAGGGTCTCCGACTCCCTACTTGAGAGGATGCTCAGAATGCTCTCCATAGGGGAGTTCGCATCCCTGGTAAGCAGTTCACAGGCTTTGGATCAAGCCCTCCAGCAGGTTGCTTGATCAAACCATACAAGCAGATAGGGGGTGGAGCATGAGAAGTACTGTTCAAAGTAGTAGCTAACTAGTTGTTAGCCACTTTAGGGTTATCCAAGCCTAGGAAACGTGCCCACTATAGAGGATGGTTTAAGAACAAGCGTCTCTAAGAGCGTATTTAAAATATGTTGATTGAAATCACAGGTTTAGCGAAAAATTTAAATATAAGGTCTTAAAACACACGGTAATGAGGTGATTTGCTTTGAGATTAACTGTAGCTAGGAGGGGGCTATTCTAGCCTCACTAGCCCTACTCCTAGTCCTAGTGTTAGGCTCTCAACAACCGGTTGCTCATCAATATACACCTACACCCAGCGAGGCTTACATGGAACATGTATATGTAATTGTTAAAGCTAGGGATCTGAAAAGGTACGAGTTCTACGTGTGCAATGGCTGTAGGTTTGCGATCATCTTCTACGTCTACGATACTAGCTGGAGGTTGTGTGATATAATATTCAGGGCTTTAGATCCCGAGGGTAGGGAGATATACCCTAGAGGTAAGGTTGGTTGGCTACAGTGGAGCTTCACCGCTGAAAGACCCGGAACCTACGTTTTAGAGTTTGATAACACTTACTCCACACTAACAGGTAAGTATGTTGATCTAGCATTAGCTGTAAGACCTCCCACGAGAACTACAACCATGATAGAATACAGGACCTCAACCGCTACCGTAACTGAAACACTGACAATATTGCCATCAATACTATCACAGGAGGGCATGCTAATATTCACACTAGTGGCAGCGGTAGCATTCATAGTCGGCATATTATTAACACTACTCGTCAGGAGATCCTGAAATAACAATCATTAACTTGATCGTTTATAGAGGAACTCCTCCCTAAACCCCGAGGGTTGACTTGAAGTTAGAACCCTTGAATATTTAAATATGATATCCAAAGTATTACTTGAACTTTAGCTAGTAAGGGTTCTGAGTTGGCTGTTAAGTTAGATGTGTTATTAAAGCCTAAATTACATAATATTTAGAATACGGTGGATGTATGTGAGCGAGAGAGCTGAAGAGAGAAAGGCTGAAGTTAAGAGGGAGAGACAAGCTAGGAAACCACCTAAATGTAGGTAGCTAGTGTTAAACTGAAAGGTGTAGGGGGGATATCTGCCATGGATGCAGTTAAGGTTCAATATGTTCTGTTTAGGGATCTTGTGAGTGATATTCCATCAACTACCTATGCTACTCACGGTCTTTACATGTACCCTGCTAAGTTCATCCCACAGGTGGTTAGATATGTTATTAGGAGGTACACTCGTGAGGGAGGCTGGGTCTTCGACCCTTTCGCAGGCTACGGGACGGTTGCGATAGAGGCTTCTCTAACTGGGAGGAACTGCATCCTATGGGATTTAAATCCAATACTACACCTCCTTGTAAGAGCCTCCCTATACACTGATCACCTATCGTTAAGCGATTTCCACTTGGACTTCGACTACGATAAGCCCTTCCACCCCCGATGGAATAATATATTCTACTGGCATCCACCTGAGTTCTATAAGGTGCTATCCAGGGCTTGGGGCTACTGGCATAGAGAGGTTAGCTGGAAGCTTAAACCTCTTATCGCAATCCCCCTCCTGAAGGTGACACGTTACTTCAGCTATTCTGATGAGAAGATATCGAAGCTCTACAGGTCGAGGTATGCTGAGGAGAAGGTTAGGAAGCTCCTAACCTCTAACTGGGAGGCTGAGATGAAGAAGATGTATTGGGAGTATGCAAGGGATGTAATGAGGAAGGTGAGGGAGTATCAGAGCTACAAGCCGAAACAGATAGAATGCGAGGTTAGGGCGAGCGATGAAGCATTCTTCACGGGAAACCGTGTTATAGTTGACTCTATCAAGGAAAGGCTTGAAAGAGAGGTTGATATCATGTTAACATCACCCCCCTACATGCAAGCTCAGGAGTACATAAGGAGTTTCAAGCTCGAACTAGCCTGGCTAGGGTTCTCAGGGAACTTCATATCAACACTGGCAAGCCACGAGATACCCTATAACGGTGTAGGAGAGGGAGCCATATCCAGCAGGACCTACGAGGTTTTCAAGAGGGAGGTGGAAAAGCTAGGTTACGAGAAGCTACTAGAACTATACGTATCGTATTTCAACTCGATAGCGTTATTTCTAAACAATAACCATGGGAAGGTGAGGGATACCATAGCCATCTTCGTGGGTCCAGTTAAAGTGAGGGGCATTCGTATATCAATAGATACCATTATAAAAGAGCACCTAGAACATCTCAGTTGGAGACATGAGGTAACACTTATCGACACGATAGTAACCAGGAGGCTTTTCAAGACGGAGGTCAACCCTGCAACCGGTTTAAAGGATGAGAGGACGCCAACAGAACACCTGCTGGTAATGAGGTGTAAATCTTGAGTACTAGTTCCACTCCTAGCAGATCCTACAACTATGTGATACTGTATCTTATGCCTGAAAGGCTTATCGAGCGAAGTAAGATTCTTGAATTACAATGGAACAATATTAAGACGCTCATACCATGTCTTCTAAAGAGCCTATACACGGGTAGTATTGAGTTAAGGCTTCACGAGCTTGATAAAGTCTTCACGGGTATTGTTAAGATTAAGGATGTTCCTGAAAGCAACATTTTAGGTAAGGTAGCTTCACTATGGTACTATCTAACAAGAGTATTCCATCAATCTATGGGGCCTAGGCTTGGTGGGTTTGCTGAGGAGCTCATAACATATTTGGTAGGTAGTGGAGGTAAGTATAAGGTTATCGGACGCAATATGACTTTGGGAAAGGCTTTAAGGGAATTAGTAAATGTGGGTGTTGAGCGTAGGAATATGATAGACTTTATTTTCAGAGGTAACGATAGTTTAGCTCTGGTAGAACTTAGAATGAGCGAGCATACAGGCGGGCGTACAGGCCAGCAGTCCCTTTTAGATAAGATAGACTACATTCTAGGAGTTCTTGAAGAAGAAAGAGTAAGATTAAGGCAAAGGTTGATAGATAAGGGTATACGTGAGCTAAGCCTCTCGATAGTAATACTATTTAGTGAAAGCCACGAACTCCTAACCAAGGAGAATGTTGATAGGGGGAGGTTAACATCGCTGATAAGTTATATAATGGATGAAAGACATGTAGGGGGGTCTCTTAAAAAGTTATCGGAAGGTAATAGGTATAGGATGTGTGATGGGGCAACCATAACGTTTGAGAGGGTTAAGAGGGAACTATTTGATATTGATAATAGAAAAGTGTGTATAAAGGAAAGTAGCTCTGATTTCAGAGTGTGGCTGAAGATTCTACTCGGAGATGAGTTCTTCAACGAGTATGCTAGATCTAATCTTAGTGATATTCTTGCGAGACACGGTGATATCATAGCGGACGATATATGGTTGTTCTACACATTACTCATAAACGAACTCAAGGTCGCCAGGCAGTTCGGTTATACACATGTTAGGAGAGTCTACGAGGATCTAAAGCTATCTAATATATTTGGGTACTTCTACAACAATGTGTATAACAATACTGAGTTACCTCTAGAAAGCTATATACAACAGTTAAACCGATGGATAGAAGGTTGCGCAAATACTGTTATAAAGGTTTATAGAGAGAAGGGTCAACAACTTAGGCTCCTTGAAACGAACGATTTAATAGCGAACTTTGAATACCTTAAACAAGTATGTATATGCGTGTTAGCATTACACCTTACGTTAATCCGCGAACGTAACCTAGAATTCAGGGAATGTAGATGGGAGTAAAACAAAGGTTCTATGGAACCCTAATATCTAGGAGAACGTACTTCAATTAACTTACCCGGTTTTCAACAGTTATAAACTACTAAGCTTAAGGTAGCTGTTTTTCCATACGAGATGGCTGTGATCCATTCTAGCTTGCTTCCGGCGTTCTCAGTGTAACCTCTACACCACGCTCCTTGAAGAACAATATTGTACAGTCTGATACGAACTCACCCAGGCTACCGGGGTAGCCCAGGTACTTCTGAGCGTAGGCGTAGAGTATGTAGACCCTTGGGTCAAGGGCTATACGCCTAACATTCCATATCGTTTCGAGCTCCACCTCACGCTACACTATGATCCTGCCACCCTCAACCCTAGCACTCACCAGTTGCTGAGCTGGAGTTTGTGTTTGAACGCTAGCCATGCTACTGCTCTGCCCACCCTTACCCCTAGCACCAGCCCTAGACCTCCTAACGCTCTCGATCCAAGCTCTTACATCCTCAGAGTACATGTCGAGCCTACCAGCACACCTCTCACTACCATCGGGGTAGACCAGGTACAAATACGGTTTCCCATAAACCCTCCTAACCTCAACCCTACCACCTCTCTCAACAACTGACCTGATCTCCTCAAAGCTTAGAACCAAAAGCTAGACCCCGGGATGGAGGGTGCAACGTGAAATCTTAAAACGTGGGAGGTAGGGGCCCTGGGTGGGGGCGGGCTGAAGCTTAACCCACCTTACCCCAGGTTAAACATGGGTTAAGTTCAGGTTAGGGGAAGTCCTCAACAGCGTTTAACCCAGTTTAACGTTTCCCAGAAGCACTGGAACCCGGGGTAAGCAGATTTACCTACCCGCTATCTAATGTACCCTTCAGCGCTTAAAGCCCCTTCTAAGCAACGCACCATCTTTTCATCATCAAATTGCTACAAAGTAACAAGCTTATGAAGCTTTTCTCCCCATCCTCGTCCTGAAGGATGAGGCTTTCAGTTGTAATATATATTTAAAGCCTATAGTCATAGGCTAGCCTATCTATACTGTTGACACTATAATGTATAATATTAGCATAGAATATTGTGTTTTGAAGCTTTTGAGGTTTGTGAGAAGAGGTTTATATGAGGTCTACCTGATCTATGGGGAAGGTGAGGTTTACAAGGATACATTGAGATCCTCCCATAGAGATTTTGGGTTTATACAAAGGGATTTTTCTTCTAAGGAGGAAGTTGGTGAAGTTAGTTTCGTTTTTGAATCTCTGCTTATGAGTAGGGATCCTGGGTATAAGGTTGCTAAGCCATTCGATCCTGTTGAGGTTTGGGGGGCTGGGATAACGTATGGGGCTGCTAGGGCTAGATATGTTGAGGAGGATGTTGCAGTTATAAGGGGTGTGGCTATATATGCTCTCGTCTATGAATCGGATAGGCCCGAGCTATTCTTAAAAGACTCCAGCAGCAGAAGGTGCGTCGCCCACCAGGATCCTATAGCTGTTAGAAGCGATTCCAAATGGACACTCCCAGAACCCGAGCTAGCCGTGATCCTAGGGGGAGGGGGGAAGATCTTGGGATACACCATAGCAAACGACGTAACCGCAAGAGACATAGAAGCTGAAAACCCCCTCTACCTACCCCAAGCGAAGATCTACAATGGATGTTGTTCATTCGGATCATTCATAGTAACTCTGCATGAGGGGTAGGAACCCCACGTCCTATCTATAAGGCTTAGGATCTTCCGGGTCTAAGATACTTGAGGAAGAGACCTCTACAGCTAAGATCAGGAAGAAGATCGACTATATATTTATAAACACCTGAAATAGAGATCCAAGCACTAGCTATATATCGAATCGCTTTCCAATAACCACATACTAGGGTTATCTATATTGTAGAGTAAAGATGTGGTTTTGAGGAGGCAGATCTTTCGCTCGAAATTATATCAACGAGATCATATATAAACTACATATGGATAAGCTTAAATGTCTTTCAAAGGATATATATCTAGATGGTTTAATATGAACTGGTATAGATCTAACGTTGAAAAGTTTATACCACTATGCATTGCACCAGGCTATATAATATGGGCTCCAGCCGATCCTCTATCCAGAAATCAAAGGTTCATTGAAAGACTTATTGAGGAGGAGTATGTATACACTGTAGAGAATATAGCCACACATTATAAGGTTATGAGAAGATCAAAGGACTTGTGGGAGAAGGTTATAGACGCGGTATCTAGAACATTTAGAAAGACCATCGAAAGCATTTGGATATCTAGAGCACTATAAGCTTCTTTAGTTACAACTGAAAAACCTTGCTCTTCAGGGAGGAGAATAGGTTAGAATCTGAATCTTTGAGTGGAGATTAGAGGTTTAAATATATGATGCTCTTTTGAAGTAGCGAGGTCGAGGGTATATATTTAAATAAATAACTCTACTCATGGATCGGCTGCATGGTTTTATTTGGTTTAGGCGTATGTAGATTTAGCGAGGTATTATTATATGAGTGGGGTATATTAGCTTCTTCTGTGGAAGAGGGCTGAAAGGTTCTTGGCTAGGGCTATGAGGGATTATGAGGAGAGGGGCTATGATGGTGCTTGTTTCAATTCGGAACAGGCTGTGCAATTGGCTATTAAAGCTGCTTTATATAGGATCTTTGGGAGAGGGTGAGGATACATAGTTCTAAAACTCTTCTATCTTATCTTAGAAATCTACTCTATCGGGGCAATAGAGAGGATCTAGCTGGGATCGTTGATGACCTTGTATCAAGATATAGGAGAGAGTTAGAACTTCTTGAGGAAAGCTATATTGAGGGCAGATATGGGGAGTTTGAATATCTGGAAAAACAGGGTAGAGCATGTATAGATACGGCTAAGAAGATGCTGAAGGCGCTCAGGGATATCGAGGGAAGACTGGCCTGGATTCGCCATTGATAAGCTTGCGTATTGAAGAGATGGAGATAGTATAGTTCTATAGTGGCTAGAGCAGCTAAAAATATATTAGGTGATAAACTGGAATCTATATACATTGTTGGAGGTGTGGCTGAGGATAGGATCACAGTTTATAGTGATATAGATATAGTAATAGTAGTTAGGGATCCCGGGCTAAAAAGTCTAGATAATTAGATATAATGGTGGAAGCAGGTAGGCTGGGTCTCCCTCTCTAAGCCCCTATAGATCTCAAGATCAGCACTGTGGAGGAGTTCAGAGAGAACCTAGGGAAGATATGTAAGAAAGCGGTGAAAATTGAGCCCTAAGAGTATGGGATCCTGTCTAGGCTAGACTTAATATTATGCTGCCTCTGTTTAACCCTATTTGCCATCCTCCTATCTGCTATAAATTGCTCCTCTAGCTTAACATAGAATCTGGAATCGATGGAAAATTGATGATTCGTTTTAGATGCTTATAAACCTATATGGTGGGCTTTATTATTGGCTAGCCTGCTTCTTCCTTGTAGATACTATTTTCACGATATCCATATCGTTTAGTATGTGATCGGCTCCGATCCTAGCTCTACTCTTAGCCTCTATGGCGTATAGAAAACCTTCTCCTAGCTCTGTGTGTACCATATATGCGAGCTCTCTAGCCGTGGTTCCCTTTCTCACTAGCAGGGCGTCTGGCAGGATCTTTCCCTCGCTGTCGGTTAGCTTTACAGAATCTTCTACAGGGTATACAGTAATCATATCGAGTGCTTCAAAAACAGCAGCATTTATAGCTCTCTGGACACCCGTGCCTCCGAGCTTCTCGATCACAGCTTTTATCCTTTCTAGAGCCTTCTCCTGTGCTTGCGAGAGCCTAGCCCGATCTATTATTGTGAACCCCTCATCCCCTGGTATGTATTTTATAAGGCCTGCAGATGCAGCCCTCCTAAGCGCTAGCTCGGCCTCAGATGACGTAGGTATTACTATCCTCCCCTCGAGTCTCTTTATAAGGCTCTTTATTATATCCCAGGCCTCAGGTATATCGGCCTTGTTAGCTATGATGATAGTTGGCTTCGAAATCCTCCTTAAGGTTGATGCGAATAGAAGTATCTCCTCATCCCTCCACGACATGAATCTTGTGTTTGAAAGTCCAGACTCTTCCAGGGCCCTTATAACATGGGTTTTCCTAACAGATAGGCCTGAGAGTCTCTGGGATAGCTTCTCAATAGCGTCTGAGGGTGGCATAGAGTCGAGGGTTTTGGCAAGCCTAGCCCAATCGCTCTTTATAATAGATGCCAGCCATAGATCGAATTCCCTCTCTATCTGAATAACATCATCGTAGGGATTATAGCTCCCTGGCTTAACAGGTCTTCCCTCAAGGTCAGTAGATCCCGAGGCATCTATCACGTGGAGAAGAACATCAGCCTGTCTAAGACTGTCAAGAAACTTATTCCCAAGCCCTCTGCCCTCGTGAGCCCCTGGGATCAATCCTGGAACATCCACAACCTTCACCGGGATGAATCTATTTCCATCAACACATATTGAGTTCCTAGCATCACACCTCGGCAAACCGAGGATCTTGTGGGGACACTCCCTCCTAACATATCCAATTCCAACATTGGGCTCGAGTGTTACAAACGGCCTGTTCTCGATCTTAACAGGGACCATTGTAAGTGCTGAGAAAAGAGTTGACTTCCCCACATTTGTCTTACCTATTATCCCTACCAAGATGCTCGTCTGCGTCACCAATCCGCTATACCACTAGATGTATAGCCCTGAGGATATTTTAGATAGGGGTTCGGATTTCATTGGGCTTGGTTTTTGCCAAGCTCTCTTCCCTTGGCTTCAAAGCCCTCGGGATCCCTTTTCATCGAGATCCATATCGCTGGGCTCCAGCCGCTTTGGGTGACCCCGACCCATAGCTCTACCTTCATCGATTCCTCTGGTTCATCGCTGTGGGGAAACCCCCGCCTCCTGACTCTCCTCTTTTCTTCCAGGTATCTCCTCCTAATGTTTATAGATGCAGCCTTATGCCTGTTCATCTTTAATCCACATCTTGGGCATTCTCTAGATGTGTTCCTAAGGATTCACAAAAGCTGTTAATGCCACCTCTGACACTCTTCTATGTATTCTTTTCCATGGTGTTCTATAGTTCCTCCTCCTATTCTTAGCCCTTTTCCTACTAACGAGATCCTCCCTATCTAGATCCTCGAAGATGTGAATAGTGTTTGGGGATAGCATTCTCAAGCCTGCTGAGGGCTTGTTTATAGAGTCCTTCTCCCTATTCCTCTTTCTTCTAACATACTCCTCATAAAGCTCCCTCTTACCCCTACTCTGTGCTATAGACTTCTTACGCTCATAAGTGATCTTAATGCTCTGGAGAGGCCTTAGATCTATCATGTATAAAGCCTATACTGAGCTCGTAGCCATCCAGTGAAAGCTAGTTGCTATCCTATACAATAACCCTCCTAACATAGATCTCCTCAGAGCTTTGAAGGGGATAACCACTCTGTTGTCCTTGATTATAGCCTCACCAACAGTCCAGCCTCTAACCCTGTGCTCAAACTATGTTGATCTCCATGATATGGTTAAGTATTCCCATGGTTTTAGAGTTATCCTTATGGTTCTAGCCTGGTAATCTATCTTTATAAGCGTTGTCTTGCATCTAGCGAATCTCCTCCTAATCCTCGGCTTGATTTTTCTAGCCCTCCCCCTTAGATATCTCTTCCTCCAATTCTCCATAATCGAGTAGGCTGTCCTGATAACAGAGTCTATCCAATGCTGCGTAGGGGTTATCCTTCATAAGCTCTTCTCTAAGCCTTTTCTTAAAAGCCCTATCCCTCGGAATTATTGGAATCCTCACCTTCAAACCTCTGATCACGACCAGCTTTTTACCTTTTCTAACGATCTTTGGGAAGCTGTATCTCCACTCAATATTATCCCAGATCATATCTATAGCATTCTGTAGAGCCTTAACATACCATGTTATCAGCCCCCAAACCCTATCATCCCTGATAGGCACAGAATATGACCTCACAAGCTCAAGGATCTGGCAAACCTCCTTAGGTCTCAGCAAAATCGCTCCATAAAAATGATATATATCAACCCTTATAAATAGATATGAAACCCAAAACAGCTAAGGGTGGGCAGTGTTCTGGGGTCTCGTATTTTATATGGCCTGCTTTTATCTTATTAGCATTTTTCATATACCTTTTATGGGCTTTTGGTTGGAGATCTTTTGGGTGTTCTGTGGGATGGGTAGGAGGAGGTTTATTGATTGGGGGGCTCTTAGGGAGAATCCTGGTGCGCCCCTCATAATAGCTTTTATTGTGAATCTAGTTGCTGCTGCTGTGGCCCTCGCCCTTAACAGGTTGGATCTTGCTGATAGATTTGCTGAAATAGCCTATTTCTTCCTCGCCGGAGGGGTTATTCTCCAGCTTATCTCGCTGATCCTTTCTAGGAGGCGTGGTGGGGAGGGTGTGGAGGAGGATCGCTAGCCTCGCATCTCTAGCAACTCTGGTTCTCTACCTGCTCTACTATATACCGTCTTCCTGGCTTCAGACGCCATATACCGTTGATAGGGTTACCAGGTTCGCCATACCAGGCTACCCCCTCGCAGGATCCTATCTAGCTGACTATATCATAATAATAATATCCACAGCAGTATATTCTGTGCTGAGCTCTCCAAGGGCATTAGCATCTATCCCCATGCTTCCGATATCCCTTTTCCTCCTACAGCTCACAGGAGACCCTGCCTATCTCCTCTTTATCCCCGCCCAGATCGTTATTGTAATAGCGCTGTCGAGGCCGAGTCTAAGGCTCCTGGTTCTAGCCGGCCTAATAGCATCTATTCCTTTATCTGCTAGCTCTCTAGCCGCTTCCATATATTATTTTGCCGGCGGCCGCGATCT
>Ga0081478_135743_pt1 | contig 17168 bp, 17 predicted proteins | sample OctSprmetagenome_FD_70983 | JGI IMG/M metagenome (GOLD analysis project Ga0081478, IMG submission 70983) | Hot spring and microbial mat streamer communities from Octopus Spring Streamers, Yellowstone National Park, USA - T=80-84 v2 (version 2) | ecosystem: Environmental > Aquatic > Thermal... | reverse complement strand
CTAAAATTTATGAAAAGAAAATTGATTTTTTATGTTTAGAATGTGAAATAAAAGAGGAAGAAAGGGGGGATAAAACAGAAGAAGGTTATATTGAAGAACGCCCAGAAAAATCTCAGGGGATACAGAATTATCAAAAAAATCCTGTGATTTTTGAATATGAAGCTCTCAAAGATTCTCTCAATGTAAGAACATATGAGGAGATGTTTGATAAAGCTTTTGTTCTTTACTCGCAGGGGAATATAGAGATTGCAGCAAGAATATTTGAGGTTCTTGCGAACAATTCTCCAAATGAAGAATACAGAGAAATTTCTCTTTTCAATCTTGCAATGAGCCTTGAAAGACTTGGGAAAGATGATGAAGCAGAGAAAATTTATTCCGAACTTTTGAAAAGCTCAAATTATGAGATAAGGTCTGATTCTCTCTTGCGTCTTTCAAGAATAAAAATATCAAGAGGAGAGAACTTTGAAATAGATATTAATTCCTTCCTTGATGAGAAAAGGAAAGCTTTTGCTTATGCTCTTTCTCTATTCCAAAAAACAGAAAACATAATAAACTCTCTGATTAAAAGAGAAATTGATTTTGCAAATTTAGAAAATCATCAACAAATTCAAGTTCAAAATTTATCTTCTGTAAAAGCTGATGTTAAGAAAATAGAAAAAGAAATAAAAAGTATAAATCAAAGAAAGATTTCAGATGAAGCAAAAACAATAGTTTCCATTTCTGAAGCTAATCTCAACTTCATTTTTGCCATTTTAGAGAAAAATTATCCTATTGATGCTGTAAAGCGTAAGGTAAAGCATATTCTTGAAGCTCAGAAAAAATATATGGATGTTGTAAGGAATGGAGAGCCTTGGTGGATTACAGCTGCCGTCTTCAAGCTCGGGGAAACTTATAGATACCTTTTTGAAGACCTCGCAATATCTCCTCCTCCACCAGAACTCAAAGATGAAGAAGAGATAAAAATTTATAGGCAAGAACTTCTGAAAGAACTTGAAAAAGCTCTAAAATACGCTTCCCAAATATATGAGAAAAATATAAACTTTGCAGAAAGGGTAAAGCTCAAAACTGTTTGGATAAAAAGAAGTTCAGCAGAACTTGAAAAAGTCAAATCATATATTGAAAAAATAAAAGAGATTACTGAATCATCTCAAACTCAATAAGATCAAAAGGGAAAATCAGGTGCTGTCAAATCAGATGATATCAAAAGAAGATGAAATAATTTTGAAAATACTTTGTGATCAAGAATTTGATGAGAAAACCTTCAAAGATTTTGAATATCAGATCTTCACCAAAGCAAAAAGATACGGTGTTTCAACTCAAATTTTTTCTGAGTTAAAAAAGCGAAAAATTTGGTCAGAAATTTTCTACTTTGATTATCTTTTGAACCTAAAAAAAATAAAGAATAATTTTGAAACTCTGAAATTTCTTTCTAAATCGGGATTTGATTTTGTGTTGCTCAAAGGTTTCTCTGTTGCTCAAAAATACTATGGTGACTTGCGAATAAGACACGCCGGAGATATAGATTTACTCATAAAAGAATCCGATAAAGATAAGTTTTTAAATTTCCTTTTTGAATCTGGTTTTTCTACCATTCCTCTTTCAAAGATAAAAGAAAAAATTGGGCACGCAATACAGTTTAAAAACGGAAATATTTCAGTGGGAGTTCATACTTGGCTGTGTGATAGATTGTTTGTTGATATAAAATATGAAGATGTTGAAACAGAATATACAAAAATAAAATTCAAAAATGAATATATCAAAGTGAAAACATTATCTTCTGAGTGGGACATAATTGAACTTTCTTGCCATCTTTTTCAGCATGCTTTCCCTCTCAGAATTTTTCTTGATATATCAAAGGTTATTTTGAACTCTCACCAAAACGCAGTAAAACTAATTCATATAGCTGAAAAATTCAAAGTTGTGAATTTTTTACTTATCGGTGTTTTAGGGGCAGTAAAGGTATTCGGTTTGAAAGAACCAAACTGGCTGGGAGAATTTAAAAAATCAACTGTTCTTTATTCTCGCTTAGTATCAAGTTTTGTCTCATCCCCTTTTTTTCTTTTCAGGTTAAGAGATTATCTTTTCATGATTCCATATCAAGACAAAATTTTTGCTCTATCCGTTGCGTTAAGATTTCCCTTTCGTAAAATGTCAATTTTACTTCCTGATTTTCCGAAAGAATTTATAAAAAGACTAAAAGGTGAATACATTACAACAAATTGATAAAATAAATAATAGTAAAAACAATAAATAATAGTAATAAACATTTGTTTTTGGTTATGCAGATAGTTAATCAACGATCACAAAAATTCCGTATTTTGAGTTATCTATTTTTGCTAACTTTTCTCAATCTTTCATTTTTTTCGTGCATGAAAAGAAACATCTTTTATTCTGTTGGGGGCGGTGGAGGAATACCACCAGCAAGTGGTGTCGGTAAGATAAAATTTTCTCCCGGAGAATTTGATGAAGATATTCAAGGAACATTTGAATTTCAGGGAGTGTGGAGATTGGAGAAAAAAGATATTGTCCCTGTAACAGGATATGGATTATTTTTCAATTTCAGAGAAATAAATGATCAGATTTTTCCTTATTTAGGAGTAATTATAAATGTTGTTTGGTTGAGAAAAGAACTGGGAAAGTTTGATTTTCTTAAACTTAATGCAAAAGGCGAGTTTTCCTTGATGTTAGGCATAGAGACAAAGATAAGCAAAAGTTTCTCCTTCTTTCTTGATGCTCCTATAAATATTGTTGCAGATGAGCTACCGAAATATAACATATTGTTTGGAATTTCTCATTATATAAAAAGATTTTGACTTCTGGATATGGATGGAAAAAGAAAAATAGTTTTGTATAAAATTTTGTTTGTGGTTCTAATTTTTTTATGTACTTTTGCTCTAAGATGTTATAAAGAACCCCCACCTCTGCCGCCCGGACCATTTATTACTCCGGAGACAAGATACCCAATAGGACCAGGAGATATTATTGAAATAAAACTTGTTCCCGATGAGATAGGAGTTTCAGGCACATATGAAGTAGATGATGAGGGAAGAATTCTGATACCCTTGGTAGGTGAGTACTATGTTGTTGGCATGACATCTGTTGGTTTAAAGATGCAATTACAAAAAATTTTCTCTGAATATATAAAGAGACCTTATGTTGCAGTTTTTGTTAGACAAATGAAAAGCCAAAAAATTTATGTTGTCAAAGATGAAAGTATAGGCGTAATTTATGTTCAAAGACCTCTGAGTGTTTTTGAGGCAGTTATAATAGCAGGAGTTTCACCAAAAGATAATAAACTTTCTCGTGTCTATGTTATAAGATGGAATGAAGCAAAAAAATCAAGTGATATTTATAGCGTCAATATAGAAAAAATAGTAAGGGAGGGAGATTTTTCTCAGAATATATATCTTACCCCAGGTGATATATTATATATTCCTCCAAAGTATGTAAAGAATGTAAGAGAAGTTATAGGATTTTTCTCTGGTATAGGGTATTCTCTAATTTTCGGGTTTGGGGGAATTAGAGTTTTGGGGATAGTAAAGTAAAAACTTAGTTTTACTGAAAAACTTAATTTCAAAAATTATTTTTTCAAAAGGAAATTTTTTATTTTGTAAAGTATGAGTTTTGAATTAAAGGTCGCTCTCATAGAAGAAGGTGAGGAGTTTCCCGATATAATTGGGATTTCCCTTCCAGATATAGCTAAAATTACTGCTGAAAGATTAGGTAGTAGGGTAAAGAAATTTTTAGAAGCTGAGAGTGAAAGGAGCATACATATTGAAATACCAGAGGTTTTCTTTTTTATTTTCAAAGATAGTTTTGTTCCACCACATCCGGATTTTATTGATGAGTGTTCAAAAGCTATTTTCAGTCTTATATTAAGAAAAAATTTGGGAAGAGGAGAGTTTTCTTTGTGGTCTGAATCTGAAAGTTTTATTATATCTTTGGATCCTGAACCCAAAAAAGATAAAAAAGAAGTTTTCAGAGCCCCTTTTTCTTTCAGATTAAAAACAAAGTCAGATTGGACAAGAGCTTTTCATATATCAAAAAAGATAAAAAACGATGAGGTATCCCAGATTGCATTTTTGGTTTCACCAGATGAAACCTTTATTTCTCTTGATTCACAAATAGAAAAGAATGCAGTAATACTTGGAGATACTTTCATTATATCATCATTTATCGGAGAATCTTCTGTAATCTACCATGGAAATCATATTATAAAAAGTAAGATTGGAAGCAGAGTTAGTATTTTACCTTATTGCTATATTGAGGGAGCTGAAATAGAAGAGGATGTCCAAGTTGGTCCATTTGCGAGAATGAGACCTCACGTTTCCGTTGGGAGGGGAGCGAAGATTGGGAACTTTGCCGAAATAAAGAACTCTCAAATTGGAGAAAACTCAAAAGTTCAACATTTTTCTTATATAGGTGATACGAAGGTAGGAAAGAATGTAAATATTGGAGCTGGAACGGTAACTTGCAATTGGGACGGAATAAAAAAGAATCCAACAGACATAGGTGATTTTGCTTTTATAGGTTCTGGTTCTATGCTTGTAGCTCCTTTGAAAATAGGAGATTACGCTTATATTGGTGCCGGCTCAACTATAACAAAAGATGTGCCTCCTTATGCTCTCGCTGTTGAGCGATCTGAACAAAAAATAATACCAGATTGGAGAAAAAGAAGACTTGAAAAAGAAGAAAAACTCAAAAATAGCGAAGAAAATCAAAAATAACAAAATCTTATAGCTTATTTTTAGATTAAAAGCTATGAGTAAAAGGAAGGAACAGCTTGAACTTTTGAGAAGAATGTCGGACGCAGAACTGATTTCAAGGCTTTCGGAGTTGAAGAAAGAACTTTTCGGTTTGAGAACGGCTATAAAGCTTGAAGGTAGAGGAAATTCTGCAAAAATAAGACAAACAAAAAAAGAAATAGCAAGAATACTCACTATCTTGAAAGAAAGACAAATAAATCAATCACAAAACAAATAATCAATTAAAAGATAAATAATTTCATCATTTAATTTCATCATCCTCTGTTGCTACTTTTTTTATCAGATCTAAAATTGAGAAAAGTTTTAGCTTACGACCATATATTTCCTCTAATGTTTTTTCAATAAATTTCAGATTGGCTGAGTTTTGACTGCCATTTTTCCCACTTACTATAAAACCTTCTTTTTCAAGCACTTCCTGCCCGAATTTGTAAATTATTTTTTCGTATTCTTTTTTTAGATCATATTCATCTTCCTTGGAAATTTTTAGAAGAAAGTTAAGAAGCACTTCAAAAGTATCTTTTGAGAATGAAACTGCTCTTGTAAGTTCAAGGGAAAACCACGCTATCAAAATTTTCAGAAGTGAATTTTTTATTTCCTCAAACAAATTTTCTAATTCGGCTTTTTCAATTATGATGTTTTGAGAGAACTTAGATTTACGTAAATATGCTTGAATTAAAGATGGAGGTTCTAAAATATTGAGAAATCTTCTTCTACTTTTTCTTGCATGCTTCGCTACGCACCAAAATATTCCGCTCTCCTCCCCCAATAAACATATATATAAATCTTCACCTTTATTCTTTTTTGTTATAACTAATGCTCTTTCTTTTGAAAACATAAATTGGGGGAGGGGGAGTTTTTTGTCTTTATTTATTTTATACTTCTTTATACTTCCCCCTCCGCTTTATTTTTTATCTTATAAGTTGAGCGAATCTCATTATAACTCCCATATCTCCTGATATTTTCAGGAGACCTTGCATAAACGCCATCTGAGGATCAAGTTGTCTTGCTTGGAGCTTTCTGAATGTATCTATGCTTTGGGTTATGGTTGCTTTTGCAGGTTCTGGTGGTTCTCCTTTTCCTCCCTCCATTTTTCCACCGGATACTTTTATCCAGAATGTTCCTCCTCCTTCACCTTCTATAACGAACTTTACAATTGCATCCAACCCTTGTAATTTTTGCTGTGTTTCTGGGTTCGCATTTGCTGCCGTTGGAAGTATTATGGTATATACTTCTTCTGGATCTGCATCTTTGCCTATTTCGATTATTTTTTTTCTATCACCTGCTTTTGCTGCCTCCTCTACTTCTTTTTTTAATTCTTCTGGACTCTTTCCGGTAGCCATAGGTTTTACCTCCTTTTTTATTTTTTATTTTTAGATTTCAATTTTCAATTATAAGTTTTGAAAAAAGAGTGCGTTAAAAATCAGAAAAATTGAATGATTGTTCAATCAAAAATGTGCCGAGGGCGGGACTCGAACCCGCACGGGGTTTTTAGCCCCAGGAGATTTTGAGTCTCCCGCGTCTTCCAATTCCGCCACCTCGGCTAAAATATATATTTTAATCTAACTCTTTTTATTTTCATTTTTCGGTTTTTTGTATTTTTTGAATTTTCCCCCATGATTATATTTAGATGTATCTTCCTTTTTGGTTAAATCTTTCCTATTTTCACCGCCCAAACCGTTAGTCCCCGTATAATATAATCCCACCCAAATTTATCCTCTTTTTCCGCTTGAAATTGGTACAATATTGGATCATAGTCATTTATCAGCACAAAATTTCCCCCTTAAAAGGATAGATATGGAAATGAGTTTGCTCAGGAGATCTATAAACCAGGTAAAGTGATTTTGAATATCATCATTGGGAAGATATTTGAGGTTTTAGTAGTTTATCAGAGAAAATTTTGTATATTACCCAAAAGAGCTCAAATTCAGACATAATAATAATGAAGATTTTTTAGATAAAATGCTTTGTAAATCTTTAATTTGCACATCAAAAAAAATAGATGGAACAAAAAAAAGATATACTGAAAAAAATAATAAAAGAGAAAGCAGTTCTGAAAGGAGATTTCGTTCTCTCATCAGGTCAAAAATCAAATATCTACATAGATATAAAAATGGTCTCCGGTGAGGGAGAGTTTCTTGATATAGTATCTGATATAATATGCGACATAGCTCAAAAGATAGGTTTATACAACTTTGCTGGAGTAGAACTCGGTGGAGTTCCACTCGTTGCAGCAGCTGTGATGAAAATGCATCAGAAAGGTTTCAAATCACAAGGTATAATAGTGAGAAAAAATCCAAAAGATTATGGCACATCAAAAATAATAGAAGGTCCAAAATTAACAAAAGTAATACTTTTAGAAGATGTAATAACAACAGGGAAAACAACACTGAACGCAATAGAAAAACTAAAAGAGAATGGTATTGAAACACAAGGAGTAATAGCAGTAATAGATAGAGGCGGAGGACAAAAAGTAAAAGAGCAAGGAATATTCTTTGAAAAAATTTTCAGTTTAGATGAAATTATAGATTAAAAAACAAGCTATTGAGATAACACCAACTAATAACATAGAAACATCAGCTTAATTATATATTTGATAGAATTTTTGACCTTCTAATTAGTGTATATGCAGCGTTTCCAATGCTTTAATGAAAAGCTCTTTCAGTTTTTTCTTATCAAGTTTTTTCATATCTTCTTTTGTTTTAAAATCAGGTGCTCTACGAACAATTCCTGAATCTGCATATGTTGGTTTCGGAGGAGTAAATTTTCCATCACCATTCTGGTCTATATATATCGGATTTGTAATAAGTATAGGTTTTACATTTTTATCCGTTACAACAGGGAACATAGGATTTGGCTCACATTTTTTCTCGCAACTTACCATCACAACAACCCAAAAGTCATCTGCCGGTGGAGTTATAGGTAAATCAATTGAAAACTCTCTCCATTTGAAAGAAATACCACCTATATTTTTCTCAGATATGTAAGGTGTAATTTCAGAGACAAAAAATGGTTCAGGTAAATTTGTTTTAACTTCGCCAGATTTCACAGCAGTTTTTGGTGTGTTTATAAAAATTCTCAAAGTATCAAAGTCAACCCAATCTGCACTTTTTAGTTTGAGCTTTACCTTGAAACCAGATGTTATATTTTTCATATTTGATCTCCCCATCTCAGCACAAACTTCTCCGCCTCCGCGAAATCCACAAACTTTGAACTCATCAAGAATTATGCCGTTCGTTATAAAAACTTTACCATCAGCCATGCTATCAACAAAAGTAGATTGCACAAGTACATCTTCCCTGAACTTCTGAGGTAAATCGTTCCCAGGTCCAACCCAAGCAAAAGTTCTTCCTATACCAGATATTACTTGGACTTTCTGATGCGTATCAGAACCAGCAACAGCAGTTATGTGAATACCGTGATTTAAGAAAGTGAACCAATCGTTAATTACCGTAGGAATTTCATAGTAAGAGTTATAAACTTCTATTGCGTCAAACCTTTCCAAATTATTCATATCTGCAAGAATATCAAATGGAATGAAAAGACCTGTATCTTTACCTCCTATTTCCTTTGATGTTCCACACTGTCCCTGAGGAGGGAATATTCTGTGAATACAAGGGTCCTGCGTGGTTGTGAAATTGAGAGTATCTACAAGAACATAATCAAAATATCCCATTCCTCCTGAACGAGGGTGATTGACTTGAACTATGTTTCTTTTGAGTTTATCTGGTTTCATAAGATGGGCATTTTTGAAAATCTCTCTTGGGTGCAAAGAACGCAAGAACCTATATTTTTCTTTCTCACTCTCCGGAATTCCATACTTTTGGAATCTATCATATTTTTCAGCCCAGTCAAGAGCTCCATCTGATGGTTTTGTCTCATCTCTTTTGAGTGGATAAGCGTTGAAATGTCCATAAGAGAAAGTTGTTATTTCCTGACCTACAAGTGACGCCAAAAACTCAGAAACTCCAATAAGCTGAATTGCTGGTTCATAATCTGTAAGCCAATCATGATCTGTTGATATTATAACATCTACCCCCTCCGCTGCAAATGTTATAACCCTATCTATAAGAGACACTGGACTATCCGGCGAGTTTACAGCATGAACATGAGTATCAGCTGAAATCCACCCCGGAGTATCGGCAACTTTATGTAAAATAGCTTTTATTTCGGTTTCAGATCCCGGACTCAAGGAAATCTCCCTTTCATACCTTGAATACTCCATTCCACGAGAAACAACGATTTTATATGTTCCGGGAGGTAAATTTACTTCCGTTCTCTCTCCTTTTGCCAAAAAAACAACTTCCTGAACTCCCTCCGGTAAAGGATCATATACATAGTCTCTGAAAGAAGTTGATTTCACCTCACACTCTTTACCTTTGCATATAGTTTTTGGGCATGGACCAACACACAAAAATGAAACCTTTGCAGGTATATTCTTTTCCACTATATTCCCGTCTTTTTCATAAACCTCAACAGCAGAAACAATGACTTTTGCTACACCTCCAAGATCAAATGATACTTTGAGTTGCTCTGGTACCCTTACAATTTTAGGTTGTGATGGTGGTAATTCTTTGATTTCAGCGATGAATTTGTATTCGCCTTCTGGTAAAAGTAGTTTGAAATTTCCGCGCTGGTCAGCAATTACTGTTGTAATAAGCTCATTTCCTTTGAATACAGCAACACGAGGACGGGAAGGCAAAGAAGGTAAATTATCAACATTAACTTTTCCTTGAACCTCGTATAAATTAAATTTCTCTCTTTTCTGTCTTATTCTGAAAAATTCATCAGATAAAGAAGAGGGAGAACCATTACCAACTACAAAATATTTTTGATTCATAATACATTCTGATGGCTTTATCTCTATAAATCTTGAAGATGTACCCACAGCAACTTGAAGTAAAGAGTTTAGTGGATCCCCATCAAGCATACCATATCCCAAAAGAGCCACACCAGAAACAACGAGAACAACATTATCATCTGTAAATTTACCATCTTTGAAGTGGAATATTCCATAAGATGAATCAACTTCTTCTGATACAAAAGCGAAACTTGACACCTTGAATACAGAAAGACCTGTTGGCAAAGGGCTAACATATCCAAATCCTTGAAGGTCTGACGAAGGAATAAAGAACTCACCTGAACCTCCCGAATCAATTATATCTGCAAAGAAAAATTTTTCTATTGGCTGCTCAGAAGTATTGCATGCAACATCAATTATTTTGATATAGCGTCCGTCAGAAAAAACGAAATATTTTGCAACTTTGAGAGGCTTTGGCTCATCTACTTTGAATGGGAGCTCATAATTTGGTATAAATCTTTTAAAAACAGTTCCCGCAAGACCATTAGCGTTTATATAATCAAGAAGGTCAAGCTCTCCAAGAACAACTATAACATTCTGTTTCCCTTCAAGAACTCCTATTTTTTGGGGTTTTATAGTATGTCCCAAAAACCAGAACCAATTTTCCTCACCAAGAATATCGTGAAACTTACCATCTTCTCTCTTTATATCAACATCTATTATATTTCCAGCATAAGTAGATACTCCTATTTCTCTTATTTCTTTTGATGGTCTCTGAATTATAGCTCTTATTTTTTCTGTTTCCACAAGAATATCATCTTCTTTCGCTTTAAAAGCTCCCCCATATTCAGGTGGTATTGGATTTAACTCTTTTATATCTTCCTTTTTTAAAACCTTAATGCTTATGCTCTGGGGAGGAGATACCTCTGATATAGCTTCATCAAGATTTGGAGCTTTTACGATATCTTTATCTGATATAACAGGAAGTCCTCCCACTTGAGTTGGAGGTTGAGATTTTGAACTCTCTTTTTTACACTGCGAAACAAAAACAGAAGAAAGATAAAGACCAAAAACAAATATTCCGGCAGCCAAAATTTTCCGTTTTGCTTTTAATGACTTTCTCAATAGAAAATTTCCCATAAAATCTATTTTAATTACGAAAAAAATTTTTTGAATTCTCAACCAGATTTTTCTTTTTGCTGATGCATACTAAATATTATTCTTTCAAGGATTTCTTTGACTTGCCTTTTCGTTTCTTCAATTGAACCTGAGTTATCTATGACATAATCTGCAAGTTTCTTTTTCTCTTCTATATCCATTTGAGCAGAAATTCTCATTTCCGCTTCTTCCTCCGAAATATTATCTCTTTCAATCAATCTTTTTTTCTGGATATGGCGTGGAGCATAAACGAGCACATTAGGATGCAATTCAAGTTTTTTCTCAAATATTAATGGTATCTCAATAATAACTATATCAGATTTCAAATCAGCTAACTCCTGAGACATATAAGATAAAACTTCGGGATGAGTTATTTCTTCAAGCTTTGCAAGAAGGTTTTTATCTTTGAAAACTATTTTTCCCAATTTTTTTCTGTCTATCTCACCGGTTTCATCTAATATATCTTTCCCAAAAATCTCAACTATTTTGTTATAAGCTCGTGTTCCTTTCATTATGACTTTGTGGGCTATTTTATCTGCATCTATTACATAAGCTCCGAGTTCGGAAAATATTTTTGCAACCGTAGATTTTCCCGTAGCTATACCGCCCGTAAGATAAATTATCACTCGAGTTTTATCCATAAAAACAAGAAAGTTTTTTATCTTGATTTTTATTGCTTTCCAAGTTTCAGGAAGTTTCAGAAGAAAATATGAAAATATAACAAGGTGAAACCTAAAACAACACTTTGTTTTAAGGAACAATTTTTGCTTTAAAAAATAATTTTTGTGTTAAAATACAACACAAAAAATAAAAGAAGATGGCGGATATAAAATGCTGTTGAGTATAGAAAATATATTGATATTCTGCTTAGCTTGTGCTCTTGCAGCATCAATAGGTACATCTAACATATCAGTAGCTATGAGCCCCTCGTATTCCGCAAGGGTAATGAGAAGAAAATATCTTATAATTTTAGGTAGTGCTGCAATATTTTTAGGAGCTTATGTTTTAGGCTCAAATGTTCTCAAAACAATATCAAAAGGTATAGTATCTGAGGGCACATTTGACACAAAAATAAATGCCTTCACCTTTTACATAAACTCAATTCTATTTTTAATATTGGCAAACTCCCTTCATGTTCCCATATCAACAACTGAAATCGTAGTTCTATCCGTTGTAGGAATTGGGATATATGAGAAATCTTTGAACACAGAAAAATTTCTTCAAATAGTCATATGGTGGATAACAACGCCTCTTGTTATTTTTGTAATAGCTTACCTATTTGAGAAGTTGATTTATCTGAAAATCGTAGATCTTCTTTCAAAAATAAGAGAGAACACCAAGATAGTTTTTATCATAAAAACCTTCACAGTAGGGATGGGCGTATATTTCTCATTCTCCGCAGGAACAAACAACGCAGCAAACTCTTTCGGAATAGTTTCTGCATACAAAATAACTGGAATAAAAGAAAGTCTATTTTTTGCTGGATTGTTTATGGCATTAGGTGGATTGATATTTTCAAAAAACATAATAAAAACTGTGGGGACAAAAATAACAAACCTTGGACTTTTACGAGCCGCATTTTTACAATTTGTTGAAGGAACATTCTTAATTATTGCATCAATCTTGGGGATACCAGTTTCAGTAAATCAAACCATAACATCAGGCATGATGGGAATAGAGTTTGCGCGCAAAGGCAAAAAAGCAATAGAAAACAAATTCATAATAACAATAATATTGTTCTGGACAATTGTTCCTGCTCTTTCTGTTCTGACATCACTAAGTATAAGAAAAATCTTAGAAAGCTTCAAATCATTCTTTACGTGATTTATATGAGTTTCAATTATATAAGCCTCAATTTTGTTGTTCTTGGGTCAATAATTACTGCTTCGTTTTCAAAATCTAACTTCATCCTCCATTTTTGTAATGTCGCTGCTCCAATAATTACCGGCTCAGATAAATTTTCTATAACCATAAATTCATCTGAAAACCTACATCCTTCAATATAAAAGTTAAGAGTAACCCTCCCTCTTGCTATGACTTTTTCACCGTCTTTTGCTGTCTCAAATTCCAAAGGAGCGGGTAATGGCAGGATTAACTCCAACTCCTGAGCTAACTTGGGAGTTATACAAGAATAAGTTGCACCACTATCAAATAAAGCTATTACCTTTTTTCTACCCTTTGTTCCTTCAAGCTCTATCTCTTTTTGAATAATTGCCATATTCTTTCTATCTATTTTTTCATATCAACCTTAATTTTGTTGTCCGCGGGTCAATAATTACTGCATCGTTTTCAAAATCTAATTTCATCCTCCACTTCTGTAATGTTGCTGCACCAATAATTACTGGTTCAGATAAATTCTCTATAACCATAAATTCATCTGAAAACCTATATCCTTCAATATAAAAGTTAAGTCTCACATATCCCCCTGCTACGACCTTTTCGCCGTTTTTTGCCGTTTCAAACTCCAAAGGTTTCGGCAAAGGTAAAACTGGCTCCAACTCTTGTGCCAGTTGAGGTATTATACAGGAATAAGTTGCGCCACTATCAAACAAAGCTATTACCTTTTTCTTACCTCTTGTCCCTTCAAGCTCTATCTCTTTTTGAATAACTGCCATTCTCTTTAATCTTACTTATATATATTGTAATTATTGCAACAAAAGATGAAAAATAGTAGAAAAGAAATCATCATATATGATTCAAGCTGTAACTTTTGCAAAAGAGCAGCGGAATTTTTCCGGAAACTCGGTGTAATAACTTTTCCGATACAAGAAAGTTATGAGATACTTTCAGATATATTTGGTGGAGAAAAATTCCCCTTCGCCTTATATCTTTTAGATGATGACGGGTTATTCTGGGGAGAAGAGGCAGTTTTCAAATTTATGAAAAACAGAAATTTTGGTCCATTATCTTACTCTGCTTATGTAATCTACCCAATTTTAAGGAAGCTGAACAAAAACGCAGAAAAAATAAACGAAGAAAAAGGAATTTGTAGCTGTATGCTATCTGGCTCAAGAAAAATAGACAAAGAAAAAATTGAAAAAATATTTGAAAAGATAGAATCATCAAGCTAAAAATCCGATTAGTCTTGTTTTATTCTTGCTTTTTTGAGTTTCACATATCCTGCGAATTCTTCTACCACTTCTTTCGTTGAGTATTTAGGTATAAATCCCAAGTTCTCCTTTGCTTTTGTTCCATCAGCAACAAATGTAAATCTTATGTAATCTATATGTTGAGGAGGGAAAGGAGCAATACGAGCAGCCCGCAAAATATAAAACAACAAATAAGCAAAAGAGTAAATGAGTGGAATATTTATTTTCCCCATAAGTCTTGTTATGTAAGAAAGTGGTAAGGCTCCCCTCCCAGCTATATTATATATTCCTCCCGGTGCTTCGTCTAAAAGAGCAACTTTAAGATGAGACTCAATCAAATCCTCCTGATGTATAAATTGCATCATAGGATCAAACCCCAAAACAGAACATATAATAGCTCCTGAAAGATACCATGTCATGAAATTTTTTACTTTATCACCAAGCGCAGGACACTTTCTCAGAATGAAAACTTTTGTATTAGGATTTTTCTTCGCAAATTTTTTGACTAGCTCCTCAGCCTCAACTCTATCTTTGATATATTTGTAATCAGGTCTTATACGCAAGGGAGCATCCTCCTTTATGAGATTTGGATTCATCGGATCCGCTCCATAAACTTCTGTTGTTGAAGATAAAATAAACTTTCTTATCTTTTTTTTAGCGCAAGCGTTCAGAATATACCAAGTTCCTATAACTTGGACCTCGTGAGCATACGAATAATTAAAAGGAACATGACTTTCAAAAAATGCAAGATGAATAAATGTATCTACATTTTCCCTTTCAAGAGCTTCATAAATTTTGATATCAGCTCGCGGATCAGTCAAATCTATTCTATAAAAAGCGACATTATCATTTACAAAACTTGGTTTAAACCTCTCTATTAAAGTAAGTTTCACATCCGGTATGTTCTGCAACCTTATAAGAAGATTAGCACCCAAAAACTCCCTTATTCCAGTAATAGCTATGCTCTGTTTCATTTTTTCTAAAATTTAATTTATTCTCTCATAAAAATTTTTGTGTTTTTTGAAAGGTTAGCTTTTATTTGAAAGACTTCTTTTCATTTTGCAGCTCTTACTTCAATACCAAGATTTCTCAAATTAGAAATTATCTTCTCAATTATAATATTTACCTCATCAGAGTTTAGAAGTTTAGGTTGCCTTATGATAAATCTCACAGCATAGCTCTTCTTTTTCTCCTCTTGCCACACATCAAAAACAAAAGCATCAACCACATTTTCAACAAAAAAAGCCTGCTTTATATCAGACCAACTCATATTCTCCGGCACAAAAAAAGATACATCTCTTTGAAGTAGTGGCAAATCAGAATAAAAACTACCTGCTTTCAGATCAAAAAAGTTCTCATAATTCAGGACATCAAAATCAATTTCACAAATAAAAATTTCATAACCCAATTTTTTCTCCAAAAACGCTCCTATAATCCCAACTTCCTTTTCTTTGTGAAATATTGAGAATGAATAAGAAAGAATATCGTCCGATTTTTTCGGTAGAAAAGAAACACTATCTTGAAACAAAGTCTCTACTATACCCTTTATGTCAAATATATCTATTTTTCTTTTTTCTGAATTCCATAGTTCAGGATATGCTCTACCCGCCGCCCCAAAACACAAAGATTCTTTTTCTTCCTCCGGAAACACCTTATCTATTTCAAAAACCCTAACATTTTCCCAACCCTTTTTCAGGTTGCTTAGTATGACCTCTAAAATTTTCTCTCTGAGATTTGGAGAAAGATAAGGTAAATTTTTATCTATTGGATTTTTTATTTTTAAAGCTCCTGCATGAGAAAACGGATAAGTTTTCACCTCCGAAAAACCAATAGAGACAAAAAAATCTTTTATTCTTTCCTTCAAAATCCTTTTTTTGACATCATCAAAACTTTCAACAAAAAACGAAGGAATATATGGAAAAGATGAAGGAATAGTTTCATATCCATGAAATCTCAGGACTTCTTCAACTATATCTTCTTTTATCTTCAAATCCCCACGAGAGAGCGGAGGAATACATAAAATTTTCGTTCCCACCTTTCTTTCTACTTTTATTCCAAGCGATTTTATAGCTTCAAGAATTTCATCTTCTTTCAAATTTGTTCCGGCATAATCATTTACAAAATCTGTATCAAACTCAATTCTTGTCTGCCCAAAATAATCAAGATTTGCAAATAAATCAAAACCTTGCGGATATAATCCTAAATTTTGAAATAATTCTCTTATTTTCAAAGGAGCTAACAAAACAAAAGGCGGAGAAACCCTTCTTGCAAAACGGTAAGCTGATTCTGTTTCTATATTGTGTCGTTTTGAAGTTCTCCTCACAGAAGAAGGCAAAAAGAAAGCACTTTCTAAAAGGACATTTTGAGTTTTATCATCAATTGCTGTGTTTTCACCACCAACAGCACCTGCTATCGCCACTGGTTTTTCAAAATCTGCAATAATCAAATCATCTTGCGAGAGAGTTCGCCCCTTTCCGTCAAGACATAGTAAATTCTCTCCATCTTTTGCAAGCCTCACAACAATTCCATCTTTTATCTTATCAAAATCAAAAGCATGAGTAGGTTGCCCAAATTCAAACATAATGTAGTTAGTTACATCTACTATTGGATTCAGAGGGCGAGCTCCACAAAGATAAAGGCGTGAAACTACTTTGGGGGGAGAAATCCTACTTCTTAGATCACCTGAAAATAAAATACCGATATATAAAGGACATCTTTCACTCTCAACTTTTAACTGAAAACCTTTTCTTGGAATTCCCTTAAGTTCCTTTTCAAAAAAATTCAAAGTTTTCTGGATATCATAAAAAACTTCTTCAGGGAAAAATTTTTTCATCTCCCTTTTAAAAATAGCAGAAAGCTCCGCTGCGACTCCAAAGATAGATAGAAGATCACCTCTTTGCGGAGTTATTGACAAATCAAAAACAACATCCGGAAGCCCAAAAACTTTTCCAAAATTCTCTCCAATCTCCACTTCCTCATTAACTTCAAGAAGCTTATCTTCTTCTCCCCCGGGAAATCCTATTTCGGCAGGAGATAACAGCATTCCAAAAGACTCTACATTCTTTATTTTTTTTATGCCTAACTCTATAATCTCACCATTTTTTATAACTTTGCTTCCGGGAGGAGCATATACGAATTTTCCTTTTTTTATGTTTGGAGCCCCAGATACAACCTGATATTTTGATTGACCATCATATATCGTACATACGGGTAACCTTACTCCCTCCACATGTTTTATATCAATAACTTCAACTATTTTATATTGTTCTGCAAAATTAGCAACTTTGGACCAAGATTCAACTTCTATTCCTCTCATAATTAGTTTTTCTGCAATAAAATCAGGAGACAGATCACTTA
>Ga0081478_131425_pt1 | contig 17185 bp, 19 predicted proteins | sample OctSprmetagenome_FD_70983 | JGI IMG/M metagenome (GOLD analysis project Ga0081478, IMG submission 70983) | Hot spring and microbial mat streamer communities from Octopus Spring Streamers, Yellowstone National Park, USA - T=80-84 v2 (version 2) | ecosystem: Environmental > Aquatic > Thermal... | reverse complement strand
AAGCAAGTTTAAAATTAAGGAAATTTTTATAATGCTATTCTTTTTATTTCCTTTAACTTCATTATTTTTAATAACAGCTTGGAAAGATACATATTGGACATTATCCTTAATTTGGTTTTCATTTTTAATTTATTTTTCCTATAAAGAAAATAAAATTAACTTATTGGCATTCATTCTATCACTTTCATTTATAATGCTTTTTAGATATAATGGAATTGCTCTTATCCCCCTTCTCCTAATTCTTTTAGCAATATTATTCAAGGATAAAATTAAGAAAATTATAACGGTTCTAATTTCTTTAATTCTTATCTATTTGGTTTCATATGTTTTCTTTTATGAAGTTTTAAAAGTTAATAAAACTGCTGCTCGATATCAGAAGGATTTTTACATTATTTCTGCTTATGTAGTTAATAACTATCCATTTAGTCAAAGTGAAAAAGAACTAATTGAAAAAATTTTGAGTTTTAACAGTATTAGGGAGAGATATTCACTAACTGTATCTTCTTTATTTTGGGGGCGAGAGGGTGATTTTCCTAACTGGGCGAATTTTAGAGAATATAGAAGTGAAATAAGAAAATTAGCATTAAAACTTATATTTTCTGATTTTGGAACATTTTTAGAGCATGAAATATTTTCTTCTGCTTGGATTTGGAATTTATCAGCTCCTTTCTTTTTTAATGATTACAAATATGAATGGTATATCTATCGTGATGCTAAAATTTATGCTATTGGCCTTTATAGAAATCCCAAACTCCCACAAATTCAAAAAATCATTGAAAAAATTACAGATTTTATTTTAAATGATTTTTCAATTTTAATAAAGCCAGCCTTTTATTTTTATTTAATAATATTTTTATTTTTTGCTTTAAAAAATTATCGCTTAATTTTAATTCCAACAATTCTAAATACAATTATTTTTATTCTTATAACAATATCAAATGATTGGAGATTTTTAGCAGGTAATTATTTTATTTCACTTTTGATAATTTTAATTCATTTTAGTAAAAATAAACCAAAAGATATGCCAAACACATTCCAAAATAAATCCTTATAACTAAATTTTTCTTTTCTGAAACCATCGTAAATTTCCTTTGATAATCCAATTGAAAATGTAATTAAGGAAGATGTTTTTTTGCTTTCTACTTCATAAAAAACAGAATAAATTATATATGATGTAAAAAAATGTTTAAACTTATCTTTTGAAAACCAAGCATCATTTTTTTCAAACCCAAAAGCCAATAAAAAAATCATTTATTTATAAAATCCTCAATAACAAAAGCATCTTTATAACCTAAATTTTTTATTTGATTTAATGCTTTTTGAGCCTCTTCATAATTTTGAAAATCTCCAATTCTCAATCTGTACATTGGCGGAACATATTTTATATAAATTGGATAATTAATCCCCTTTTTTAATATCTCTTCTTTTAATTTTTCAACTTGTTTTTTATTTGATGTTGCTAATACTTGAATACGATAACCATATGTAAAAGCACCTTTTATTGCTTCTGCTTTCCACGTATAACTAGATGATTTTTCTTCTTTTATTGTATCTTTACTTTCTTCTGATTTAAAGAATGTTAAGGAAACAGGTTGAAATTCATCTGGTGTAGCTAATGAAAATATAACTTTTTTTGAAGAACATGATAATAAGAAAATTAAAAATAATATTTTATTCATCTTTTATCCCATATTTTTCTTTAAATTTTTTGATTCTTCCTCCTGTATCTACTATTTGTGTTTTTTGTCCTGTATAGAAAGGGTGGCATGCGGAACATATTTCCACATGAATTTCCTTCTTAGTTGAACCAGTTTTTATCTTATTTCCACAAGCGCATATAATAACAGCATCTTCATAATATTTTGGATGGATATTTTTCTTCATATGCCCCCACCGGGATTTGAACCCGGGTTTCCAGGTTGAGAACCTGGCGTCCTAGGCCAAGCTAGACGATGAGGGCATTTATTAAGCCTTTAAATTATCTATCTCTTCTTTTATCTCCTTTATAGCTTTTATTATTAGAGCAATAAATTTATTATAATCTATAACCTTTACACCGTTTTCAAGCGTTTTTACAGCCTGTGGGAAGACTTTTTCAACTTCTTGTGCTATTAAACCGATATCCTCTACATTTGTTCCTTTCCAATCAAAATTGTATATATTCAAAGCCATGATTATACCAAGAGCATTTTCAAGATTATTGAAGTTTTCTTTCAATCTTTCATCAGATGGAATTGTTCCAGCTATGATGTTCCTTGACCTTGAGTCATATCTATTTACACGAGGACTTTCGTAGTTTAGATTACCCTTTTCTCTTATCTCCCTTACCTTTTCCTCTATGCTCTTTGGTCTTTCCTTTTTCTCTGCCATTTCAATTTCTCCTTTTAAATAGAAATGGAGGTGGCGGGAATCGAACCCGCGTCCGAGGGTTGAACCTCGCAGGGTCCTACATGCTTAGGCAAGCTTTTGTCCTCTTCCCTAAGGGAAAGCTTGCCAAAACCCTTAGGGCGTAGGTCCCTTAGTAGGTAGATAACCCGGGACCAAGATTATCTACCCCCACCTTTCTATGAAGCTCGCAACCTTCCAGGTGGGTGGAAGATTACGAGCTTGCTGCCTTTCAATTAGGCAGCCAAAGCATAATTTGCGTTTGCACTTATCGTGCTTACCCACTAACCCGGGGCTTAGGGCATGCACCCTACAAGGCTCTAACCCCCGTCGAATCCATACACCCCCTTTATACAGCAAGTCGCAAGGTCTCAAATTTTAAAGCATAGTTTTTAACAATATCAATAGCCCAAAAATTTGAAATGAAAATGATAAAATTACCATATAAGTTAATGATAATGAATAGAGATAACCAATCATTAATGACCCAATAAACCAAGAAAATCCATATATTGAATTAAAAATTCCAAAAGCAGTAGCTCTTTCTTCTTTTTTTATTATATTTGAAATATAAGCTCTCATTATTGACTCTTGACTTCCAATTCCTATACCCCAAAGAATAATAGCTAAAAAAATTATCATTTTTTCATTAAAAAGAAATAATAATGGACTTGAAAAGGAAGTTAATAGGATTGAAAATAAAATAACTTTTATGCCAAATTTATCAAATAGTTTTCCAAGAATTATTGAAGAAATAGCATCTGTAATCATAGCAATTGAATATAAAATAGCAATTATATTAGGCTCAAATAAATTTATTTTTTTATAGTGGTAAGAAATTAATGCGAAATCAATGAACCCAAAACTTACAAATCCAATAGCAATCGTATAAATCCAAAATTTTTTACTACTTTTAAAACTTTCATAACGTTTTCCTCTTATTTCAATTTCACTTATATTTGAAAATTTCATTTTTGTCCAAAATAAAAAAATCAAGCATAAAATGGCAGGAATAATAAGAATTAAAAAACTTAATTTATAGTTGTTTTTTGATAGGGAAAGAATTAAAAAAACAAGCAATGGACCACTTAAAGCTCCAATTTGGTCTAAAAATTCATGAATACCAAATGAAATTCCAGAGCCATACTTTGCCCCAATGAATGATATAATAGTATCTCTTGATGGTGTTCTAATAGCTTTTCCAAGTCTTTCTAATAAAACCAGAATTCCTGCTATTAAGTAATTATTTGTAAAGGCTAAAAGTGGAACTGAAAAAGCATTTAAAGAATAACCAATTATCATAAATGACCAATAATTTTTTGTTTTATCAGCAAGGTATCCGAATAATATCCTTAAAAAATAACCAATAAATTCACCAAATCCTGCAATAAATCCAACAAATAATGAACTTGAACCAAGAACAAATAAATACTGCCCAATAATACTTCTTGCACCTTCATAAGTAATATCAGCAAATAATGATACAATTCCAAGAAAAAAAATTAAACTCACCTATTTGCTAATTCTACTGCTTTTTTGGCACCATCTGACATACTATCAACAATTATTAAGTTTAAGCCACTTTCTTTAAGCATTTTTTTAGCTATTTCTTCATTTGTTCCTGTAAGTCTAACTACAACAGGAACATTTATTTCTATTTCTTTAAATGCTGAAATTAATCCCTGTGCTATATCATCAGTCCTTGTAATACCTCCAAATATATTTACAAATACACTTTTGACATTTTTATCTGATAGTATAATTTCCATAGCTTTTCTTGTTTTTAATGGATTTGATGAGCCACCGACATCTAAGAAATTAGCAGGCTCTCCTCCATAATACTTAATTACATCCATAGTTGCCATAGCTAAACCTGCTCCATTAACCATATTGCCAATATTTCCATCAAGTTTTATAAAGGAAAGTCCATATTCTTTTGCCATAATCTCATAAGGATTTTCATAATCTAAATCTCTATAATTTTCTAAAAAGCTTTTTCTAAATAAAGCATTATCGTCTGTAAGAATTTTGGCATCTATTACCCATACTTTATTTTCATCATCTATTACAAGTGGATTTATTTCAGCAAGTTGTGCCTCACAATCAATATAAACTTGATATAATTTTTTAATAATTTTTGAAATTTCATTAGCAATAGTTTTATCATCGGTAAGATAATAGGCAATTTCTCTTGCTTCATAATCTCTCAAACCGAGAAATGGATCTATTTCATATTTTAAAATAGCAGAAGGATTTGTTTTAGCAACTTCTTCAATATCAACGCCACCTTCTTTTGAAGTTATTATTACATTCTTATTGATTTTCCTATCAAGTGTTATTCCAAGATAAAATTCTTTTTTGATATTGACTGCATGTGATATAAGAATTTTTTTAACAGGAATAGATTTTATTTTCATATTTAGTATAGCTTTTGACTTTTCAATTGCTTCCTCGTAATTTGTAGCTATTTTTACACCACCTGCTTTTCCTCTACCACCAACAGGAACCTGAGCCTTTATAACAACAGGAAATTTTATTGATTTTAGTATATTCTGAGCATCTTCTACACTTTTACATAAAAAACCATCAGGAACAGGCATATCATATTTTTTGAAAATTTCCTTTGCTTGATATTCAAGAAGTTTCATAATGAAAATTTTAAAGTTGAAGTAAGTAAAAGTGGATTAAAATTTGGGTGAGCAACACTATAAAAATTTTTTCTTTAAAATTTTGGACCTTATGGAAAATTTCCAAAGGTTATGGGAGATAATAAACATTTTGAGAGAAAAGTGTCCTTGGGATAGAGAGCAAACAAATGAAAGCTTAAAATATAAGCTTATTGAAGAAAGTTATGAAGTAATAAATACAATAGATGAAAAAAATTGGCATAAATTTGAAGAAGAAATAGGTGATATTTTATTAGTAGTTCTAATGCATATAAAAATAGCCGAAGAAAAAAATTTAACAAGTTTGAATAATGTAATTTCAAAACTCATTCACAAGCTTATTAAAAGACACCCACATGTATTTTCTGATAAGAAAATAAATAATGCTGATGAGGTTCTTGAAAATTGGGAAAAATCAAAAGGTGAAGAATTATTTAAAAATATAAACTTTTCTATGCCTGCTTTATACTTAGCATATAGAATTACTCAAAAAGCTGAAAAAATTGGCTTTGATTGGGAAAATAAAGAAGATGTTTTAAAGAAAGTTTATGAGGAAATAGAAGAATTGAAAAATGCTAAAAGTGATAGTGAAGTTTTTGAAGAAATTGGAGATTTATTATTTACTATTGTGAATTTATCAAGACATTATAAAGTAAATCCCGAAGATGCTTTAAGAAATGCTACAAGAAAATTCTTAAATCGTTTAAATAAAGTTCTTGAATACATTAAAGAAAATAACCTAAATTTAGAAGATATGACACTAAAAGAAATTGATGAAATTTGGGGAAAAGTGAAATGAGCTTCATTATTGTATCTTTTGTCATTTTAAATAAAATTACATTAAAAAATGAGTTATCTCCAAATAACTTTTTATACAAAGATACAATAATAATAAATTTTAGAAGTGGGGGTAGTGTCTTTATTAGCAAGGATGGGAAAATTCTTAAAAACAATGAAAAATGGACAATTTTATATAATAATGAGCTATATGAGTTTTCAGGAGGAACTGATGGAAATTGTTTATCATATTATAAAACATCTTTTGATAATAAAAAAATTGGATTTATTGTTGGATGTGAAAAAGAAGGTTATGAGGTAAAACTTAATGATGGAAAAATTTCACTTGGAGGGGATATTGTTGATTTTGGAATTCTTAAAAATAAAGCTTTTATTTTTGTAGATGGAACAATTTATATTTACGATTTGAAAACCAATAAGGAAGAAAAGAAAATAAGGAATATATCTGAACTTGGAATGGGCAAATTTTTATGTAATAATAATTATTGTATTTTTTCTGATTTAACGAATAAATTAATAATTTACGATAGTCTTGGAAATGAAGTTAAAAAATTTTATAATCAAAAATGGGTTTATGTTTCTCTGCTTGCTTTAAATAATGATTACTTACTTTTTGCTCATTATAACTTTAAGGAAGGTGGATTTGTAAATTTCGTTAATCTAAAAAATTTTTCAATTTTATTTAAAAAAGGAATGAGTTATGTTGAAGGTGATAATACCGCTTGCCTTCTTAAAAATTATATCATTTTAATTGATGGTGAGAATATATATAAAATTAATTTTAATGGTATTGTAGAAGAAAAAATGAATTTGAAAACTCAGTGGATTATTTGCTCGGAACATTTAATAGTTAGTGGAGGACTTGATAAAGATAGAAATGTTTATATATTAAAACCATAAAAAATTGCCTTATTTAATCACCTTTAAAATTTTAAGTATGAAGAAATTTTCTATATTTTTAATTTTCTTTTTATCCTGTGCTAAAAGTGATACGGAAAAGTTTTGGCAAGATGGAAATCCTTTACCTTATAAAGTAGCAAATTTTGGATGGACATCAAGCTTAAATAGCTTTTATATATTTGGAGGAGATACAAGTTTTAATGATTATTCAACTTCAAGGATGATTATTTACAATAATAATTCTTATCAAATTTCTGAAACTTTAATAGCTCCTATTCATTTAAAGAATTCGTGTATTGCTGTTTATAATAATAAAGTCTATATTTTCGGAGGTTATATTGCTAATACTCCAACAAATTACTTTTTTTCTTATGATTTAAATTCAAAAACATATCAAGATTTAGGAGGTTTGCCTTTTGAAACAGGAGGATGTTTTGCTGTTGTTTTAAATAACAAAATTTATATTATTGTTGGAGCAAATACTTCTTCATTTTATGAATTTAATCCTACAAACAATTCATTTAATCAAAAAGCATCATTAAAATATTCAAGGAATGGAGCATGTGCAGTTGTCTTAAATGGACAAATTTATGTAATTGGAGGAGGTAATAATAAAGTTGAAGTTTATGATATTATAGCAGATTCTTGGATTGAAAAGAAAAGTTTAGATATTAGCTTAAAAAATCATACATGTTCAGTTTTAGATAATAATATATATGTTTTTGGAGGTCAAACATCTTCAAATACTATTTCTTCAAAGGTTTTTAAATATGACCCTAATAGTGACACTTGGTCGTATGTAACTGATATGAAAACACCAAGAAGGGGACTTGGTTCGGCAGTAATAGGAAATGAAATTTATGTATTTGGTGGTATTGATGATAACAATAACATTACAAATAAAGTAGAGATATTTAAGGTTTCTCCTCTTGTTTTTTAATTCAATTTTAAATTTAATTAATATCGGACTTGGTTTTTTAAATTTGAAAGTGCTTTTTATTTTTTTAGATTTGAAAGCATTAGATAATTTCTTTTTAATTCAATCAATATCACTTTCAATTTCAAGTGTATTTATTGTTAGTTTTGAAGCAACTTTTCAGAATTTTATCCCAAAAATGAGCCTTAAAGATAGTAAAATTTTACTTACAAAATCACTAATTTTAACTTCTTTTTTTTATTTAATTTTTTCTATTTTTAATTTTGAAATTTTCCTTTTTTTCCCTTATGCTATTTTTCCAATTTTTTTAAGTTATCTTTACGCTATTAAGAAATTCACAACTTCTAATATAGTAAATGCCTTTTCAATTATTACAACGATTTCTTTAATTTTTATTTTAAAACCAAAAGAAACAACATCAGTTATTTTTATATATTTTCTCGTTTATTTGATTTTTTGCTTATTTTTAATTATTTTAATAAAACCACCATTAACTTTTAAAAAAGAGATTATTTTTCAAATAAAGGATTACTATAAGCTTTCATTTCTTTCTTCTTTAACAAGTCCTATTTATAGATATTTGGATAGATTCATTCTTGGATTTTTTGGAAATGTGGGCGATGTTTCAGGATTTGTTTTAATTAGAAGGATTGATAATTTTATTAGACAAGTTTTAAATGCACCGTTATCAATTGCAGTTATAAATATAAGCTCAAATCCAAATTATTTTTATAAATTTTTTAAAAAATATCTGATTTTTTCATTCTTTCTTTTTATTTCTGAACTAATTTTAGGTTATCTTCTTCTTATTATTATAGGAGGCAAAACTTTTTTAAAGTTTTATTTCTCATTAATTTTGTTTTCATTTGCGTTTTTAATTTCTGCTATTTTTTCAATTTTTATATTAAAGGAAAGAGTTTCAAATAATCCGAAACCTTTTCTCATTTTCAATACCTCATTCGTTATTTTTTACTTCATTTTATCTATAATGTTATTTAAATTTTTTGGCTATAATGGTATTGCATTATCTTTTCTTTTAAGCACAATTATTTCAAACTTGATCAGCATATGCTTTAAAATTTAGATATGCCTATCTTAATAATTATTATTCTTTTTATTTTTGGATGTAAAAAGAAGGATATTTCAGAATCTTGTCAAGAGCCATCACAAAATATAGCGGGAGTATGGAAAGGTTCTTGGAAATTACCGCCTGACCCACCATATAATAGTCAAACAGGTCAAATTTGTTCTCAAATTAATCAAAATGGAAATCTATTAAGTGGGAAATTATATGATATGGATAATTCAAGTCAATTTTTTGATAGTGTTGATATAAAAGGAACAATATGTGGTTCTTCATTAAAATTACAAACTGATACGATGACATTTATTATTAAAGTTGTAGCTAAATTTAATGGAAGTGTAATAAATGATAGCTCATATGGAACATTTAGAATATACTCGGATAATAATTATGAAAGTCAAGATGGTACTTGGTGGATGAAGAAGGATACCGCTAATGCTTGTAAATGATATTTATTATAATTCAGCAAGTTTTAGAAAGTGCTAAACCATTATCTCAAATAAAAAACACTAATCCATATAATTTATTTGAAAGAAAACCGGATTATATTTATTTTTTCAAATATAAAAACAATTATATAATGGAGGGTTATTTTTTAAATGATGAAAATAATTTCTCAAAAGAAATAATTATTTTAGATAGTTTAAGTTATTTTAAAATTGTTCAAAACTATTCAAGAAAGCAAAGTTTTTTAATACACTATTTAACTTCGCAAGCATTAATTTCTTATTTATTTTATTCTGATTTTGCTAATGTTATTGAAATTCCTGAAAATTTTGTAAAACCTTTAAGAGTTTATTTTCCAATAATCTGGACAAGTTTTAGTTATGGTTTAAGCTTAAAGTTTTCACCAATTAATTCTTCTATGGTTTATTCTTCAACTTCTTGTGCAATTCTTTCTTATTTAAAAAACTACTTAGTTCTTGATACTTATGACAGAATTGTTTGGAGTATGATTGAAAACAACTTTTGTTTTATCATTTCGTACTATATTAAACCTAAAATACCAAATATAACACGAGGAATTTTTTTAACACTTTTGTTTTATTATAATTATTATAGTTTTGAAAATAGTTTATTTGATATAAAGAGTTCTTTTAATAGTTCTCTTATAAATGCTTTAAATTTGTTTCTCTCATCCATTGAAAGGAAATCAACAAATGGTGATGTTTTTTTTGAGAGTTTTTCCTCGTTTTCTTTTGGTTATAGCTTTTATAATTTAACAAAAAATTATAAATATTCGGCAATAGCATCTGATTTTGGATATTTTATAGGTTTTCTTCTTTCTCAAAAGAATGACTTAACACTTTCAAAATCATTTGCAATTGCTATCTCAACATTAATTTTTACCTATACAATTTCAGGAACACTAAGTAATTATGAAAAAGAAGTTTATAACTTCTTGCCCATTTTTCTTTATTTAAATTACTTCCTATTTAGCAAAATTAAAATTTAAATGTTTTTATTCCAAATTCAATATCTTTTTTATTATTTCATAATGATTTCTAATTTCATTATCATCAGGTTTCTTTTCATAAGCTTGCTTAATATACTTAAAAGCTTCTTCATACTCACCTTTTTTAAATAATGCCCAACCATAGGAATCTAATATAGATGGGTCATTAGGGTTTAAAGAAATTGCCTGCTTTATTAAATCAAAACCCTTTTCCAAATCTATATTTTCATTAACTAACATATAACCATAATTATTATAAACTATTGAAACAAAAATAATAAATTGCTTATCAGTTGTCGTATCTATTATTTCTTGGATAATTTTTATTGTTTCTTCATAATAATGTTGCGCTTTTTGAAAATCACCTTCTTTATTGTATTCTTCTGCTAATTCAAAATATGCTAAATAATCCTTTGGCTTTCTTTTAGTGTATTCAATTAAAATTTCCTTTGACTTTTTCGGAAAGCCTATTTTTTTATAGAAATTAGAAAGCTCCCTATATCTTGTTAAGTTATCTTTGTCATATTGAATTGCTAATTTATAGTACTTTTCAGCAAGTTTTAATTTATTTTCATTTTCAAATAGTTTTGCTAATGCTAAAAAAAACGATGGTTTTTTTGACTTAACACTTAATGCTAAATTTTTCGCTTTTTCATAGTCTTTATCTTCTATTAACCAATAAATTTTTAAAATTTTATAATCATCATTAAAATCTAAAATTTTATCAATAATTTTATAAGCTCTTTTTTTCATTTTAAGTTTATAATAGGAATAAGCAATAAAGAAGTCATTTTCTACTGAATATGAGATGCTATTTGCCATTTGTAGATTTTCAATTACTTTTGAATAAAAACTATCTTGTTTTTCTTTTTCTGCTATTTTAAAATAGGAAAAGCCTTTGTATTTCCAACAATAATCCTCATCAGGATAATTCTTTAATAAATCTTCACATATTTCAATAACCCTTTCATATTCTTTATATGTAAATAGCATATTTACAAGAAATTTATTAAATTCCTTTTTTTCTTTTAAGGAATAAATATATGCTCTAACGCCTGCTAATATAGCATTTTCCTTATCTTCCTTTTTGTTATAAATAGAAGATAAAGCAGCAAGAACCCTATAATGTAATTCTTGATTTTTTAAAAAAACATCAATTGAGCCTTTTATTTCAAAATTACTTAAAATACTATCTGCTTTTTTTAAATAAATTAACGCTTTATCGTAATCTTTCTTTCTATATAAAATTATTCCATAATTTACAAGATTTTCTAAATTTGATGTGTCCATTTCATAAAGCTTTTTAAAAATACTATAAGCTTCTTCAACTTTATCCATATTATCTAAAAAAATTGCTTGGTATTTGAGAAATGTAATATTATCAGGAAATTTAAAATATGCCTTTTTTGACCAATTATATCCACCTTTCAAATCTTTTAAAGTTCCATGAATTCTTATTATTAAGTCATAAGCTGAGCTATCATCTACATATTTAATGTATTTTTCAAGTAGTTTTAAGGCTTTTTTGTAATCTTGTTTTTTTAAATAATAATTCGCCAACTCCTTTAAAGCAAATGTATCTTTTAACTTTATTCGTTGTTTTAATTTAATTTCTATTGTATCGGTTAATAAAATTAAAAAAATCACTCAGAAGTTTTATAAAACTTATCAAGGTACTCTTTTGAAATCCTAACCAATTCACTTCTTGGTAGTATTGATAATAACTTCCATCCTACTTCAAATGTTTGCTCAATAGTTCTACCTTCAAATCCTTGATTTATCATAACTTTTTCAAATTCATCAGCAAATTTAATATATTTCCTATCTATTTCAGATAAAGCATCTTCCCCTACAATAGCAGCAAGTCTTCTATTATCCTTACCTCTTGCATAAGCAGCAAAAATTTGATCAGCCCATTGTCTGTGATATTTCTCCGTTTTACCTTCACCAATTCCATTATTCATTAATCTTGAAAGTGATGGCAATATGTCAATTGGAGGAAATATACCAAGTCTATGTAATTCTCTTGATAAAACAATTTGCCCCTCTGTTATATAACCTGTTAAGTCTGGTATTGGATGGGTAATATCATCATCAGGCATGGTTAAAATTGGAATTTGGGTAACTGAGCCTTTTTTACCTTTAATTCTTCCTGCTCTTTCATATATACTTGCCAAATCTGTGTACATATAACCAGGATAACCTCTTCTACCTGGAACTTCTTCCCTTGCTGATGAAATTTCTCTTAATGCCTCACAATAATTTGTAATATCAGTTAGAATGACGAGAACATGATAATCTAATTCAAATGCGAAGTATTCAGCAACAGTTAAAGCAAATCTTGGTGTTAAAATTCTTTCAATAGTAGGGTCATCAGCTAAGTTTATAAATGCTATTAGTCTATTACTTGCTCCCATTTCTTCAAATTGTTGTTTAAAATAGGCATATTCTCTTTGAGTTATACCAATAGCACCAAATACAATTAAAAACTGCTCACCTTCACCCCTAACAGTAGCATATCTCATAATCATTGCTGCTATTTCGTTTGCTGGAAGTCCCGAACCAGAAAATATGGGCAATTTTTGACCTCTTACAAGTGTATTGAAGCCATCAATAGCAGAAATACCTGTTTGAATAAAATCAGATGGTTTCTCTCTTGCAACGGGATTTATTGGAGAACCAATAATTGGCAATTTTTTTTCTGGAATAACTGGGCCAAGGTCATCAATTGGCTCTCCTCTTCCGTTGAATATTCTTCCAATCATATTTCTACTTATTCCAAAACGAATAACATCTTCAACTAGTTTTATTTTGCATGTTTTAACATCAAGTCCAAGCGTTCCTTCAAGAACTTGAATTACAGCAAATTCTTCTGTAACTTCAAGAACTTGGCCACTTCTCTTAATACCTGTTTCAGTTTCTATTTCAACTAATGCCCCATAAGATAATTCCTTGGCATTTTTTACTATTAAAAGAGGTCCAGATATGTAATCAACAGATGTCCATTCTTTAACAGATAAATCAGTCATATTGAAAATTTTAAAGGATAAAAAGTTTTATTTTGTGTGTTGTCTAATAATTTTGGAATGTAGATTATTACTTTATTTTACCCACCCACCCTGAAATCAAGCCTTCGGCTTAAAAATGCCCATTTTTAGGCAGGGGGCTTCCGCCCCCTTCAATAAACCCCCAATAAAATCAATAATTTCCCTAAAATTTTCATAAGTTATTGATAATTAATCATTTAACACCATTTATTGGACAAAGCATTTATTTTGTGCATTGTCTAGTAATTCTGAAAGTATGATTATTTCTTATTTTTCCCGCCCACCCTAAAATCAAGCCTTCGGCTTAAAAATGCCCATTTTTATGCCTTGGGGGGCTTCGCCCCCAAAAATACCCCCATCAATTCAATAATTTCCTAGAAATTTTTATAAATTATTGATTATCAATAACTTAACCTTATTTACTGGACAAAGCATTTTAATTTTGTCTTGTCCAATAATTCTGAAATATAGATTATTTCTTATTTTTCCAACTACTCTAAAAATAAGCCTTCGGCTTTCCTTCGCCCCCTTAAATTTCTTCAATAAATTCAGTAATCTAATTAAAATTTTATAAATCGTTGCTTATCAACTACTTAACACTATTTATTGGACGAAGCATTTTCTATTTATTTCGTTATCATTTATTTTAATTTTTATCATTTCTTTTCAAAAACTTCTTCAAATTTTTTCCTTAAAATTTTTCTTATCTTCATAACATCAGTTTCATCGGGATAAGGGAAAGGCTCTCCAAACCTTCTTTCATATGCTTTGTCTAGTAAATGATGTTAAGTTCTTGATAATCAATAACTTGCGAAGATTTTAATAAACTTATAGATTTTATTAGGGTTTTATTAAAGGACAAAGCTTTTTGAGGGTAAAAAATGAGGTCTTTTGAAGTCGTGGTCTTTATTTTAGGATGGACAATAAAATTATAGTAAAATAAATGGTTTCAGAATTACTAGACAAAGCATCTTTCATATACTTCTTTCCAATACTCAGGATTATCCCAATTTCTATGTATTTCTTCCTTTATTTTTGCTTCTTCTCTAATGGATTTTAATTCTGCTTCAAGGTCATTACCATAAAGGTGAAATTTTACAACCTTTGGTTTTTTTTCTCTTTTTGCCATATTGAAATTTTAAAGCCTAAATTAAATTCATTTATTCAAGCCTTTTACTTATTTACAAAAAATTATCTATACTAACACCAAAAACCTCCTTAAAAATTTTTTCATTAAGAATTGTTGAATAAATTTTACCATTTTTCATAATAATAAAATCTTTAAAAAACTTAATAGCTAAGTGAATATCGTGTATTGTTAAGATAATAGTTTTGTTAATTTGATTTAAATAATTTAAAAGTGTTATCTGAAAGTATGGATCCAAGTGAGATAATGGCTCATCAAGTATTAAAATTTTTGAATTTGAATTAATAACTCTGCTTAATCTAACTCTTTGAATTTCTCCACTTGAAAGCTCATCCAATTTTTTGTTTAATAAATTTGAAACTTCAAATATATCAAATTTTAATTTTACATTTGCTAAATTTAAATATGTTTTAACTTTAATACTTGGATAATATTCAACCTGTAATAGGAAGGAGCAAAGTTTTGTAAGCTCTTCTTGATTTATTTCCTTTAATTCCTTAGAAAACAATTTTATGGAGCCTTCATAATTTAACATTTTCAATAAGGTTTTAATAAATGTGCTTTTACCACTTCCATTAGGACCTAAAATAGCAACCTTCTTACTTTCACAAATTTCTAAATTTTCAATATAGATTTTAAAATTTTTATAACCTGAAATAACATTTTCCAATTTTAGCAATGTTTATATTTCTTTTCCATGTTTGAAAATTTTGCCTTCCATCAAGAAAATAACATCCTCACATATATTAGTACATAAATCTCCTATTCTTTCAAGATTTTGAATGATGTTTATTGTCTTAATTCCACTATCAACAAGATTTGAATCCTTTGTCATAAGACTTACAATTTTGTTGATTAATTCATTTCTTAAATTATCAATTTCACTATCACTACTTAAAACTTCTCTCGCAGTAATAACATCATTATTCTTATATGCATTTATTGATTTCTCAAAAACATTAAAAACCTTATTAAACAATTCCTCAATACTAATAATAACACTATCTTTTATTAGATAAAAATCCCTTGCTATGTTTTCAATATGATCAGCTATTCTTTCTAAATCATTATTTACTTTGATTGCAGTTATAATTTTTCTTAAATCCATAGCTTCTGGTTGATATAAAGCTAATATCTTTATTGCGAAGAACTCAATTTCAATTTCACTTTGATTAACAATATCTTCAAGTTTTAAAATTTCTTCATAATTATGACAATTTAAAAACATATTTTTTATAATGTCTGACATTTGAAAAATTTTCTCTTCAAGTTCTTTTAATTCATCAGATAAAGCTTTTCTCATCCAAACCTCCCTGTTATATAATCTTCTGTTAGTTTTTGTTTTGGTCTTGTAAATATATCATCAGTTTTACCATATTCTATAATTTCTCCAAGATACATAAAAGCTGTCCAATCAGATACTCTTGCTGCTTGTTGCATATTATGAGTAACAATAACTATTGTCATCTTTCTACCAAGTTCCCTTATAAGCTCCTCAATTTTAGCAGTAGATATTGGGTCAAGGGCGCTTGTTGGCTCATCAAATAACAAAACTTCTGGCTCAACTACAATTGCTCTTGCTATACATAGTCTTTGCTGTTGCCCTCCTGATAATGATAAAGCATTTTTATGTAATTTATCTTTTACTTCATCAAATAAATAAGCATCTTTTAATGCTTTTTCAACTCTATCCTTAATTTCAGTTTTATTTTTTATTCCTTTAAGTTTCAATCCAAATGCAACATTATCAAAAATTGACATATTAAAAGGTGTTGGTTTTTGAAAAACCATTCCTATTCTCATTCTTAAACTTATTACATTTATATTATTTTTTAAAATGTTCTCATTGTCAAAGATAATCTCCCCTTCATACTTAGTATTTGGATATAAATCATGCATTCTATTTAAGCATCTTAAAAATGTGGTTTTACCACAACCTGAGGGTCCTATTAGAGCAGTTATTTTATTTTCAAAAATTTTCAAATTTATGTTTTTAAGAACCTTAAAATTACCATAATAAAAATTTAGATTTTTAACTTCTATTTTGATATTTTCCATAAGAGCAAAATTTTAAAGTTGAAAATATAATGCTTTGTCCAATAATTCTGGAATATAGATTATTTCTTATTTTGCCCACCCACCCTTAAATTAAGCCTTCGGCTTTAAAATGCCCATTTTTCGGCATCGGGGGGCTTCGCCCCCCATTAAACCCCCCAAAAATCTATAATTTCCTAAAATCTTCATAAGTTATTGATAGTCAATTATTTAGCACTATTTATTGGACAAAGCACGATTTGTTTGCCTTGTCTAATAATTCTAAAATATAGATTATTTCTTATTTTCCATGCCCACCCTTAAATTAAGCCTTCGGCTTATGAACTTCGCCCCCCTTAAATCCCCCATGAAATCAATGGTTTCAGAAAATTTTTTATAACTTATTGATTTTCAATCACTTAACAATAATTATTGAACAAGGCACTTAATTTTGGGGTGGGAAAAACTATGCTTTAAAATTTTGGCACTTAATAAGGGGACGTAGTTCAGTTGGTTAGAACGCCGGTCTGTCACGCCGGAGGTCGCGGGTTCGAGTCCCGTCGTCCCCGTATGAGATTTAAAGTTTCAATTATAGGCTCAGGAAATGTTGGCTCAGAATGTGCTCGCTATATTCTATATAAAGATTTAGCAGATATTGTATTAATTGACATTGTAGGAGGATTAGCAAAAGGCAAAGCATTAGACCTTGGTCAAGCAAGCCAAATAATTGG
>Ga0081478_137930_pt1 | contig 17212 bp, 17 predicted proteins | sample OctSprmetagenome_FD_70983 | JGI IMG/M metagenome (GOLD analysis project Ga0081478, IMG submission 70983) | Hot spring and microbial mat streamer communities from Octopus Spring Streamers, Yellowstone National Park, USA - T=80-84 v2 (version 2) | ecosystem: Environmental > Aquatic > Thermal... | reverse complement strand
ATTCTTCAGGAGGGGGATTCTTTGGTGAGAGAATTATAAGGCTTCCTCTTAGATCTCGTGGTGCTCTTGCTAGGATGTATAATATGCTCTACAAGGTATTTTTAGTGAGGGATAAGTTGAGGGGGTATTATCTAAGGAGAAACCAGATCTTATGGTTGCTACCCGGCCTTATTACATGGCAATAGTGTGTTAGGCCTCTTGTCTAGGGATCTTAGAGTCCCTCTTGTTGCGGATATGCAGGATCTGTCAGAACATTGCTCGGAGATGAAAGGTAGAAGGATCTCAGTGATCGTTGCGCTTTTAAACCTCTATCTTTAGTATGCTGTGGGATTTGAGGTGTCCTTTGTGGATGATCGTGCTGGGAGGATGACCCGAAGAAGGACGATCCCCCGATCCTTACCCATGGATGGGCACACCCCCGACCTCCTCCAGACACTAAGAGAAGAGATCAAAGAGAAGCTGGGACAGCCATAGAACTGTTAGGCTGAGCCTGCTGCCTACAGAGAGTAAGCACGAAAGCCTCATAAGTATTGGCTTGATATGTGCTTAGGCTATGGAATGAGCTTAATTATGAGAAGAGGTGGGCGTTCTTCAATAGAGAGCTAACAAAAAAGAAGCACATAGAAAGTACTATTACCAGGTATAATGAGGTCATGGGTGTTAATGCTCAGAGAAGAATAATAGGGTTTGAAGCACGTTCTTCAAGCAACTGGATCAGAAGAAACAAGGCAGGTCACCGCCCCACATTAGGGATCTCTCCATAGGGCTATTGGAAGGACAGGCTCACAGGTAAGAGGGAGATATATACCCGTTAGAAATGATAGATACTACTTGAAGTCTGCTGGTGAGAAGAGAGGCTACCTAGTATTAGTGGATCTTGGTCTGAGGATAAGAAATGTCTGCAGGATCAAGTGGGAGGGTAGGCAGGGAAGGGGAAGGCTTGAAATAGTGTATGAGGCTGGCAGGTGGTTCGCACTAGTGTCAATAGAGGTTGGTGTTGAACCGCCTAAGTCTGGCAAGGAGGTTATGTAGAGCCTAACTATAGAACTATAGAGATAGAAAGGTCAGGATTATAAACCCAAGTCTATCAAGAGAGGGATCCCATAGTGGATGAGGAGACATTCGTAGACATGGGTCTGAATAACCTATTCGCTGTGGTAATCTCGGGCGGATCAGCAATACTTATCAAAGACTGAACATTCAATTCCGAGTACTACTGGCGGAAAAAGGAGATAGCTACATATCAGTCTATTAGGGATATGCTGAAAAAGCTTGACATATATCAACATAGATCTACTACCATGAGAAACATCTAGATGCTAAGTATAAAAGAAGTGAGAGACTAAGGCATCTCTACTAGTAGCTATCAGATTCCTAACGGATGAGCTATATAGCAGGGGAGTTAGGAAGCTATACATTGGCTATCCATATATGCTTTCACAGAATATTGGCTAATGGGTATAACACCAACATATGGTGGTTTAGAAGATAATGCTGTGGATCGTGGATGTATTCAGAGAGTAAGAGTATTGCATAAGAGTATTACATAGAAGTGAAGATTGTGCCAAAGGACTGCACGAGCAAGGAGTGCTCGATATACGGAATTAGACATAAAGACGGGAGAATATAATAGAGGCCTATATATACAAGAAAACCGGGAGGAAGATCAATGCTGACGTAAACGTTGCTCTGAACATAGCGAGAAGGCTAGGCCACAAGATAATAAAAATAACAAAAAATTGAGAGCTACATGGTAACTCATAAATGTGTAGACATTAAATCTTCGCCAGGGGGCTAACACCCGAGACCCAGAGATTCGAAACCTCCACTCTTATAGGGTAGGGAAGTTATTAAAATTATTAAGATATAAGTATCTACATATGAGGAATATGAGGGTGAATTTAATGAGAAACATGACTTCCAGATCTAGTGTTTCGGTAGTTATTAGGGCATATAACTCTGAGAAATTCATTAAGGATGCTCTCATTAGTGTGTTGAGTCAGGACTACATGGGCGATATAGAAGTTATCGTCTGCTACGATGAGAGATCAAGGGATAGAACTATGGATGTGATTAATGGCTTATCTAAGATCTCTTATGAGAAAAGAAATATAGAGGTGGTTAGGCATGCTCATTCAGGGCCTTTCAGAGCTCTTCAGAGATGCGGCTTTGAGAACTCTAAAGGGGATTTTATTTTTCTTCTAGATTATGATGACTACTATCCAAGAAACTATATTAGAGTTGTTGTTGAGAAGGCTTTACAATTTGGGGCGTCTTTTGCTTTTGTAAAGGCGTTAAAGGTTAATGATCAAGGTAACGTATTAGGTGCTCTGGTGGATATTCCTGACAATCCCTATGATGTCAGAAATCTTTTAAAGGCTAACTATATTACTACTAGCGCTATAGCTCTCCATTTAGAATGTCTTGATCGGATCAAGGCACTATTGAAGATCATAGATCATCCCTACTACGACTGGCTCTTCGAGGACTGGCTGATAGCTCTGCTTGCCATGAAGCACTGCAAACCCCTGTATATAGATGATGCAGCAATATATTATAGAGTCCATGGGCAGAACATAACAGCAGGTACGCCGAGTTTCGACAAGGATATGCTTAACGCTGAGAGGGAGTTCAAAACCTTTCTAGCCTACTACATGATTGAACAAGATAGGCTATCCAAGGGAGAGCTAAAGATCTTGAGGAAGCGAGTCCTCAGAACCCTAATCTATATCTATAGAGTCATAAGTAGATATAACCCAGAGCTAGCATCAATAGAGGTGGCGGCTTCTGAGGCTGCTCGCATGCCATATGCTCTTATACGCAAAGTCATAAGATCTATGATCAAATCCCTTTAGATATAGCACTTCAAGATCCTCGATTTTCCCATGACAACCTAACAAGTCTAATTCTCTAAGGCTAAAGGCTATTGGCTATCCTCCCCGCCTTGGAGGCAAGTCTTTTAGTTGTAAAGATCTATGGGACCTAGAAAGAAGAGACCGTGCGCTGCAGAGATGGAAGAAGCGGTAATAGAGAGGTAATAGGCGAACTTATTGATATCATAATTTCTCTATGGTTGATATGGAGATCTGATTTATAAGTGTGTATAAATCGATGAGTTTATTAAATAGATGTGAAAACGATCACAATATAGATCGAGGCTTATGAGGCTCTATTAAAACTTAAGATGCTCAGTGAGAGCTTCTCAGACGTTATGATGAGGCTTATTAAGGAAAAGCAGAAGCCTGACGGATCTTGCGAACATTTGGAAGAACATAGGCAATGATGAATTAGATAAAATTATAGTGGACTATGTAAGAGAGGTCTAGTTTAGATGAAGTATCAAGGTGTAATAATTGTTCTAGACACCAATGTTCTGATCGGCTTTCTCAAGGGTAAGGGGTAGCTATGGACACTATAAAGGTGCTATAAAGAATTTCCTGAATCTATAGTATCCCTAGTCACCACATCCATAAATATCTTTGAATTGTCCTGGAAGCATATCTAATCGATAGATTAAGGGATATTGAGGACTTATATGAAATGCTAACAATTCTTAACCTCACAGCGAGAAAAGCACTAAAGGTTGATGTGGGGATCGCATATATCTCTCTTCAATAGGCCAAACTATAGATATCAGGAATCTATTAACTAGGAATCATAGCACGTGAAAACAGATACACAATTCTTTCAGGCAATACTAGACACCTAGTCAGAATACGTGGACTAAAAATAATACAATAACCGTGGAGAAGGCTCTGCTAAAAATAATACAGCTCTCCAATTATAGATCAGCTAATTAGAAATTATTATTATATTTTGAGATGCTGCAACTAAAACCTATCTTCCAAAGCTTAGATAACATCAGAATTATAACCTGAACTTTTAATTTCTATCCCTCTCGCTGCTGCGGGAGGATTTGTGACCTAATGATCTATTACTTACTTGGCTATAAGCTTTTTAAGGCTTTTATGTTTCTATGGCCTCTAATAGTGAGGGCTTGCTAACTCTCTTAATAGGCGTGGAGATTAGTCCCGATCTGGGGAGCCATGGAACCCCTCACGAGATATAATGTAGCTATGAACTATGCTATGAAATAAAAATAAACAAGATCCTTAGCCAGATCTGAGGACTATCAATGAGGAGCATCAAGAGCTCAATAGAAAGCCTGGACAGCTATAGAGATGCAATTGAAAGCGTAAAAGTCTGGGGAGAAACTCATATAGAGGTAAACGCCTGAGGGTTAAGAAACTTAGCATGCTGTTACACCAAGGATCAAGCTATAGGATCAAAGAAGGCTACGTAGAGATCATAGGCGGGATCAGGCTGAAGATCATTGGGTGGGATAGGAGATATAACTGATATGGGAATAGGAATGTTTGTCTATTGAGGTGAAGAGGAGATTCTCGAATATCTATTACTTAAATATCTACTTATTAGATATTTAATCTTATATATCTAAGAAGATGCCCGGACCGGACCCTTACCAGCCTGAGGATGCTATTACTGTTGATGTTAATGAGAGGAAGATGGTGTATGGAGATCACATGATTAACAAAGAGAAAGGTATTGAGATTGATAGAGTCTATAGATGAAAACTCCTTGCTGAAAGCCTTCGAAGGAAATATTCATCAACCGGGTATCCTGCCTGGAAAAGGAGAGAAGGGATACTGAATAGGATTAGATCATATCATAGGAAGGCTAGGAACATACTGAAGGACTAAGCCAGGAAATCAGCCTTGGAAATTGTGATGCTGGCTAAGAGGTTTGGACACGTAGTAGCTAGGGAGGATCTAACTGGGCTGATAAAATCCCTGAGGAGGATCAAGAACAAGGATCACGGGACAAAGCTGATCATTATGGGCTACAGAAAGAGAGGGAAATGATCAGACTGGCAGGCAGAGGAGCACGACGTGTCGCTAGCTATAGTAAAGCCGAATGGAACATCGTCCAGATGCTCGAAATGCTATACCAGGGGCTTTGAGGAGGCTGGCTATAGAAGGCTTAGATGCACACAATGCGGTTTTGAGGATGATAGAGATGTTGTCGGAAAACTCAACATAGGAAAGGAGCGTTGAAAATCCTAGGAATATCTGGGAGAGTTCTGACCATACTCTTACTGCCTTCCAGATGACAGATATATCCTCAAACAGACGGGGGAATCTATGAACTGCTCTGAGGCGATGGCTATGATGATGATGATCTGAGGAACCTCGCCACTTCGGGGCGGGGAGGAAATCAGATCTATAAGACACCTCATATATACTCTTTGAAAAGCAATTACGATCTTCCTAGATTCGTATAGAACTTCGGCACCCCCTCGCAAATGGTCTCAGACATCGTAACACTACCTGTCATGCTCACTTCCATATACTTCCTTGCCTGCCGGAAACTCTAGGCAATCCCTATTGAAGCTGTCGAGCGAACCACATATTCAACACCACTAAGAATCTTAAACAATGTCCTTCTATGCCTAATAATGCCAACCACATACTCAGCCCTCTCATTCTTACTCATAGCTAGGCATCCTATCCATATGAACCTGTCGTTCCTAATTTTCCAGGCCAATAACACTATAACCTTTCTCCACAAGAAGATCTACAGTAAAGCTCCCTATAAGACCAAAGTCACCCATAACGAGAAGCTTGATCATGAATCCACATCCTAATCCATCTTACTCCAATATGTCAAATAAAGAGGACTATTAAATAAACAATCTAAAGCCAGTACAAAACCTTTAAACACACCCTACCAAGACGTAATCCCCATCCAGCTAACAACCAAAGCATGTCAGAAACACGTATCCACAACGATCTGTCCCTAAGGTTTCCATACCATAGCCTGCTAAAAACACCTCAAGATATAGATACTCGATACTCCAGGGCTATATTGATCTATAGTCATAGTATCTTCATGACCTAAGTAAAAGGAGAGACGATTGCATAGATCAAAGGTTAAATACTCCCCAACTCTTACGTATTTAACCCGTGAGGATCGCCTATCTAAGATCACTACCCTATACATATAGATCCTCTAGAGAAAGGAGCGTAACAATTTAACACAATTTAACAAACATGGCCCTTAAAAGTTTTAGTATACGCTTGATCATCGCAAAATTACTTATCTTTGGAAATCGTAACAGTAGATCAGGACTATAATAAAGAGCTAAATAGATGTTCCTCATATATCTATATATAGGAGACCTGAGAAGGCGAGAATGCTGGAGACCAATAAACATATTGTAGATCCTAGTAAAGGGATAGAATCTTTAAGAACCTTTTAAGCCTGCAGTTACTAGTGATCTGGAGGCTGGGGACCTCTGTCTTGAGAGCTGCCGTGATTTATAGTGTGATCGAGGCTGTGGCTGGTTCTGAGAGAGTTGCTCTTGTTACTACTGATCTCCTAGCCTCTATAGGTTTTAAGGTTGAGTTAATAACATTCTCAAAGCCTGATCTTAAAGCTGTTAGGGAGTTTCTCAGAGGCTCAGAAGGTGTGAATGTGACGAGTTTAATTCCTCTAAGAATCCCGGGGCTGGGGATCTACCAGAGGGTTCTCACATATACTCTCTCCCCACGGGTTGGCGCTGACCTTGTTGTCAGTGTTCATGGGGATCTGCTGCCATACAGATCATCTAGCAGGATCCCTACAATCCATTACTGCCATTACCCCCTGGCTGTGGTGCCTAGGCACAGGGATCTCCTGGGCAAGTACTCCTCATGGCCTTGGAGGCTTTATTACGAGATCTACAGAGCAGTCTCAGCCCCTCTAGCGGCTAGGGCAGCCGAGGAGGGCATTGTGGTGGCTAACTCACGCTTCGTCAAGGCTCTGCTTAAGCTCTCCCTGGGGATAGATGGCCACGTGATCTATCCCCCGGTAGATCTCAGAGACCTTCTCAAGATCCCCTTGGAAAGAGATAGGGAGGACACGATCCTCATGCTGGGAAGGTATTCACAGGAAAAGAGGTACGAAAAAGCACTAGAGATCATGAAGAACCTACCCAGCTGGGTGAGGCTAAGAATAGCTGGGATCCTCACGAGAAGCGGCTTGAGCTACTACAGAAAGCTTAAAAAACTCGTAGAGAGGTACGGGCTAGAGGGAAGGGTTGAGCTGCTCCGCAACATCCCAAGGGAAAAGATCCTTGAGCTCATGGCAAGGTCAAGCGTCTTCCTCCACATGTACAGAGGAGAACACTTCGGAATAGCAGTGGTGGAGGCCATGGCAGCAGGCCTGATCCCAGTAGCCTGGGACTTCGGAGGACCATCAGAATACCTTCCACAGGAAAACCTTTTCAAGAGCCTAGAAGAGATCCCTGAGAAGATCTTAAGGGCATTGAGAGCATCTAAATCAGAAAGGCAGAGGATCAGAGAGAAATCCCTAGAATTCTCAGAGGAGAACTTCAGGAGAAGGATGAAGACTCTTATCAACAGCCTCATATAGTCACAGCATCCCATCCTTATGAAAGCCATTAGATATGTAATACCATAAATAAATGAGTTATAGTATAGTTAAATTGACACACATGTAGGTGCCGAATCTCTGGTTGAACGGCGAGGGTTGTCTAGACGAAGCTCTTCATCACCATAGATATGATGCTATAGCGTTTTCTCTATAGTTATATTTAGATCTAATGGAGCAGTGTTTATAGATCCTTAAGGTTTTCGATTAGACTCTCCCTGATAAAATATTTCCTACAGCATTCACATTTAATTAGTTCGCACATGATCCTTGGATTATCTTCAGGGCTTATCTCAAAAGCTCTGCCTTCGCCCCTTATTCTTTCTGAGGCGCCATGTCTCGCTAAGGCTTCTAAGTAGATCTTCTCATGCCCTGCTTTCTTTATATCCTCTACGACGAAACCGATAAATGCTTCGACCACTCTTTCCCAAATCTCTTTTGTATTTGGACACTCATTATTTCGTACCAGGTTCATGGCAGACCTAAGATTCTCAATACCCCCTCTATACCCATATTTCTCAGCCCTTGATAAGTACTTCACTATGAAGTCCTCGGGCATGACGCCTTGGTAATGAAACACAGGCATGGGAAGATATGCTGGCCCTGTGAAAAAGCTATATGCATAGCCATACCGGGAATTAATACCCCTAACTAGGTTACCCAGTACTTTTCTAGGGTTTAATAGATCTGGTGCGAATTTGAAGAAATCTCTAATGATCGCAGTTGATGGGATAGCCAGTGTGAAGGCGTCCTCTACAGCTTTGAAATAAGGTAGATTATAGGCGATCCTTCCCCTAAAATCATCCCCAAGACTATAGTAGGGCCCGATCATTAGCCTAAACGGTATTGAGAAGAAGACCCTGTACCTATAGTGGAAAATCTCAGGAAGCTCTTCCAAGAATTCTATGCTCTTCTCATGAATCACCTCGCTAGCCTGTATGTATAATAAAAACCCTTTCTCCCACTATATCTATTTATTGCTCTGTTAGTGAATTCCCTTATCTCCGCAGCTATATCTCCGAGGCTAGGCCAGCGATCCTTAACCACCTTAATCTTTTTGTTAATCCTTGAGATCCTCTCCGCAAGTTCTAACGTGCCATCATTAGATTCGCAGTCCATGATCACAAATTCTTCGCAAACAGGGAGAGCAGAGGCAAGGGACTCTAGGAAAGGATAACCTTTAGAGACAACGTTATATGTCACTGTTAGGCATAGATACACGTTAAGACTCTCCATCAATACATCAAGAGACTAAAACCAAAATTTTTTATTATATAATTGACACGGGATTACAGATAGATAGGGGGTGATGGTTAGTGGAGCAGCGTTATAGGAGATCGCTGGAACTCAGACTCTTGAAGGGGACATCCAGATGCGCACAGCTGGATAACTTTATTAATGCTACACAGAGGCTTCCGCCAGGTATAAGGTTGCTCATAAGATCCCTAGCGAGCTTAGCCCTCGGAGGCGTTAAGGCCCTCACCACACATTTGGTTTCAACAATCCTCAATACAGCTGTGGGAAATCTATTGCCCCCGGATTCGGCCTTGAAACTCCTAAGATCTAGAACGTTCTACGGATCTGAAACCTATGGGAGCTCCTCTACCTGTATGAAGGTATATGGTGTTCTAGATGCTGGGCCCGAGTTTAGATTAACGAGATATCTCCTCAGGTTTCTAAAAGACGATGATGTATTCTATGACGTGGGGGCCCATGTAGGTTTCTATACGCTACTCGCTTCATCTATACTTAGGAGGGGGAGAGTATATGGATTCGAGCCAAACCCATACGTGTATAGAGCTTTAAAAGCTAACATAATTGGGATCAGCAACGCCGCTGCATATCCATACGCAGTATCTGATAGAGTTGGGGCTATTGAGCTCAAGATCCCTGCTATTTCCAATGCATCAACAGGATTCACAGTGTTATCATCTCTTCGGGCAGTCCATGAAGCGGAGTTCAAAATAGAGGACAAGAATGTGAGAAAAATAGCTGTACCCAGCATCACCATTGATTTCTTCGTATCTAGGGTGGGAGATCCTCCTACATTCATTAAAATCGATGTGGAGGGTTCAGAGGATCTTGTTGTTAGAGGGGCAATAGAAACTTTGAAAAACCATCACCCGAAGATTGCAATGGAGATCTGGAGAATACCGGGTGAGACCCCTCATAAAAGGGCTGCCGAGACTCTATACCGACTAGGGTACAGATCATACGCTATAACTGGTAAAGGAGATCTGATAGAGGTTGATTTCCAAAAGGCGAGATCCGAATACCAACTAGGATTTTTTGATAATATAATTTTTCTCTAATAGTTGTTCTCTGTGTTATTAGTTTTCTAAATTTCAATGGGTTTGGTAAAAATTCACGCAAAACATGTAGGAGGTAAATTTGCTGACACTAAACTACAAACTCTGTCTATGCCTCACCTCTACCTCGATCCAAGTCTATTTGGGCACCTATAGCGTTCACATGGATATGTGCTGTCCCACAGTATGCTAATAAATACTCTTAATATCTTCACATAATGTGTTGAAGTAAATTAAAAGACCTATTTCCTCTCTATTTTAAACTTTCCACATTTTGATCTTTAGACAACACGTTATCCTGGCTGAATCTATAGTATAAGAGCTAGATCCCTAGATCTCTGAGATAGCCTTTAACGATGACTCTCCAGTCGAAATACTTGGAGGCGACATCTCTAGGCCTTATGGAGAGTCCCTCAAGATCTCCAAGTGCTTTCCTAACCCTTGAGACGAGATCCTCGAAGCTAGTCCTGTCAGCCCAAGGTATCTCGATTCCTGCCTTGCCCCTATCCTCTTCTGGTATGTGCCGAAGTGTTGGAGAGATTAGGGGGATATTTAAGGCCATAGCCTCCATGGGGGCTACTCCAGGTCCTCCCCAGTAATAGTCGCTTCTAGCAGTAATTAGGTAAGCGTCTGAGTTTGCTACTAGTTCCATCACCTTCTCATGTTCTTTTATGAAGTTAGTGAGTATAGCGCCGCTCTCTTTGCCCAGCCTGTATAGATCCGGGTCTTTTATCCTTCCAACTAGAACAAGTTCATAGCCGGATTTTCTCCCTCCGAGTGCTTTGTAAACTCTTAACAATATGTCAGAGCCTTTCCAGTCATTTCTCGAAACACCCCCTACATAGACTATCCTCCTCACTTTATCGCAGCACTTGCTTCTTTGAGGTTTGAGATCCTCTAGGAAGACGCCCATGGTGCTGAAGCGCGAGTATGCTCCACAGATCTTTCTATAGTACAGCAAATCGTAGTGGTTAATGCTGTAGACGACTCTCGATCTTCTGGCGATTCTGCAGTCGAGGAGGTGCATAATATAGTAGTTAATAGTTTTAACTATGTTATGATTCTCTGGAGAAGATCTTAGGAAGTGATAGTAGTAGTTCTTCTCACCATGGTGCTGCAGAAGCACCGGGATCCCGGGATCCCCTAGCCCGAGGAGGAGGAGCAGGCTGTTGAAGGCCCTAGGAGCGTGGACAAAAAGTGAGGGGGAGAATCCGGCCTCGCTCAGCCAGCTAAGGATCTCTTTGACAAGCCCTGTCCAGGATGGTGAGACGTGGCCCCATCTATGTAAAGGAAGCTTGTTAAGATCCACATAGGGCACGAAGATCACGGGAAACCCTTCTATGGTCCTGAGGGCGGGCTCCTTAAAGTTCCCTGGGTTTATGAGGATGCTTTCTATCCCTGCATATCTTCTTAAGGCTTTTGCTGTTCTCAGATGCCATCCGTCGAAACCCTCGATCTCTATTCTGTGGTGAATCGTCTGCAGAAAGACTCTCTTGGCATTACCAAGGATCTTATCGAGGAAACTCAGGATCTGCTCAACTTTTTTCATAACCACCACTTATTAATACCTCTATCATAAGATAACCCTGGGGCCTTATGAATGTCTCAGCTATTCTAAGGATTCTAGGGTTATTAAAGATATACAAAAACTGGTTAAGCGTCATAGTCAGCCTGATCGCTATAAAACTAGCTAAGAAGGCGGGAGTAGATCTGAGGTCTCTGAGAATTCTGAAACTTTGGAATGGCCTTAACATAGATCTTTCCGAGCTTATACATCCTCCGAGAAGAATAGAGGGTTTTTACATATATATAGGGGAGCTTGGTAGACGGGGATGGAGTATCTACTCACACAGAGGCCTGTTGATCCTGGAAAAGCTGGCTACACTTTAGTCTCCAGGGCTGATACAGGCGATCTTGTAACTATTTTCGAGGTTTTCGAAGATCGTGTTTACGGAAAGTCCTTTGAAGGCATGGTAATTCTTGACATAGGAGCATATATAGGGGACTCAGCGATCTACTTCGCAGCCAATGGCGCAGATCTCGTCATAGCAGTAGAGCCTGATCCAGATAACTATAGGCTAGCCCTCCTCAACACCTTGATGAATAATCTCGCTGACAAGATCCTCATGTTCAAGACTGCAATATCCTCAGAGAGTGAAAAGAAGCTTATGATTATTCCGACAGATTCAAAACCATCTACTAAGGTCTCTATAGTAAAAGATAAAGATTCTGATTCTAATGAGGGGTTCTCGGTAATCTCGGCTTCCCTAGATGATCTAGTATCATGCCTAGGCCTTAATAGGATCGATCTTTTGAAGTTAGACTGCGAAGGTTGTGAGTACGAGGCTCTAAAAAATCCAAAGTTCTTGAGATGATCAGGCATATAATTATAGAATACCATGAAGGCCCAAAAGATCTTCCACAGATACTTGCGAAAAACGGTTTCTATATAATCGAAATAACACGGGAAACGTATAAACAAGGATTATTGCTTGCTACAAGAGAACCCAAGGAGTTAATGAAGATCTATAGGTTACCACCCAAAATATAATCAATCGTCGTTACCTCTATACTTTGAAAACCCTACTCCCTGCAACAGTAGTAGTTCAGCCTTTTAGAGCTTCATAGACTTTTTCAAGTACTAGGCATAGCCTTCTATAGTCGTGGTTCTCAGCATATCTGACCGCGCGATCTTGTAGATTCTTGAGATCCCTCCTGTTGGTTAGGATCCTAGAGAGCTTCTCAGCAGCCTCCTCAGGGCTCTCGAAAAGGATTCCGTTCTCATCGTTACCTATATATAGATCCGCTGGGTGTGTTTTTCTCGACACTACTAGCTTTCCAGCTGCCATGGCCTCTAGAACAGCTATAGCTCCTGTCTCAAGGCTTGAGGTGAATATGAAGACATCGACCATTCTGTGGAATTCCAGAGGGTTCTCAACCTCCCCTAGGTAGGTGAATCTCTCCCCAAGGGCTTTCTTAAGCCTCGAGATTACAGCCTCTCCATAGAGCCTGTTCCATATCTTCCCTGCTAGTATGAATCTATAGTCCTTTCTATAGAGCCTGTCTAGATTCTCTAGGATCTTAGGTAGTTCGTGGATCCCTTTCTCAGGCGAGATCCTTGAGAGTGTTCCTAGCACAGGTATCTCATCCGGCTCTCTCCGAGCCGATTTGAACACTCGAGCATCGATCATGGGGGGGAGGAGCAGGATCCTCTCTCTGGGAAAGCCCAGGATCCTTAGGCTCTCCACCTCCCTTTCATTGTATGCTGTCACGACATTGTAATAAACTTTGTAGATCTCGGTGAGGATCCTGAATGTTGTGAGCCCTCTTCTGACTCTTCTGGCCTTTGGATGTGAGATCTCCGACCTGATCACCCTAACCCTAGCCCTAGTAAGGAGGGCTGCAAGTGTTGAAAAGGTGTAGAAGGTAAATGTGTGTACCACATCAGGTTTTGTAACGAGTTTCAGAGGATTAGGAGCATAGATCTTTACAGTACCTATTCTCATAATATTAGGGTATCTAGAAATCCTCGCTCCCGGATAGATCTTGTTATCGTGGCACTCCGCCTCAGGATTTCTACTGGTTATAACAGAGACGCTGTGGCCCCTCTCAATCATGTATTTCAATATGTAGTTCTGATCCCTTGGGTATCTAGGCTCTAGATCGTCTATGACATATAGGATCTCTATAAAGGCCCTCATAAAATTCCTCCTGAAGGGCTTTAACTATGGAATAGCTAGACTCTCACAAGAAAGGGTCTACCCCCTCTACTCAGGAGAGAATCATCAACTGTGAGTGTTGCCAACCTGCTGAGGTAGCCGTGCCTCTCCATCAAGGACTTAGCCGAGGCAAGCAAGAGGTTATGGAAAGCCCTTGAGAGCCTCCTAGGGGCTATGAGCATAGGCTCAAAAGGCCCTCTAGCCACCTTCGTGATTTCTCTGAAGGTGAAGCTGTCGATAAAACCTCTAGACGCTATCGCCCCTCTAGCCCCCTGGAGGATCCTGAGGTAGCAGTTGAGAGCCTCCATGGTTATGGGCATATATGCCCCGAGGGCTTTTGAATAACTCCCGAGGGTTCTCCTATACACCGCGTACTTGTTTCTCCTCCCTAGATACCAGGCAAGAGGCATGCTCTTGCCTACTGTTCTCGTGCCCAGGTGGATCCCTGAGATCGAGGGGATGGCGAGGCTTCTGTAGCCGTGGCTCCACATGTTGAGGGCCAGCTCAGTCTCTTCCCAGAGTAAAAAGTGCTCTGTTTTGAAGAGATGCCCCCTTACTTGGAGAATTGGTCTGAGCTTGATCACCATGAAGGCCCCCATGACAGAGCTGGTATAGGAGATCCTCTCAGGACACTCCTGAGGCCTGAGACCCCCGCACCTCCCTATCTGCTGGAGCATCAAGTCTAGGAAGACCCCGGCGCTCTCCACCCTATCCCCTTCCGCTGTGAGGTTTATCCCTTGAGCAATGACATGGCTAGCCCTTTCCTCGAGAACACCTATAGCTTCTCTAAGGATCTCAGGATTCTTCACTATATAGTCATTGTTCATTATAACCACATAGTCAGGTAGCCCTCTTTTCTCAATATATCTCCATAGCCCCAGCTCGTTGCCTCCCGCATATCCATAGTTCCTCCCAAGCCTTATGAGTAAAATGTCGCCTGAGAACCTGGCCTCTATCTCTGAATCGCTCCCATCGCTTGACCCATTATCTATCACCACAACCTCGAGCCCATCATAGTTTATCTCAAGAGAGCTGGCTATCGAGGAGAAAAGATCGTTACCAAGAGATCTAAGCCCATTGTAATTAAGGATCAGAACAGCTGCCCTAGGCCTCTTCATTACCTGGGCCACCTAGGGATGCTCTTATCATCTAGGAAACCTGCTATCTCGAGGATCCTCCCCACCCTGTGATCTAGCGTGTGCTTCTCCAAAGCCTCTTGACGCCCTTTCAGGGCTATCCTCTCCCTCTTCTCCTTGTTCCTTATCAGCTCATCGATCTTTTCAAGAAGATCCTCCTCATCTCTGAACATGACCAGATGCTCGCCATCGGAGAAGATCTCAGAGACTTCCGCGCTGTAGTCTCTAATCATGGGCCTCCCACAGCCCAGGACCTCGAAGTCTCTCCAGTTCATCTCCCCAATTCTCGAGATGTTGAGAACCACCTTGGACATGTTGTAGATTGCGACCATGTGGTTAAGGAAGTTCCTCGAGCTTACATAGAATCTCAGCCCCGGCCTCTTGCTCCTGATCAGCTCGATAATCCTTCTCCTCTTCTCAGCGCCAACCCAATCGAGACCTCCTAGGAAGCTTAGATCCAGGGTTTCTTCAAGTCCCAAGGGCCTGTGAATCTCTGGGTAAAAAGCATAGGGAAGCCAGCTGACTTTGGCCCCTGTCAGCTCCTCATACTCCTTGATACATCCTCTGTGGGCGACAAGCACATGGTCGTAGTCGTTTCCACTTAAGAGTGTGAGGTGCACATACTTAGTCTTCTCATAGACGCAATCCTGAGCCCAGTAGATCTTCACAGCGTTCCTGAAAATCCTGAGGTTCAGCCTGCACACCACGGGATCCACAACTAGGACGAGGTCAACATCCTCAGGCTTCACCCAAGGAGGAAGCCATGATCTTGAGTTCCAGTGAGCAGGGTTGGTGACATGGGAAAAGAGTTTCAGAACCCCTAGGGATAGCCTCCTCCGGAGAGGCCTCAAAACCGAGAGCCCGTGGATGAGTCTATGAGTATAGCCGACTTTCACGAAAAAAGGGTAGGCATTGGAGTACCTGCTAAAAGTTGAGAGCAGGAAGTACGAGGACGCCACAGGTTCCATGACTAGGTAGGTGTTGGGGTATTCCTTCCTAAGTCTCCGACTCAACACCTCATGATCAGCTGGCGCCAGATCCACGACCATCGATCCCCCCTAGGAACTCTCTACACAACCTCTATTCTTCCGATATGATTATTCTAGAGCCGCTTATATGGCTCTCACGGTATAGAGCTGAGATGGAACTGGATCATTTCAGCTACCGATGCAGCATATGAGCTCAGCTATATGTCCATGTACTCTGCCGCTGGGGAATTATATAATGAAGATGATCTTGCCACTCTAAGACCCTCGCTCTATGCAAGAGATAATGTATATCCAACATATTAATCCACGGTTATGAAGTTCGATCTCAAGGCGCTGATGGTTCTTATAGCCTATGCTCTAGAAACATTCTTAAGATATTCCGCGTACCTCTTGATCTAATCTTGTAGCCCATGACATGATCAAGTTCTTCGGCACCGTTTCTCAGCAGATGGTGGTTCTCCACCCTCTGCTGAGAAACGGCTAATCCTAACTAGGGAGTCCAGGGCTTCTATTTAAGGCTTGGAACGCTAATTGAACAGTGGTGTTTAAGCTATTGAGTTCAGAAATGGAGAAGTTTAAGGAACTAGAGGCTATTGTTAAGAAAGCTGTAAGGGAGGCTCTAGAGGAGGCTGGAAGTGAGGAGGCTAGAAGGATAGCTGAAGCTCTGGATAAACTGGTGACATACACATTCACAGGGTTTAACAAGATATTAGAGGTTCTAGAAAAGCATAGCAAGATATTAGAAGAACACACAAAGATACTGGAGGAACATAGCAAGATATTAGAAGAACATAGCAAAATCTTGGAGAAGCATAGCAAGATATTAGAAGAACACACAAAGATATTGACTAGGATTGAGGCTACGTTAGGAGGCCTAACCTCCAGGATGGGTATTGACATGGAGAGGATGATCTTAAATGTGTACAAGGATGTGTTTGAGCGTGAGGGTCTAGAGATTAGGAAGGTTGAGAAGATATCATTCAAGGATGTAGATGGTAGATATTACAGGAGGGGTGCTAAGCTTGAGCTAGATATCTATGCTCACGACGATAAGGTTTACTTCATGGAGGTTAAAAGTTTGGTTGATGTAAATGACATTGAGTGGTTTAACTTTAAATGTGAGATCTTCGAGAAGATCCTAGGTAGGAGGCCCGATAGGAGGATAATAGTCTGTATAAACATACTCGACGAGGCCCTTGAAAGAGCTAGAGAGCTCGGCGTAGATATTATCTACGGCCGCATCATCAAGGCTGAAGAAAACTAACCAGGTGTTGCCTTAGGCACTTTCTTATTATTCTGGTGAGCTACTCGGCTACCGCTTGTCCCCCGATGGTTGTTGGTTATTGCTGGTATTAATTTGTTTGGTGCTGTTTTGCCTCTTGATCCACGGGGTTTTTAGCCCTGTGGTTTCATGGGTGGCTGTTGAGCCCAGCGGAAAGGGGCTCCCATCTATGCTTGAAACCCCGAAGCCCTTCTGGGCAGAGCCCTCATCCAGGGCTTCGGTCTCGGGAGCTCTGAGCATCATCGCATCCCGAGGTCTCTGCACACCCAGGTCTAGCAGAGATATCACCTCATCATCAATATAATCACGAACTGGATACCTATAA
>Ga0081478_131736_pt1 | contig 17491 bp, 23 predicted proteins | sample OctSprmetagenome_FD_70983 | JGI IMG/M metagenome (GOLD analysis project Ga0081478, IMG submission 70983) | Hot spring and microbial mat streamer communities from Octopus Spring Streamers, Yellowstone National Park, USA - T=80-84 v2 (version 2) | ecosystem: Environmental > Aquatic > Thermal... | reverse complement strand
TAAGCTTTTGCGCCACCTCTTCCCTTGCCCTTGTTAGCCTCCCCCACTTGTCTTCGTTCTTAACCTTTTCCTTTATTTCCTTAAGGTCTTCCTCCGAAAGTGCATCTGGTGTTGCCTCTGGAATTTGTTTGTAGATTTCCATAAGTTCGTCCGCGTGCCGACGGAGAATTTCTTCTATCTTCTCTCTATTCTCATACACGAACGCGTAATCCATATTCCCAAGCCTTGCAAGATCCTCCCTCACTGTTTTCCACGTGTGAAACACATACTCAGGGTTTGCGAGTATCTTCTTAGCCTCCTCTAAGACTTCTTTTTCAAGCTTGATTGACTCCTCGTGCTCTTTTTTCAGTTTCTCCCATAAGGCTTGAGCTTTGTCAAAGAATATCTTACGTGCCCGGAGGGAGAGTTCTTTGTATGGGTAAATCGTGATGAGGTAGTTTTTGACTTTTTCATATGTAGGAGCGTCTATGAACCTTTTCAAATCTTTCTTTAGTGCCTCGTTGAGGAACTTGAGAACATCCCGTAAAGCTTGACCTTTGACTACCTCGCTAAATGGCTGCTTTAACTCTTCCTCGTGTTCCTCTATAAACTCCGATAGGGCTTTAAAGCCCCATTCGGTGGGGACACCGTCGGGGTTTATGAGGACTAATTGAGAATTGTTTACATTATTCCAATCTGCAATTTTTGCAGGTTGGAATATTTGAGACTGAGTTTCACTTTCCCATTTTGATATTGTCCCTTGTGTTATCCCCAACCTTTCTGCCACCTCTTGTTGTGTTAGCCCCTGTTTCCTCAACTCTAACGCTTGCCTCTTTAACTCCTCTCCCTTCTCCCTTCTCCTTATACCTTCTACCCAGTTGTATATTGTCCGTTCCGATACTCTGAACAGCTTCCTTAACTTCTCTACTGGCACACCATCAGTATATAAAAGTCTTACTAATTCTACCTTCTCTTCTCTGCTAAGCGGGATGCCGTGAAGCATATTTCTTTCAATTGCAAGCATTCGTGCTTCCAGTTCATCTGCCAACTCCACTACTTCCGCCTTGATAGTTTCTTTCCCAAGCCTCTTTGTGGCGATCAATCGGTGCATTCCATCAATAAGCCAATAGTGCCAGCCCTTGTCCCATACTGTGATGGGTGGGAACTCTTGCCCTTCCGCCATTGCCTCTTGGTATTCTTGCACCTTTTCCTCTATGGTGTGGGTGTAAATACGAGGCAATAAGCCCTGAATGACTTCAATCTTTGCTACTGGAACCTCAAAAATGCCTTTGCTTTTCATGGTTTAACCTCCTTTTTTGGTTTTTTTGCTTTGATAAAAAGCGGGAAGGCTTTGCACCTTCCCAACGACAACTGATAGGGAGGAAGCCCCTTGTAAAAAGGCGGAGCTTGGGGCTCCGCAAGGGAGGAGATAGAGGGGGAGGAGAGAAGCCATGGGTGCATTTTTTAGCCTTCCTTCGCTTCTTCTTCTACCTTTGCCAACTCTAATACGCGGGCTTTAATCTTTTCTATCACTTCGTCATATAGTGTTGAGGGTATCTCCCTTGTGCTTTCCAGTCCGTACTCGTTCAAAATCTCCCTTACAATTTTCTCTACTTCCGTCTTCCCTATACCCACTTCCTCTCCAGTTGTCCTTGCGATGATCCAAAGCCTTTTCGCCTGTGCCTCTGAAATCGTTCTAACCTCTTCCACAGGTTCATATTCCACTTCCCCCTCTTCTAATATTCCTTCCAATTCCTGCGTCTCTTCCGGGAACGCCAGTTTAAACGCCTGCGATATTGCAACCTTCCTCAGCATAAATAGAGGCATATTTTTCCAGCTTGGGGTATCTTTCTTGACTTCGTTTAGGTAAACACGCCATTTAAAAGAGTGTTCCCAGTCCTTTCGGTAAATTTCCACCTCCGCATATTCCCCGAACTCATCCTTGCCAAGCCTTGCTACCCATCCGTTCAATTTCCCGCTCCTTTCCGCTCGCCTTAAGTATTCGGTATATGACACTACGAGTTGGACGGTTCCCTTAAATGGCACCAAGTGTACCTGCCTGTGAAGCGGATCAAGACCCAGCTTCCTCGCTAAAGCGAGAGCCTTGGCTATCTCTAAATCACTGACCCCCTGCAGATGGGGGAACAGAACTCTTACCAGCTCAACGATGTGTTGTTCTTGCTTTGCAACGGCTTTCATTTACACACCTCCTTTATGGGATTTGTTTTTGCTTCCCTTTCGTGTAGACTTGACGCCCTTGTTTTCTACACGCCTTGACGCTAAATAACTTTCATACTGAGAAGGGAGGTCAAAAAGATGAAGGGTATCTGCAAGCCTTTTAATCAAGGGACGGGAAACCTTCCGCCCGTGAAGAACGTTAAGGAGATAAACTTGATTGACTTCCAACTTAAAGGCAAGCTTTGCCAAGCTAAGTCCAATCTCTCTACACTTTTCCTTTACAATTTCCTTTATGGTTGTTTCTCTTACAATTTCCTTCATGGTTGGGTTATTACCCATAGGAAATATTATACGCAATATTGCGTAAAAGTCAAGAGGTGAGGTATGGTGGGATGGATATGCAACATTGCACAAGCGGAAAGACAGGCAGTATTCACGAAAGGCTTAAATACCTAAGGAAAACTTTAGGGTTATCACAGGAGGAGTTTGGGAAAAGAATAGGGAAATCCTTGAGAACCATACAATACTGGGAGGCTGGCACAGTTCAAATTCCCGACACCGCTCTCAAACTTATTTCACAAATCTTTGGTGTCTCTTACGAATGGTTGAAAACAGGGCAGGGGGAAATGTGGGAGAAGAAAGAAAAAATAGAAGAAGAGGAAGAAACGCTACGAAAGATACGAGAGTTAATTTTGGAAGACTTGATAGAAAAAACAGTGGAATTCCTTAAAAAATTTGAGCGTATCCCTATAGTTGAGCGTGCGGGAGCGGGGTTCCCGGAGCATCCCGTAGATATGGAAGTGATAGGCTGGATATTTACTAGCAAAGAAACCTCTCAACAAGGTGGGAAGTTTGCAGTGGAAGTTCGTGGGGACAGCATGGAACCAACCTTGCATGATGGTGATTTTGTGGTGTTTAAGCCTTATGTAGGTGATGGGTCAGACATTCCAAATGGGAAAGTGGTGGTCGTGCGGAATCACTCCGGGGAGTTGATTGTGAAAAGGTTGATAAAAATAAACGGTCTGATCATGCTAACCTCGGACAATCCCAAATATCCACCCATCCCACCAGAACAGATTAAGACTGAAGACTTGCGGATTGTGGGAGTAGCGGTTAAAATAGTGCGAGAAATTTTAGTATAGGATAAAAAGGGTTGAACTCTAATTTTTTGCAATCTTTGCTTGATTGAGTGCTTTTATATATCAAAGTATTGAGCATGCACTATGCCTCCCTTGGCGACATCGTCTTCAAAGTCTATTCATACCTTGAGCACAGAGAAACAAACGAATACGCAGTAGCCAAGCATAGAACCATCTTTGCACCTTCAAGCCTGCAGTTTTTGGGCGATGAACTCCTAAGCCTTGAAATCAAGGTGGGCTTTCATAGGGATTTTTGCGACCCGCTTGAGGAATATCAAAAACTGAAAGACATTGCCAAAGAGGGCTTACCCAAAAAGCTAATCATCGCCGAACAGGTTTACGGAGATTTCGTCATAGAAAGCATCACCGCAGAAGTCAAGCAGGTGGATATGTGGGGTAAGCCCATTGTGATTTACTGCAATGTAAAGCTTACAGAATACCGAGAAAAAAGGCCTCAGACAAGGGAGATAAGAACAACAAAGAAAAAAGCACCAGCCAAGAAAAACAAAAACTCCCAACAGCAACAGGAAATAAAACCCTCACAATATAAACCCATTATCACGAGGTAAGCCATGGAATACCTTATTTACATAGCCAAGCAAGGAGACCGCTGGGATACGCTCGCTTGGCAGTTCTACGGAGACCCTTATCTTTATGAGCCCATCCTCCGTGCAAACCCTCAGTATATAGGCTTGCCCTATCCACCACCCGGTGCAAAATTGCAGATTCCGATCATAGAGGTTGAAGACGAGCCAGAGATCAAAGCACCATGGCAGACAGAATAAGACTTTACAAACCATTCCTCTATGTTGAGATAAACAACAGGGATGTTTCAGCATACATCACCCCCTACCTTCTAAGCTTTCGCTATATAGACAACGACGGCTTGGACAAGGATGAAAGCGACGATGTAGAAATAGAAGTTGAAGACAGCACGGGTTTTTTCAGGAAGAACCCTCCAGCCAGAGGCTCAAGCCTGAAAGTCCGCTTTGGCTACGAGGAAGCAGTGCGGGATGCGGGAGTGTTCTTCATAGACAGCTACACCTTTAGATATTCCCAAGGCGGTCCGACCTTTACCATCAAAGCTACAGCCAAAGATGTTAAAGCAAGTTTTAGAACACTCAAAACCACTGCCTTTGAAAACACAAGCCTAAAGAAGATTGCAGAGGACATAGCTAAGAGAAATGGCTACAGGCTTTACTTTGAAGGTTCAGACATCACATTCCAGCGAATAGACCAATACAAGCAGAGGGACTTAGAGTTTCTGTCCAAACTCTGCAAACGCTACGGATACACCTGCAAAGTTGCAGACGGAAAGATAGTCATTCAAGGAATAGAAAGCATCCTCAACCGCAATGCTACGTTTGTGCTAACGCCCGAGTGGGTGATAGACCTTGAGATAGAAGTTTCAAGTTTGTATGCTGGGGCTGTGGATGTGGTCTATCTTGACCCACAAAAGAAAGAAGCAACAGCAGACAAAAAGAAGACTAATGTGAAAGCAAGTCAAGACAGGCAAGTAGAGAGAGTTAGGGTAGAAAACAAAGCACAGGCTGAAAGGATAAGCAACGCCCAAAAAACAATAAACGAGATGAGAGAGTTAAGAGGCAGGCTTACCTGCGTCGGCATACCCTCCATTTACGCAAGCGGGACTATTGAACTTAGAGGCTTTGATAAGTTTGACGGTGTGTATTATGTTGCTCAGGTTGAGCACGAAATGACAAGGGGTGGCTACATTACACGAATAGAATTTTTGAAAAAGCCCGGAGAAAGCAAGGGCAAAGGAGGGAAAAGGAAATGATCCGTCGTGGTATCGTAGTAGCAGTTGATGAAAAGACCGCAAGAGTAAGAGTGCAAATGCCAGACCTTGACGGACTGGTTTCCAATTGGCTTCCAGTCGTGCATCACAAAACCCAGAAGGACAAGACTTATTGGCTTCCTGACATAGGGGAATACGTGGTCGTTGCCTTTGATGAGGAGGGAGAACACTCAGACGGCTATGTGTTAGGGGCTATTTACAACAACAAGGATACACCGCCAGTTGCCAGCAAGGATAAGTTTTTTGTGCGGTTTGAAGACGGAACAGAGATTGAATACGACAGGAAAACCCATCTCCTCCGGGTAAAGGCACAAACGGTTCAGATTCAAGCGGAAACGGTTATTATTGAGGGCAATGTAAATATCGTTGGGCAGTTAGATGTTGTCGGAAACATTCGTGCCACAGGTTCAATCATAGATATTGAGGGTAATGTAAATATCGTTGGGAACTTGGATGTCGTCGGAAACATTCACGCTACGGGGGCAATCATAGACGAAGGTGGGAACACCCCTCACCACACTCACTAACCACATTGCAATCTTTGCTTGAAATCCCCTTACGACTGTTGCAATGTTTAAAGAGTATGGAAGTAGGGATTTTCTCGATACTTATCAAAGGTGGCTGGGCTGCAAACCTTGCTTTTTTGCTGTATTTGCTTCTCAAGTTTGAGAAGAGACTGGAGAATTTTTCAAACGAGATGAAGAAACTTGAAGAAAAGCTGGAAGGCTACTACAGAGAAATGGTAAGCAAGGAAGAGTATTTTCATGATGTAAGTGGTTGGAGGCACGAACTAAACAGGTTCATCGCTAAGATTGAAGAACTGCAGAAATACAGCGTGTCTAAAGAGGATTACTATCATGACCTAAGCGGCTGGAGGGCAGAAATACAAAAACTTCAGGATCAGCTTTTAAAGGTTTATGAAAAGCTTTTGGAGGTTCAAAAATGAGCAAAAGCTTGAGAGGTCTAATTCTTGATTTCCTGAAAAGGATCTACCCCCGGGAGATTGAAGAACTTGAGATTATTGCAGTCTTCTACCAATACCACAGGGATACTGAGATAAGGCAAGCCCTCGCATACCTTGTGGACAAAGGATACGTGGAGGCTAAGAAAGTGGCAATCCCTTATGACAAAAGACGCTACAGAACGCTTTACAAGATAACTCCTAAGGGAATAGATCTTTTGGAAGGAGAAATCGTAGATGATACTGTCCTCCCTCCCGAGGATTAAGCAATGGCGAAGCGTAAGAAGGCAGAACTCTACGACCTTATACAACGTATCGTATATCTCTACGAGGAAGAGAAGAAAGATTTCCGAACAATAGCAAGCCTACTGCGTTCGGAAGGCTACGACATCTCACGCTCAAGCATCCATCGTGCCTACAAAGATTACAAAGAACTTGCTAAACAATACAACGAATGGTGGGACAAGATAAAAATCCTTGTTGAGCAAACGCAGAACAAGCCAACCAGCTTTATGCTTTCCGCCCTTGTCTCTATACTCACACAGCATGTTCTTGAATTTGTGAAAGACATAGACTTCATGGAGTTTGACGACCCCGGAGAACTCATCAAAGCGGTCAAAGAACTCACACAGATGGCAAAGAGTTTAGAGGAATACATCTCTGCAAAATTGCAGAAAGCGGTAGAGAAGATAGAGGAAGAAGGCAAGAAGAGGAACATAGACCCAGAATTCCTGAAGCTGATAAAGGAGGAGATATATGGAATTTGAAAAACTCCTCCTCCCCTATCAGCGCCACGCCCTCCAGAAGATGCTTGAGAAAAAGTATTCAATTCTCATGTGGTCAAGGCAGACAGGAAAGTCCTTCGTGGTCTCCCTTTTTGCAGTCTTACGGGCTATCGAGAGAAAAAACCATCTCGTTGCCATAATCTCGCCAACAGAACGCCAGTCCAAAGAACTCATGGAAAAAGTCAAAAGACATGTGGAGTTTCTAAGACAAATTGGCAAGCTAACTGGTGATGTGGAGTTTTTTGAGGATACACAAACCAATGTTCTTGAGGTCAGGTTCCCAAACAGGTCAAGGATTATCGGACTTCCCGCAAACCCTGACGGCGTCAGAGGTCTAACTGGTGATGTGATTTTAGAAGAAGCGGCCTTCTTCAGAGACGGGTACAAGGTCTATCAAGCTATATTTCCATCCATCACAAGGAACAGGGACTTCAAGCTGGTGGTTATCTCAACTCCGAAGGCAAAAAACGATATCTTTGGACATCTCTGGCAGATGTCGGAAGGAAACGATCTCTGGTTCCGGCAAAAGCTAACCATCTATGACGCAGTGGAACTCGGGCTTGATGTGGATGTGGAGGAGTTAAGAAAGGGCGTGCCAAACCAAGACATCTGGCTTCAAGAGTATATGTGCGAGTTCTTAGACGAAGAATCTGTCCTACTTCCCTACGAGTTAATCCATGCTTGCACTGTAGAGGGCATAGAAGCAGACATAAGAGAACTGACTGGAGATGTCTACCTTGGCGTTGACATCGGAAGAAGGCACGACCTAACGGTGATAAGCATTTTGGAGAAGGTGGCAGGCAGGTATTATCTGCGCAAACAAGAAATTCTGAGAAAGCTTCCTTTCTCTGAGCAGTTCAAAGTCATAGACTATCTGACCGCATACGCCCGCAAAGTTGCAATAGACGAAACAGGAATAGGTATGCAGTTGGCAGAAGAACTTGCGAAAAAATGGGGAGAACTTAAAGTCATGCGGGTTTACTTTACAGCTAAGGTAAAAGAGGAACTCGCAAGTAGAGTAAAAGCAGTCTTTGAAGACAAAATTATCAGCATACCGCCCGACAAAGACCTGATTGAAGATCTGCACTCCGTGAAAAAGACTTTAACTCCTGCAGGGAACATCCGCTACGAAGGAGAAACTCAGGACAGCCACGCAGACCGCTTTTGGAGTTTGGCATTAGCCTTGCACGCTTCAAGCCAAGAGGAAACAAAAGAATTTTTACCTATGTTTTTTGCAAACCAAAAGAGGGAGGCAAACTATGGATTTAATGCGCTACTTCAGGCGTCTGTTCGGGTCTGAAAAGGTAAGCTTGGCTGACCTTCCAAAAACGAGAGTATCAATCCAAGCCGAGAAAGTTTTAACTCCCAAGACCTTAGATGTCCGTTATAAGTTCATCAACCCAAAATATCCACGGGAATGGCTAAACGTCATAGCCAAAGCGGTCATTGCAAACCCTATCCTTTCTCAAGTGCACGCCCTCACAATAACCTTAGCAAACACGGGGCACACTGTTCAGGTTGAGGGTAAAGATGCAGAAAAGGCAAGAGAGGAACTCAAAGAACTTGCTTTCCTTTTGAACACGGACCACTTAATCAACCAGCTAATCGCACAGATAAACATCTCTGGAGCCATATCCGCTGAAGTAGTGGTGGATGAAAAATTGCAAGGTGTAAAAAAGGTCGTGTTTGTCCCAGCTTCCACTGTATATTTTGTCTATAACGAGGAAACAGATGAATACGAACCCTATCAATGGGTCGCTAACGCAGAACCTATAAAACTTAACACGGCGACTTACAAATACTTACCGTTGCTAACCCTTGAAGACTCGCCCTACGCAATCCCTCCATTTCTTGCTGCCCTCTCCATCGTGGAAGTTGTAGAAAACATGATCACGGAGCTAAAGGGGTTGGCACAGAAGGTTGGTTTAATCGGCTTTTTGGATGTTAAGTTCCCACCACTTGCCAAAGCACCCAACGAAACCGAGACAGAATACCAAGAAAGGGCTTTAAAGTGGCTTGAAAACATCGCGCAGCAGGTAAGTGAAAACATGGCAAAAGGCATATTCCTTCACTTCGATGGAACGGAAGCGGAATTCAAAGAAATATCACCAAACGCTGGAGGAATAAGGGAAATCATTGACCTCGCAGAAAAGTGGCTAATAGAAGGAGCAAAGTCTCAGCCTGCAGTCCTCGGCTTCTCAACCGGGTATACCGAAACCTGGGCAACTGTTGCTTTACATGTCTTTAGTGCCCAGCTTGAAAACATCCAAAGGCTTGTCAGACGGTTCTTAGAGTTCGTCTACCGCCTACATCTTATGCTAAAAGGCTTTGACATAGATGATGTAAATATCATCTTCAACCCGCTTCCAGACTTTGAACCGCAGAAGAAGGCTGAAGCAAGGTTGAAAGAAGCCCAGAGGATAATCCAACTCCTCCAAGCTGGCATTATTGATGTTGAAACCGCTAAAAAAGAACTCGGCTACGGTCCGGAGGAGTAAGCATGGCGGAGTATGATTGGGACACCGAAGGGAACGAGTTTATAGATGAACTGCTGAAGAAGATCCTTCCCGACTTTATAAAGAAAGTAGAGTCTGTCCTTGACCAAGCCCTCCGCTTTGCACCCTACTTCATCAGCTTCAACGACTTTACACGCTTCATTATGCAAGAATTAGAACAGAAGGTGCGCCTATCACCAGAACACAAAGAAATGCTTTACTCCGAGTTCAAAAGGATCTACGAAAAAACGCAAAAAGAAGCCACTGCAGGAATGCCGATACGAATAGAGTTCAACGTGGCTGATGAACGAACAATCAACTACGCCTTATCCTTAACCGACTTCTATCTTGGCAAGTTCTTCCAAGGAGATAAAAAGCTTCGCTTGGATATAGTCAAGTGGCTTTCTAAGTATTACTTAGAACAAGGAAACCCTATCGGCAAAGAGCAAGAGGGCATCAAGCACTTTCTAAACGAGTTTGGAAGCTACCTCAAACGAAGAACGGAAGGTAAAGTAAGACAGATCATAGATACCTCAGTTAATCACCTCCGAAATTCTGCAAGACTAAGGGCTATAGCAAAGGCGAGGATCACGAAATACAGATGGGATGCAGTGGGAGATAGGCTAACCTGCCCTTATTGTCGTGCTATGGACGGAAGAATTTTTGATACGGGAGAAGCAATAAGAACTTTAGAGCTTATAGAATCCGACCCAGCATCTTTACCTGAAGTAAAGCCTTTCCTGACAAGCTTCAAGCTAGATAAGCTAAAAAGCCTGCCAAGCCAGCGAATGCCGTCAAAGATGCCACCAGCCCACCCACACTGCCGATGTAGGATCGTTGCTTTTATTGAAGAAATTGAAGAACCCTACCCAGTTGTCGTAGAACCAGCTGTCCCGCCTCGATCTTTAGAAGAAACTGCAATTTTGCAGGAACTAACCACTGAGTTAAAAGCTTTACGCCCAGAGGAGATCACAGCAAGAATTAAAGCCCATCTTGGAAGCGACTGGAGGCGTAATCCCGATGGCACCTTTGACGCCAAAGCCAGCAGGCTTAAAGCAGAGTTTGAGAAGCATGCAAAAGACTTAGGCGTCGGTTCTCTCAAAGAATACGAACAACTAAGCTATGAAGTGATAAAAAAGCCCGAGCATGTCTTTATCCAAAGAGTTCTCAACCCTCAGACAAAAAAGTATGAAACGAACTACATCTTCGTCAAAGATGGTGTCTATGTGGTTTCAAACGACGAAAGCCTTGCTATCAAAACGTGCGGACGGCTGAAGAAAGATATAGAAAGCTTGCTTTCTGAACTTTCTGAAAAACTCCAGTCTGCTACGGTTAAACTGTTCTAAGTTTGTGCAATCTTTGCTTGAATTTCCCTTTCCCATCTGCCATTCTTTTTACTAACCATGACTGTTGTTGAACGAGACACCGTAAAAAGCGTCTTGCAAAATATCCGTGTGATTTTAACAACGCCCAAGGGTTCCGATGTGCACCGTCCAGAATTTGGCTCAGAACTCTACAGATTTATAGACCAGCCCCTTACCGCTTTGACCGTTGGCAAAATCAAAGCCTACATAGTAGATGAAATAGAGAGGTGGGAACCAAGAGTAAAGATCAAAGAAATCAAACTTGATAGACATCTTGACAGAACGAAGATACAGCTTGTATTAGCGATTGAAGGTATAGAAGGTTTGGTGGGTCAGGAGCTATGGATGTAAAGTTTGTGGAAACGGACCCAACTTACTGGGAAAGCTTGCTGATTGAAGCTTATGAAAAAATCACACAACGCCCACTATACCCAGCAGACCCTGAACGCTTGCTAATCAATCTTCAGACTTACGCCAGCACCCTTTTAGCTATAGCCATAAACGAAACCGCAAAACAGAATTTGCTTGCATATGCAACCGGACCACATCTTGATGCCCTCGCTGAGTTTTACGGAGTTCAAAGACTTCCCGCCCGGAAAGCACAAACCATCTTGCGTTTTTCTTTAGCTGAACTATTGGACTTTGATGTGGTTATCCCTGCCGGGACAAGGGTATCTGCAGGAGGAGACCTCTATTTTGCAACTTTTCAGGAAGCAAAAATCCCAGCTGGAAGCTTGTTTGTTGACGTCCCAGCCGAGTGTAATGAAGCGGGAACAATAGGAAACGGCTTTTCTCCCGGACAGATAAAAGACCTCATGGATCCATTGCCCTACATCGCCTCTGTCTCAAACATCACCATGAGCATGTATGGTGCAGATGAAGAAGACGACGAACGCTTCCGTGAGAGGATAAGACTATCCATTGAACGCTTCACTAACGCCGGGTCTAAGCAAGCCTACATCTATCACACGCTATCAGCTCATCAGGACATAGAAGATGTAGAGGTCTATAGTCCAGCCCCCGGTCAGGTAAAAGTCATCTTTACCGTGAAAGGTGGCAACATCCCAGATGAAACTATGCTTTCTCTTGTTAGGGATTATTTATCCTCAGAGCGTGTGCGTCCCTTAACCGACCAAGTCTTAGTCTCAGCGCCTGAAGTGGTATACTACGACATTGATTTAACCTTCTATGTGAATAGAAAAGATGCTTCAAAGGTTTCTTTTATCCAATCCGCAGTAGAGAAGGCAGTAAACGACTTTATCGCTTGGACAAAGTCCAAAATTGGAAGGGACATCCTACCTGAAGAACTAATACGACTTGTTAAGAAAGCGGGAGCTTACAGGGTAGACTTAACCTTGCCAGCGAAGCAGGAACTCACTATTGAACAGATAGCACATGCTCGGAATGTAAACATTCGCTACGGAGGTTTGGTAGATGATTAAGGACCTTACTCCTCCAAGCATAAGAGAGCTTCAACACTTAGTAGATACCTTTGACACAAGCTTTGAAGAGCTAAAAAAGCACATTATCAAGGTTCTTATTTACCCACGCATTGACGAGATAGAGGATGAAAGACTCCTTGACCTTTTGGCTTGGCAATTCCACATTGAGGGCTATGACCAAGCCCAAACCATCCAAGAAAAACGTAATCTGATCAAGAACGCAATTGAACTCTACCGCTACAAGGGAACACCCTACGCAATAAAGAAGTTCTTCCAAGCTTTAGGTTTAGATGCGAGTTTGCAGGAATGGTTTGACTACAACGGCGACCCATACAAATTTAAAGTGTTCGTTAAAAGCATCATACAAGACGAAGACACATACCGCAGGCTAATCGGGCTTATCAACGAGTATAAAAATGTTCGTTCGTGGCTTGACGCAATTGGCTTCCACAGAGAGTATAGACAAACCCTTTACTACGCTTTTGCTCAGAAAGATGGAAAGCACTACCAGATCGGCTTGCATATAGACCCATCAGTTGAGCCTTATACCATCCATACCGGCTTTGCTCAGAGGGTCGGAACATCTTATCGGATAGGCATCTACGAACCTCAAGTATCGGTTGAGCAATTAGGGATTTATGCGGGCGGTGTCCAAAGAATTGCAAGCTACATGACTATATATCCAGCTAATTAGGAGGAAATAGGATGGCGGACTTTAGAGGCACAATACTAACGCAGAGAGGGAGAAACCTTTTAGCCAAAGCTCAAACAGAAAACGCATTAACTTTCACAAAAATAAAAATTGGCGACGGGCTTTGGCCTTCAAACACAGACCCAACGCAACTAAACGACCTTGTTTCTCCCAAGCTAAACCTACCGATACAAGAAATCAGGGTGGTCGGCGACGGAACGGTTCGCTTAAGGTTTGTGCTAACTAACACCGGACTTTCTCAAGGCTTCTTCATGCGGGAAATCGGCATTTACGCCCAAGACCCAGACATTGGAGAAATACTTTATGCGGTAGCCTATGCAGGAGACAGGGCAGACTTTATTCCCGCCGACGGTATCACGAAAGTTGAGAACGTTGTTGATATCTACACAGTCATTGCAAATGCGCAAAACGTCACCGCGGTAATTTCCGATACAGTTGTTCTTGCAACAAAGCAGGACATTGACACGGTAAAACCTGAAGCCAGCTCTACCGCTCCAAACCTTACATACCCAGGGAAGTTATGGATAGATGCGAATGACTTCCTGAAATACTTCAATGGCTCAGATTGGCGGGATCTAAAAGTGTCCTTTGCCGATACAGTAGATGGTTTTCATGCAAGTTTGGTGCCAGCACCGAATGTGATACCTATTACAAATACTCAATCAGTTATTCCTCAAGATTTTTTACCTCTTTTCACTCCGCTTTCTATACCGTATTCTCAGCTTTATATTCAGTCTTCAGCTCCGAGTTTTCCCTATCTTTACGATAGTTGGTATAACATAGAGACAAATGAACTTTTTTATTGGAATGGTTCAGCATGGATAAAAGTTGATTGGACTAAATGGATTCAAAACGATATCTGGTTCCGCTTAGAAAAGTTGAGAGTTAATAACGGTAGTTTGGAAATCTCAAACAATAGAACAAATTGGTATCGGGTTTTTCCAGCAATAGGTAGAATTGTTGAAGTAATAGCTGATGATACAAACCCTGCTGATAATTTTAAGATTGCTTATTTAACAGTTGGTCAGACATTACTAGTTAGAGGACGAAATTTAGCAAGGGCTTCAGCTGTATCACCAAGCTTGTGGGTAGGGAATTATTACCATACTTATGTAGGAGGTCTTTGGTTTGGTATATTTCCAAGTAATATTACTATTTCAGATGGGTATGGACAGTGGGTTGCTGGTCATTCCCATAATGTAAGTGCATATTATACATCTTCTCGCACTTTTGTTCCAATAACGGAACAAGCAAACGAAGCACATAACTGGGCTCTGTTTTCAATACAGATTTTAAACAATAGGATGACAACAACCTCAGTTGGACATGGTGAAACAGGGCTTTGTTTAACTGCCAATATAGGTTCAGGTAGTTTTCCTAGTAATGGCTATTTTTTAGGTAGTTTTTGTTATGAAGGAACGAGAATAGTTGTTGATTATCTTGCTATTACAAGACAAGGATAAGGAGGTTGCAGATGAAACTATATGCTTGGGTAGAAAATGAACAGCTTTTTACAACTGAGGATAAAAATTTAGCTCCGTCCAATGCAATTGAACTTGAAGTAGAAAGTCCAGATGATGTTGTGTATGACAACGGACAAATCCGAGTAAAAACAGAAGCAGAAAAGCTTGAAGAAGAAAAGCGAAAAAAACTTACAGAACTAAAAAACTACGTAGAACAACTCGTTAAACCGACTGACTATGTTATAGTTAGAATAGCAGAAGCACAAGTGAGAGGAGATGAAGCTGAAGTAGAAAGACTTAGACAAAGATATGCAAGGCAACTCCAACAACGAGAAGACATCAGACAATGGAACGAACAGATGAAGCAAGCAATACGGAATGCAAAAACTTTAGATGAGTTGAGGCAAATAGAGATTAGGTATGGTTAAGGCTTTGCTTTTTGTAAGTATTTTTGTAAGCTTTATGCTGTTTGGTGCTTGGTTTTACGAACGCAAAACGCATTTTCAAACCATGCGTAAGCTTGCAACATGTCAATCAGAATTGGAGATTACGCAGGAAAATCTCACGAGATACACCCAGTTATACACAGACTTGCGGAACAAATGCGAAGTTGACAAGAGGAAGATAGAACAGAAATACGCTGTGCTTCTCAAAAAAGCCACCGAACCCATCCCGCAAGTGAGTATCCCACCGCACACGGACGAGTGCGAGGCTATACGGAGGATGATAGATGAAGCAAGTAAGCATTTTAGCCCTTAGCCTATTCTTGTTCTCCTGTGTGGCAAAACCACGAGTGCAAATAATAGAGAAAGAGTTGATTGTCAAATGCCCTATTCCTGATGTTCCCAAGACAGAAAGACCCGTTATCAAACCGGACCAGCCATACACTGAAAAATTGCAGTCTTTACTTAATTACATGTTTAGACTTGAAAGAGAAAACGAGCTTCTGCGGGAGGTAATAGAGACATGCAAGCGATAGAACTGCTAAAAAGAATACTGAAGCATTACGGCGTTGATGTAGTCCTTGCAATTGCGTTTATGCTTGTAGCCTTTGCCTATGTCTACGACCAGCCCACACTTTTGAGTGCAATAGCCAGAAAAGTAGCCTTAGCTAGCGCGGGACTGGTCTATTACTACATCACGAGGGTGGCGAAAATAGGATTTGTGGTATGGGAGCATCCATATGATAAGATTTACGCTATTGCTTTGCTTATCTATATTGCCCTCGTTTTCGCTCTGGGCTAATCCCAGATGTTTAAAGCTTGAACCTGCTATTAGAGAAGCTACCGAAAGATACATAGCTAAAGACTATCCAGTGCATTACAACGTAGCCACTGCAGAAAAGGAGACATCATGCCAGTGGAGGGATAGCTTAGACGGGCACGGCTCAGTCGGATACTTCCAATTGACCCCAAAGTTTTTAGACCCATTGTTGAAACCACTGTTCCCGGATTACACCAAGCCATACTCCAAAGACCATTTCTATGCCTTTGCCTACTTCTTGAGCACACTCATCAAAAGCAACCCTACCCCACACCTCTGGATTGTCTATCAACGATACAACGGTGGGAATTGGGTTATTCAGGAGTGCAGACGGGCTGGGTCGTGGGAATGGGAAAAGTGCCTGCAAAATTGTAAAAGGGGGAAGGTGTGCGTGTGGAAGGTAGGGGCTGAATGCAAACAGTATAGAAGTGCCTGTGAGGTCAACTATGAATATTCCTTGCTTATATATAGCTACGCAGACAAATACCGCCGAGGGGGGGACGGGCGGTGGAGATACTGGTAGATGTGGATATACTTCCTATGGGAAAGTGAAACTCAGCCTCAAATATTCCAACCTGCAAAAATTGCAGATTGGAATAATGCAAACAATTCTCAAGAGACTATGAGGTAGTAGACACAAACTGGCTGGCTGAAGCAGTGGCTGGCTGGCACTACACACTCAAAGACAGACCGACATCTCAGCCACCCATGAAATATGAAGACATCCTCAGAGACAGACCCAAGAGAAAGAGAATAAGATAAAGGAAGGACACAGACGGAAAGACGAGTATTCACAAAACCGCTCCCTCATCAAAAATGGACTTGGAATAAAAACCACATCATAGAAGGAACGATAGAAACAATTGTAGAAGAAGCCCTCAGGCGAGGTTTGATATTTGAGCTGATTTTCTCAGAATTCGGTCAGGAGTTTGTTTACTACTACGGAGAAGCTTTCAAGGACCTCGTGAGGAAAAAGATTAGGGAGTTTTATAATATTTACCGTGCCTGTGCTAACACTTCTCAGGAAATTCTATAACTTTTATAACCCTGAAAACGTGGATAGAGAAAGGCTTAAAGAACAGCTTTTGAAAGAGCTCAACGAAACAAACCCCGAGTTTTTAAAAGTTTTTGAGAGGGTTCTAGAAGAACGGTGCAACTTGAGAGAAAAAAGAGACCGTGTCGTGAACCTGCTTAGAGAAGCATTTGGACATGCCTTCAGACTAGAAAGCTTGCAACTTGATACAGATATGGAGGAAAGATACCGTAAAACTCTGAAACAACTTAAACAAGGCAGAGAAATAACCCCCGAAATTCTGGACGTGTTTCTACAGGCTTTAGAGGAATGCCGAGCTTATGATGAGAGAATTTTTGCTGCTGAGAGTGTTGTAGCTAGCTTTTGGAGTGGAGCGTTCAAGGACAGAGACTGGGATTGGGTTGATTTTTATTCCGAGTTAGAAGATAAGCTTCGTGAGCACTATGCATTAAGAGAACTCATACCAAACCCAAACGTCAGAACTTGAAAATTGTACCTGCAAAAATTTCAGCTTTTAACACCCCCACCCTACCCCAGAAACCAATGCAAAATTGTAAATGAGAACTATTCGCAAGTCCAAAACCTGCAAATTTGCAGATTTTAGTATTGAGAAAAATTTGCAAAAGATAACCCCTCTAAAATGTCCCATTTTTTTGTCAAACTTTTTTGAGGGTCAAAAATTGTTTGACGGGACACCTTTCACAACCTTGAACATCAACGAGTTTAAGAGGGTGGGGTGTCCCAAAAATTTGTCAAATTACAAAAGAAATCCATGGACTTGAGGACATCAAGGATGAGGATGTGATAATCTTCCATGCGGGCACGGAGCTGAAGGATGGAAAACTGATCACCACGGGCGGA
>Ga0081478_143271_pt1 | contig 17529 bp, 16 predicted proteins | sample OctSprmetagenome_FD_70983 | JGI IMG/M metagenome (GOLD analysis project Ga0081478, IMG submission 70983) | Hot spring and microbial mat streamer communities from Octopus Spring Streamers, Yellowstone National Park, USA - T=80-84 v2 (version 2) | ecosystem: Environmental > Aquatic > Thermal... | reverse complement strand
CTTTTTTCCCTGATTCAGCAATTTTGTGGTTCAATTACCTTAATATGCTTTATAACCTTGGAGAAAAAGAGGCTTTCTATGATATAACAAAAAGGTTTCTTGAACTTATGAAGAATGAAGGGAAAAATAGCATAACTATATCTACTTTGCCTGATGTTTTCTCCTATACTTTGTTTATGCATTACACATATTTTAAAAGTTATATAGACCTTGCTTGGTTAAAATATCTTGAAGATATTGATTCTTTAAAGGGGGAAATTTTTAAAACTTTGCTATCGCAAGTTTATGTTTTGCTTTCCCAATATGCTTTTGAAGAAGGAAATTTGAGTTCTGCCGAAAATTTTCTGTCTTACGCTGTTTCGAATTTTCCAGAGTTTGCTGATCTTCATTTTATGATGGGGAGGATAAAGTTTGAAAAGAAAGAATATTCTGATTCTGTGAACTTTTATATTAGAGGATATGAACTTGATCCATTTAATTTTTTCAAGTGGACTGAAGTTCTTTTATCATTATCTTATGCAGGGAAGAATGATTTGTTCAAGAGAGTTTGGGCTGAAATGAATATTATGGCAAGCAGAATCTACTTTTGGAATGGTGGAAACATTCAGGTTGCAGATCAAAAAATAATAATAAATCCAGTCTCAAAAATAATAGAAACGCTGTAACTGAATTTAAGATGAAACTTAAAAACAAAAAGGTATTAGTGACGGGCGCGGGTGGTTTTATAGGGAGTCATCTTGTAGAAAGTCTCTTGAATGAAAATTGTCAAGTAAGAGCTTTTGTTAAATACAATTCCCTAAATAGCTGGGGGTGGCTCGATAGACTTGATAAATCCATACTTAAAGAAATAGAAATATTCAGAGGAGATATTAGGGATAAAGATTGTGTTACAGATGCTGTTAAAGGAGTAGATGTAGTTTTCCACTTAGCTGCACTTATAAGTATCCCTTATAGTTATCACTCGCCTGAAAGCTATGTTGAAATAAATATAAAGGGAACACTAAATATATTGCAAGCTTGTATAGATTTCTCAGTAGAAAAGGTTCTTATTGCTTCCACCTCCGAAGTTTACGGAACAGCTAAGTTCGTGCCAATAACGGAAGATCATCCAAGACAGGGGCAATCACCCTATTCTGCTACAAAGATTGCGGCAGATTATATAGCCGAAAGCTTTTACAGAAGTTTTAATCTCCCTGTCGTAATAGTCAGACCATTTAATACCTATGGTCCGAGGCAGTCCGCAAGAGCTATTATTCCAACTATAATCACTCAATTGCTCTCAGGATGCAATGAGATAAAGCTTGGTTCATTATATCCGACAAGAGATTTTGTGTATGTGAAGGATACAGTTAAAGGGTTTATAAAACTCGCTCAATGTGATGAAGCAATAGGGCAGGAAGTAAATATAGCTACCCAAACTGAAATATCCATAGAAAATCTGGCAGAGAAAATAATTCAAAAAATTAATCCGTCCGCTAAAATTGTTGTTGAGGATATAAGGGTAAGACCAAAAAATAGTGAAGTAGAGAGACTTCTGGGCTCAAATGAGAAGTTAAAAAAACTTACCGGATGGGTTCCGGAAACTTCTATTGATGAAGGACTTGAATTGACGATTAAATGGTTTAAGGATGAAAATAATCTCAAACTTTATAAACCGACAATTTACAATGTATAACCCCAAATTCAAACAAATAATAGATTTTATAAGAGAGCTATACAAAAAGGAAGTTGTACCGTTACATGAACCAGTTTTTATTGGTAATGAAGAAAAATATGTGTTAGATGCAATAAGATCAAACTTTGTTTCAAGCATAGGAAGATATGTTACAGAGGTAGAAAGGTTTTTAGCGGAATTCACTGGCGCCAAGTACGCGGTGGCTACGGTAAATGGGACATCTGCGTTACACATTGCACTACTACTGTGCGGAGTTAGCCCAGGTACAGAGGTTATAACTCAGCCTTTTACATTTGTTGCTACTTGTAATGCAATATCTTACTGTGGTGCTTATCCTACATTTGTAGATATTGAAAAAAAAACACTTGGAATGAGTCCAGAGAGCCTTGAAAATTTTCTTAAAGAATGCTGTATAGTAAAAAATGATGGAGTTTACAATAGAATTACGGGTAGAAAAATAACAGCTATTGTTCCTGTGCATACATTTGGTCATCCATGTAAAATTGATAAAATTGTGGAAGTCGCAAATGAATATAATATACCCGTTGTAGAAGATGCAGCGGAAGCTCTCGGAAGTTTATATAAGGGGAAACATACGGGAACATTTGGCAAATTTGGAATAATTAGTTTTAATGGAAACAAAATTATAACTTCTGGTGGTGGTGGAGTGATTCTGACATCTGATAAGGAGTTAGCAGAAAAGGCCAAGCACATAACAAAAACGGCAAAAGTGCCACACAAGTGGGAGTACTATCATGATCAAATTGGCTATAATTATAGGATGCCCAATATAAATGCAGCTTTACTTTTAGCCCAACTTGAAAATCTGGAAAGATTCATTATATTAAAAAGGAAATTAGCTATGCAATATAAAGAATACTTTGATAGATTAGGGATAGAATTCTTTACTGAACCGGAACACGCTAGATCAAATTACTGGTTAAATTCTATTTTTTTGCAAGATAGAAAGGAAAGAGATGAGTTTTTAAAATTTTCTCATGAAAATGGAGTATTATGTAGACCTGCTTGGGTGCTAATGAATAAACTGCCTATGTATAAAGATTGTTTTAGCTATAATTTAGAAAATGTATATACAATAGAAGATAGATTGGTTAATATTCCTAGTGGGATAGATTCTTTATGGTTACAATGGATATAAAAGAAATTTGGGAAAATATATATAGGGAGCATGAATGGGGGAAATACCCACCTATCCCATTTGTTAGATTTGTTGCAAGAAATTTTTATAATGTAAATGATAGAAGAAAGATAAAGTTTTTAGAACTAGGGTGTGGTCCTGGGGCTAATATCTGGTATCTCGCAAGGGAAGGATTTTCTGTCTCTGGTATTGAAATATCCGAGAATGCAGTTATTAGATTAAAAAAAAGACTTCTTGAGGAGAATTTATATCATTTTTTAGAAAGGGTAGAGATTGGAGATTATAGAGATGTGCTAACTAAATTTCCAGATAGCTACTACGATTGTGTATTTGATATAGAAAGTTTATGCTGTATTACCTTTAACGATGCATTGCATGTTATAGAGGAAGCATTTAAGAAATTAAAAGTTGGAGGTTTATTTTTTACTATGACCCTTGCAGATGGGACTTATGGATTAGAAAATATTCATGAAATAGATTACCATGCAGGCATTCCAACTGTGGGTCCATTAGCAAACAAGGGTTTGAATAGATATACAACAATTGATGATATATATATTCTATTTAATAAACCATATATGAAGATTGAGTTCATTCATCGAAATGACTATTATTACGACGCCATAAATAACAAAGATGCTATTAAAGAGTGGTGTATTGCTGTAAGGAAATTATGGTAGATATAGATTATGGTAGATATAGAGGTTAATCCATTTAATGATCCTTACTATAATAAAGAATACATATCACTTTATCTAAATGAAGGCGATGAAATAATTGAGTTCTCGTACTCCGAGAACGGAAAAATTTTTTATAATGTTGGGATTAAGCGAAGGATTACATCTATTAGTAATGTACTTATAGATGATCCATATTACGATGTAGAAACAGTGTACGGATACGGAGGATTTTATACAAACACACATGATAATTCTTTTTTAGATAAGGCAGTAAAACTATATAAAGAATTTTGTATAGAAAATCGCATCGTTGCGGAATTTATAAGATTCAATCCATTAAATCCTTACATAGGGCATTTATCAAATTATCTTGATTTTTTTGAACATAACAGAGACATTGTAGTTGTAGATTTAAATTTGAAAGAAGAAGAAATTATGAAAAATTATAGTTCTACAACAAGAAATTATATAAGAAGATTATTGAAAGACAATTCTTATAAAATAGAAGTGTTAGAATCAGAAGACTCAAAAAATAAAATGGTTGAAAAATTTTATGATTTATATTATCAAACAATGCAAAAAAACAAAGCAGAAAAGTTTTACTACTTTGATAAATATTATTTCAAAGGTTTAAATAAACTATCATTTAGTAAGTTATTTGTGGTATATAAAGATGATGAAATTATTTCAATGGCGTATTTTTTAGAAGGTGATAAAGTAGCTTATTACCATCTTTCTGCAAATGACCCATTAAAATATAGTTTGAGAGGAAACTATTTAGCATTACATGAGGCAATCAATTACTATGCTTCTATGAAAAAAAAGTATTTAATTTTGGGCGGTGGTAGATCTAAACGTCCAGATGATGGCCTATTTGTTTTTAAGCGGAAATTTTCAAAGAAAACTTTGCCTTTTTACATAGGTGGAAAAATTTATATAGAAGATAAATATAAAGAGTTTTGCAATCTATCCAGATCAAATGAAAGTAAATTCTTAAAATATAGGGCGTAGTATGGGAAATAAAACTTTTATAATAGCCGAAGCAGGAGTGAATCATAATGGAAGTGTTGAGATCGCAAAAAGAATGATTGAAGTAGCAAAAGAATGTGGAGCTGATGCTATTAAATTTCAAACATTTAAGGCAGAAGAAGTTGTCTCCAAGTATGCACCCAAAGCTGAATACCAAAAGCAAACAACTGGGGATATTGAGTCTCATCTGCAAATGTTAAAAAAATTAGAGTTATCTTTTGATGATTTCATAGTCTTAAAAGAATACTGCGATAAATTAGGCATTATGTTTTTATCAACTCCTTTTGATTTTGAAAGTATAGATTTCCTAAACAGTTTGGGACTTGAAATCTTCAAAATCCCGAGCGGAGAAATTACAAATTTACCTTATTTAGAAAAAATCGGAAAGTTAAGGAAAAAAGTCATACTTTCCACGGGAATGGCTGATTTAGGAGAAATAGAAGATGCTTTGGATATTTTAACTTCTTGTGGAACAAAAAAAGAAGATATAACTATACTACACTGCAACACAGAATATCCAACTCCATATGAGGATGTTAATCTTTTAGCCATGCTTACTATAAAAGAAGCTTTCAAAGTAAAGGTTGGATATTCTGATCATACTCCTGGAATTGAAGTACCAATAGCAGCAGTTGCTTTGGGTGCAACTGTTATTGAGAAACATTTTACCCTTGATAGAAATATGCAGGGACCAGATCACAAATCAAGTCTTGAGCCTAATGAATTAAAAGCTATGGTGAGAGCTATAAGAAATGTTGAAAAAGCGCTTGGAGATGGAATAAAAAAGCCATCGCCGTCGGAGATCAAAAATAAAATTATTGTAAGAAGAAGCATAGTAGCAAAAAGAAATATCAAAAGGGGAGAAATTTTTAATGAGGAAAACATAACCGTTAAAAGACCGGCAACCGGAATATCTCCTATGAGGTGGTATGAAATTTTAGGAAAAACAGCAACAAGAGACTATAAAGAAGATGAAATAATAGAGATTTGAGGATTGATCAATGGGAAAGAGAAAAATTTGCATTTTTACTGGAACAAGAGCAGAGTATGGACTTTTGAAACCATTGATGGATGAGATAAAATCAGATCCAGATTTAGAATTACAGATTATTGCTTCATGTATGCATCTAAGCCCGGAGTTTGGTTTGACCTATAAGGAAATAGAAAATGATGGATTTACCATAGATGAAAAAATTGAGATGCTATTAAGCTCAGATACTCCATCAGGTATAGTAAAATCAATGGGGTTGGGGATGATTGGTTATACAGATGCTTTAAATAGATTAAAGCCAGATATTACAGTTGTTCTTGGAGATAGATTTGAAGCTCTTGCCTTTGCAATAGCAAGTTTTGTAAATAGAATACCAATAGCACATCTATATGGTGGGGAAGCTACAGAAGGTTTAATAGATGAAGGAATAAGACATTGTATAACAAAACTATCATATTTGCATTTTACATCCACAGAAGAATATAGAAAACGTGTTATACAGCTTGGAGAAGACCCTCAGAGAGTATTTAATGTAGGTGCATTAGGTATTGATAATATAAAAAAAATGAAACTTTTAACGAAGGATGAAATAGAAAGCAAACTTGGTATTAAATTTAAATCTAAGAACTTACTGATAACTTATCATCCAGTAACATTAAAAAAAGATGAGTCTGAAAAAGAGTTTAAAGCATTATTAAATGTCTTAAAAGAACTGGAAGACACCTTACTTATATTCACAAAGCCAAATGCGGATACGGAAGGAAGGAGGATAATTAAGCTAATAGAAGATTTTGTTAAAGAAAATAGAGATAAAGCAGTAGTATTTACATCATTGGGACAGTTAAATTATTTATCTATTATGCAATATGTAGATGCAGTTGTTGGAAATTCTTCAAGTGGAATAATAGAAGCTCCCTCTTTAAAAGTTCCAACGATTAATATAGGAGATAGACAAAAGGGAAGGATAAGAGCTGAAAGCGTTATAGATTGTAAAGGTACAGAAGATGAAATCAAAAAGGCTATAAACATAATTTACGATGAAAACTTCAGGAAAAAGGTTAAAGATGTAAAAAATCCTTATGGAGATGGCAATAGTGCAAAAAGAATAAAAGAAATATTAAAAACCTATAAAATAAATTCCATAGAAAAGTCTTTTTATAATATAAATTTCAATATTTAGGAGCTAAAATGAGGTATGCATATATTGGGAGTGTAAAATTTTCATATGAGATATTGAAATACTTAATTGGGAAAGGTTATAAACCATTATTAGTAATCACACAAAAAAGTAAGGGAATCAATGCAGATTATGTTGATTTAGAACCTTTATGTTTATCAAATGATATAGAAATAATTAAAGTAGACGACTTAAATACACCGAATATAATTACAAAGTTAAAAAGTCTAGATTTAGATTATATTTTTTGTTTTGGATGGTCTAAACTTCTTAAAAAAGAAATTTTAGAAATACCAAAACATGGTGTTATTGGTTATCATCCTGCGGCTCTCCCAAAAAATAGAGGTAGGCACCCACTTATCTGGGCTTTGGTTCTTGGGCTTGAAGAGACAGCATCTACATTCTTCTTTATGGATGAAGGAGTAGATTCAGGTGATATTTTAAGCCAAAAGAGGATAGAGATAACCTATGAAGACGACGCTATGTCTTTGTATAATAAAATAATTGAAATAGCAAAAAAACAATTAGAAGAGCTTTTACCAGATTTAGATAGATTCAGCTATAAAAGGACTCCTCAAGATCACTCAAAAGCTAATTATTGGAGAAAAAGAACAGAAGATGATGGAAAAATAGATTTTAGAATGAGTAGTAGAGCTATTTACAATTTAGTTAGAGGTTTAACAAGACCATATGCTGGAGCACATTTAATTTATAGAGGCCGTAAAATTAAAATATGGAAAGTTAGAGAAATAGATTGTGTAAATTTTAAAAATCTCGAACCAGGTAAAGTTATTTATGTTGATCCATCAGATAAAACTATCGTAGTTAAAGCTTATGATAATTGTATTGAAATAATTGAACACGAATTTGACCCACTACCTGAAATAGGGGAATATCTCATATGAAGAATGTTTTAGTTATTTCTGTTCATCCGGATGACGAAACATTAGGAGCTGGAGGAACTCTATTAAAACATAAAGATTTAGGTGATAAAATCTTTTGGCTTAATGTAACTGGAATTCACGAAGAACAAGGTTTTACAAAGGGCGATATTAATTATAGAAATACTATTTTAGATAAGGTAGCAAAAGCTTATGAATTCGATGATGTCATAGATTTAAATTTACCTACAATGACATTAGATACTTATCCTCAAAAAGAACTTGTAGAAAAAATATCAAATGTAATAAAAACAATAAAACCATCTATACTATATATACCGTTTAAGGATGATGTTCATACGGATCACCAAGTAGTGTTTAAAGCTTGCTGGTCTGCATCAAAATCGTTTAGGTATCCATTCATAAAACGAGTACTAATGATGGAGACAATCTCAGAAACAGATTTTGCAGTTCCAACGCAATCTTCTTGGTTCATTCCTAATGTCTTTGTAGATATAACAGATTATATGGACAAAAAAATAGAAATTATTAAAATTTATGAAAAAGAATTAGGCATGCATCCCTTCCCCAGAAATGTAGATAATATAAAAGCACTTGCTACTTACAGAGGTTCAATGTGTAATGCTAGATATGCAGAAAGTTTTATGTTATTAAAGGAGGTAATCTGAATGAAAGATATTTTTATCTCCCCTAATGTATCTATTAAAGAAGCTCTAAAAAAATTCAATGATATAGGAGAGAAGGTGCTAATAGTCGTTGATGAAAACAAGACTCTTTTAGGAACTATTACAGATGGGGATATAAGAAGATATCTACTGAAAACCGGCTCACTTGAAGGAAATATCGCAAATGTATATAACAGAAATCCTAAATTTATATACTCAACAGACTCACCTGAGAAAGCTAAAAAATTGATGTTAGATAATAAAATTGAAATATTACCTGTAGTTAATAACCAAAAAGAAGTTGTAGGGTATATTACTTGGTATGACCTGTTTAAAGAGCAACCTGATTTCTACCAGATTAAAGAGAAAATTGACATTCCTGTCGTTATTATGGCTGGGGGTAGAGGTACGAGATTGGATCCATTCACAAGGGTTTTGCCTAAACCCCTACTACCGATTAAAGAAAAAACAATAACAGAGCACATAATTGATAGTTTTAAAAAATTTGGATTTTACAGGTTCATACTGATCCTTAACTATAAAGGGAAAGTGATAGAATCATACTTTAATTCAATAGAGAAAGATTATATAACAGAATTCTTGTGGGAAGATGACTTTTATGGTACGGCTGGTGGGCTATATTTATTGAAAGATATAAACAGTGAAAATTTCTTCGTTTCTAACTGCGATATTTTATTGAAAGTGAATTATTTAGATGTTCTAAAAGTTCACCAAAACCAAAATGTAGATTTTACTACAATTACATGTATTAAAAATTATAAAGTCCCTTACGGTGTAATTGAAACAATTCAAAATAATCTTGTTGGAAATATAAGTGAAAAGCCAGAGTTAGTTTTCCAAGTCAATACTGGGGTTTACTTGATTAACAAAAAAATATTGAATTATATTCCAGAAAAAAAATATGTAGATATGCCGAATTTAATCAATGAACTTGTGAAAAGTGGACTCAAAGTGTTAGCTTACCCAATAAGTGGAAGCGACTACTTAGACTTTGGCCAATGGGGAGAATATAGAGAAGCATTAAAACTATTAGATGGTTTCTAAAAAATGTATAATGGAAAAACATTTTTGGCAATAATTACAGCGAGAGGTGGAAGTAAAGGGTTACCAAGGAAAAATATAAGGCCACTTTTAGGAAAACCATTAATTGTATGGACTATCGAGCAAGCGAAGAAAAGCAAATATTTAGATAGAATTGTGGTCTCAACCGAAGATAGTGAAATTGCTGAAATTTCAAGTTCATATGGAGTAGAAGTTTTAAAACGACCTTATGAGCTTGCCCAAGATACTACACCATCCTCAGATGTTATAATTCATGTAATAGAAACTATAGAAAAGGAAGGTTATAAGTATGACTTTATAGTTCTGTTGCAACCTACATCTCCATTGCGAAAAGAAAATGATATAGATGACGCTATAGAAAAAATGGTTATTAATTCTGAACACGCTCATAGTCTTGTAAGTGTAGGAGAGATCAACCCAGAACATCATCCAGAGTTTGCAAAATTAATTGATAGTAATGGATATCTAATCCCATATCTTGGAGGGAAACAAAAATTTTATAGAAGGCAAGATCTCCCGAAAGCTTACTCCCCTAATGGTCTTATTTTTATATGTAAAACGGATATATTTAAAAAGGATAGAACTTTTTATACGGAAAAAACAATTCCTTACTTAGTGGAAAGATGGCAAAACTATGACATTGATGACTTTTATGATTTCCTGTGTGCTGAATGTATTTTAAAATACCGTATGGGTGTTTATAAATGAGATTTTTAGCGCTAATCCCCTAATCGTGAAAACCTTGTCTCTATTATCCATAAATTTCCACATAAGAAAGCCGATTTATTAAATTATAAATATGTCAAAAAATATCCTTATCTTCTCTCCATTTGCAGCTTGGAGACTCCATTTTCTTCATGAATTAACGATAGCAATTGGTCTCAAATTGAGAGGGCACAACATAACAATAGTCAATTGCGATGCTGTCTTTACCCGCTGCATAGTCCATGGCAATTTCCCACCATCAAAAATGTGTAGAGATTGCGTTTCAGCTTCCTCTAATTTTTCTTATGTGCCAGATATTTTACATTTTTTGTTCAAGGAGGTTGAAATACCCCAAATCTGGATTAGTAAATTTTTGGACGCACAAGATAGATATGAGACAGAAGAATGGGTTAAGTCTCTCAAGGACGATGAGTTAATAACTGCTCTCTATAAAGGATACCCAATTGGGAAGTGGGTTAAATCCACACTTCATTCCTTACTTCAAATGAAAACATTAAATTTATCAGATCCTAATGTATCCAAAGCTTATAGGGAAATTTTGATTGACGGCGCTTTGGCACTCGAAGCACTAACCAGAATATTAGATAACTACAAACCCGATATAATTTTGGAATTTAACGGTAGATTCTATCCTCACAGAATTTGTCTTGAGTTAGCAAAAGAAAGAAACATAAGGTGCATAATTCACGAAAGGGGTAGAATACCCGATTCAATCTCTCTCTGGGAAAATGAAATATGCCATTCATATTCATTTGAAATGGATTTGTGGAATAAAGTCAAAGATAAACCTCTCAGCGAGGAGCAGTTGAGAAAAATTCACAGATTCTTTATGGAAAGAAGGTTAGGAGATATAAAAATGAGAGATTGGAATCAAGGGATTATAAGTAAGCCGAAACAATCATCATCAGGAGGTTTAGAACAAATACTTCTGAAAGAAAAGAACGAAAAAAATAGAAAAATTGTCGCCGTCTTTACAACCTCAGAGGTTGAGATGGCAGACTCGCAAGAATTAGGTTGGTGGAAAATTTTTCCAAACCAACTTGAATGGGTAAAAGAAACTATTGAATATTTCAGAGCTCATCCAGACCTGTTAGGAGTAGTGAGACTGCATCCAAATCATCTTCACGCCGATCATTATTTCCTTGAAAGCGTAAAACAATTGATTTCATCAGGGCTGCCGGAAAATGTCAAATTTGTTATGCCTGATGATAATTTCAGTTCATATTTCCTGATGGAAATTGCAGATTGTGGTGTAGTTTATGCCTCTACCGCCGGGCTTGAGATGGCAGCTCTGGGGAAGCCGGTTCTCGTATGTGCGGGCACTTTCTACGCAGGCACATCTTTCGTAGAAACACTCAATACCCCTGAAAACTACTTTGATGCATTAGACAAAATTATCTGGGAAAATCCAAGTAGAGAAAGGAAACGTATGGCATATAGGTTTGCATACTATTATTATATATCAAGAAGCATTCCTTTTAGCTATTTTACATTAAAAGACCAAATTGTTGGGTTCTGCAGCATACTTGATAAATCAGATTTATTACCCGGTAAAGATAAATATTTTGATAATATAATAGATTTTATTTTAGGTGAGAAAAAGCTATTTGAGATCTTGAATATTGATGAAGTAGATGGTAAAAGTGCAAGTTTGGAATCTGAAGACAGATTTTTTGATACTATTGAGCGCAACACAAAAAAAACAAATAGACCAGCCATTAGCATTATAGTTCCTGTTGACGAAAATCAGCTTGCAAGAATTGATATGACAATCAAAAGCATCGCAAAACAAAATTTCAAGGATTTTGAAATTCTTGTAATAGATTATAGTAGCAAAGATCAGAACGGAATCTATGGAAAGATTATTGATTACAAGAAAAACTTTGACAGATTCTATTACTATAAATTATTTCAAGAAAATAACGGCAGGGAAATTAATTTAGCCGATGCAATAAACTTCGGTATATATCTTTCGTCAGGGGATTTCATTCATTTTATATATCCAGGAGATATGGTTTTTGAAGATTTCTATACTAAAATTTTGGAAGCATTCAGGAAATACCCCGAAGTTTTCGGTGTATACTCAGATGCATTTATAGTGGATGATTCCGGAAAAATCTTAGCTACAGTACAACTTCCTGATTTTAACAGCGAACATGTATTCGATAGAGGTAGTTTTATGCTATCTTGTATATTGTCTTATCCTATTATAAGTTCGTGTGCAGTAGCGAGAACTGAATGCTATGAAATTATCGGAAATATGAGAAGAGAGTTTGATCAGATGGCTGATTATGATATGTGGATAAAGATAGGTGAGAGCTTCCCTCTATACCATATAAAAGAGACCTTAGTAGGATGTCAATTAAATGAACCAGCAATAAGATACATGTTAGGGAATATCCACAGCAGCGAAAGAGAGAGGATAAAAGAAATATCTCATCAGATTATTAAGGAATTTAGGAAAAGGCACAAAATACTTGATTTCTTACCATATGGTGCTTCCCCCACTATTCAGAATGCTTATGAACTACATATGAAGTTAAGAGAAATATTTATAGATAAAGGATTTTTAGACCTTGCAGAAGATGAAATTAATGAAGCAAAAAAGGTGAAAACTCTTATTGAACACTTGATTCCATAAAATAAAAACAAGAGTACCTTAAAATAAAAACAAGAATGCAAAAAGTCAGGAGTTTAATTCACAGACCAAAATAAATCTAATACCAGAATAATAGAGATAGCGTAATTGAATTTAAGAATTTTATCGGGAAAAATTGATAAAATTTTTTTTGGTGTGAAACAGAAAAGAAAGAATCATCATTATCTTGATTACAGAATAATTTCTGAGCTCAAAGTAAAACAGGGAGATCTTTGGAGAGTTTTCAAAATAATGAGCGAATTTGTTATGGGCTTTGATGAGCTATCAAGAGTTGCCCCCGGAGTGACCATTTTTGGAAGTTCAAGAATATCACAAGATAACGAGTACTACAAAAAATCTTATGAATTAGGATATATGCTCGGAAATGAGGGGTATTCAGTAATAACAGGGGGAGGTCCGGGAGTAATGGAGGCAGCAAATAAGGGAGCATACGAGGCGGGAGCTATTTCCGTTGGACTTACAATAGATCTTCCTGATGAAGAACCATCTCGTCAATATCATACATTGTCTTTGGATTTTGATTTCTTCTTTGTGAGGAAAGTTATGCTTGTCAGATACTCGGTGGCTTTTGTTATATTCCCGGGAGGTTTCGGAACTTTTGATGAACTCTTTGAACTTCTAAATCTTATACACACAAGAAAACTTTATCCATATCCTGTTATTTTATTTGATCAAAGTTTTTGGGAACCAATTTTGAGTTTCTTGAAAAACAACATTCTTGAAAGAGGCTTTATTTTTCCTCGGGGACTTGAACCAATCCATGTTGTCAGCGAGCCAAAAGAAGCATTAGATATAATAAATAATTTTCTTGTAGAAAGATACACAAGTATATTAGACCATATGCATCCGGTTGAAAGAGTAAGAACTTTAAGGCTTGTCAAAAATATAAAAAATAAGATTTCGGTTTCAAATTCAGAAATTAGGGAAGGAAAGAATCAAAATGAAAGATGAAACCTAATCTCTTTTTGCCTTTATATATCACTTGTTTTTATACATTACACAGAAAATTGTTGTCGCCAAAAAAATCGCTCCACCTACTAATAAATTTTTCCCAAGATATGTTTTAAAAAAATTCAGAATATCTTCCAGGGAAATTTCTCTTGAAGCAAAATCTTTATATTTTCCGTCAAAGAAAATCCTCTCATATGTTAATAAAACAACTATTAAAAAAATCACTCCAACCGCTACTAGTACACCAAACTTTTTCTTTGAGTCTAATTTTTGACCCAAGAGATACCCTAAACCGAAAGTTAATGCATAAAAACCTACAATAATAGGTAAAATATATCTTCCCCCTGTTTCTTCTACATTTAAAAAGAACATAAAAGCCCAGTCAGGATTTATATAAAAAGCCCAAGAAGACACCACTATAAAAACGAGGGCAGGAAATATTATTCTCCACCACGATTTTTTCTCAGATAGAAAAACTCCAAGACCAAAAAGAATTATTGGATCATATATTACTGTGGCTCATCACCTCCTTTCTTTGAACCTATTCTTTGAACCTATTTCCTTCTTTTATTCTTTCTTTTTCTTATTTATATTTTTAGTCAAATTTTCATGATTTTCGTTATATTTTTTATTATTGATAAAAATTCTCGTCTTCTAATCAAAAAATGATTACTATATATACTTTTTAAAGGAGGTGGAAGAAGATGGAGATCAAACCAGAGTTAAAAGATGGATTAAAAAGAGCAATAGGTTCAACTTTTAAAATACATTTTGGATGCGTAAAAGACAAAGATGGAGTTCCTATTCCTTTTCACCTTACGCATTGTGAGCTAAAAGATGAATTTATTATTTTTGATACCACAAGGCAAAATCCAGCTTATGAACTTATTGAAAAGTTCCCAGAGGTCTCTCTTTCTCTTGTTGATATGGATTCAATAATAAAATGGACAAATCCAACGGGGCTTCAAGTGAAGGGATTAGCTAAAAAAGAAGGAGGGAGGTTTAATCTTGAAATATACGAAATATATGATGTTATTCCAAGGGCAGGAATTGATTTGAACATACCAATTTATAGGAAAAAGATTATTTGGGCTCAAACCAAGTTCTCTAAAAATTTTAAGTTTGCAAGCTATAATTTTTCCTTACCGCAAAACATATTGAATGAAGTTGTATCAATAAGAGATAAAGCTCATTCACAAGGTATATATTCCGTAGTCTCAACAATAGATCCTTCAACCGGTATCCCTAACATAACTCCAAGATGGATTGTTGAGGTAACCCCTGATGCGTGGGTGTTTGGTGATTCCACTCGGCACAAGACTCAAATAAATATTGAAAAACCATGTCCCACATCAATTTTGATTTTTGATATTCCTTCGGGTCAAGGGATACTCGGTATTGGTTGGGCAAGTAAATCAGATTCACCTGATCTCAAAAAGAAAGTAGAGGATTTCTGGAAGACGAAAGGATTCAATGTTCCGGCAATGAAGGTGAATCTGTTTCATCCTGAAGAAATTTACAGAGTTTCTCGTGTATCATTTACAAAAATATTTGAAACAAGACCTCGCTCTCAGTGGCTATTACAAAATTAGATTCAATTTTATTTTTTTGTGGGTTTATCTTAATAATGGTCAATGTGTATTATGGTAAATTTTTTCACTATTTCTTGATGAGATAATAAATTTTTGGTGGTAAACTGTTAAAATTTTTTTGTGCATTCAATCCATATATTTGAGGTTTGCGGTATAGAAAAGAAATTAGGGAAAAGAAACATAATAAATGGTATTTCTTTTTCGTGTAGGTCTGGGGAAAGAGTTGCAATAATTGGACCGAACGGAGCTGGGAAAACAACAACTTTTCTTATAATAGCAGGTTTTTATAAACCAGACAAGGGAAAAATTTTTCTTGATGGTCAAGACATTACAGACTATCCTCCTTATAAGCGTCAAATAGCATATCTACCGCAAGAGTGTTCCTTGTTTGAGGATATGACTTTATATGAGAATTTTGAAGTGGCTTGTGAGCTTGCAGGGGTAAGCAAAACTGTAATAGAGAGAGTATCTGAGGAATTTGGAATAAAAAATTTGCTGAATCAGAAAGTTGAGTCGCTGTCCGGTGGTGAGAAAAGGAAAGCGGAGATATCAAGACTTTCCATTCTTTCTCCGAAGTTTTTAGTTTTAGATGAGCCATTTGCGGGGATAGATCCCAAATCAGTTGCCTCTTTGATTGATTTTATCCTATCTATTTCAGAAAAGGGTATAGGTATAATAATTTCAGACCATAATGTGAGAGATGTTCTGCGTTTGTGTACAACAATCCATCTTATTTATGAGGGTAAAATAGTTGAGAGTGGCGCACCACAAGATATAATAAAATCAATAAAAGCTAAACAGTTCTTTTTTGGAGATACTTTTGAACTGTAAATAAAAAAAGAAAAATTTTTTGAGGAAAAGTTTTTAAAATTTAAAATATTTTTTAGGTAAAAAATTTTTTTGTTTCAAGATAAAAATTCAGTTAAAATTTAATTTGAATTTGTAAGAATGGTTTTTGTGAATATATTTTTTGGGTTTGTGATAAAATTTGCATCAATTGCTCCTGAGGGTTCATACTGGTATGATGTAGCGATGAAAATAAAGAAAAATTTAGAGTATGATGATGTAAAAGTTATAGTTTATGCGGGGGCAGCTATGGGAGATGAAGCTGATATAGTAAGGAAAATAAGAATTGGGCAATTACACGCTGCTGGTCTTACAAGTCACGGTTTGGAGATGATTTCACCCGAAGTGAGAGCTTATGATATGCCTGGGGTTTTTAAGTCATATGACGAGTTTTTTGAGGTCAGAGATAGGCTTTTTCCAGAGCTTTCAAGAAGATATTATGAGAAAGGATATGTTCTTTTGAGCCACTTTGCAATAGGTTTTGTGTATATATTCTCAAAGTCGGAAAATATTTGGGGTTCTTCTTTATGGGTGTGGATAGGGGATGTGCTTGCAAAATATCAAGCCACTGAATTGGTAGGACTTTTCAAGGTTGTTCCTTTGCAGATAACCGATGTTTTACAAGCCCTCGCAACAGGCATGGTAGATACTGTTTTTAATACTTTCTATGCTCTTCATGCATTACAGTGGAATAAATTTGTCAAATCTTATATTCCTGTTCCTCAATTTATATATTCGGCGGGGGTAGTTGTGAGGAAAGATATATGGGAAAAGATACCGGAAGAAAGAAGGAATTCTGCGCAAAAACTTATATGGGAATATGGAATAAAAACAGAAAGAGATATAATTAAGATAGAAGAAAATGTCAGGGGGGAGTTTTTGAAAAAAATAAAGGCGGAAAATAATCCTGAAAAGATTAAAGAACTTGAAAAAATAAATGAGAAGATAAAACAGAAAATATTGCAAGACAATAAGGAAATAAGAGATTTTTACAGCCTCATAGAAAGAGAGCTCGCAAGAATAAGAAAGGAAAAGAAGTAAAAAGAAAGAAGAAAGAGAAAAAAAGAAAAGAAAGAAAGTAAGAATGTTTCAAAAATACCTCTTGGAGCTCAGAAATTACTAAAATATAACTACTTGAATATAAACTGTTAGTTTTGTTTTTTTATAGGAAATTCATCAAAAAGTGGCAGAGGAATTATATACAATCTTGTTAGTCTTTTTATCTTTGTTAGCTTTATCTGCATTCTCATCTATGGCGGAAGTAGTCTATTCCTCTGAGAGAAAAAAATTGATCGCTTCTGTGAGAAAAGATAACAGAATATATGAGCTTCTGAGAAAGCCTGAAAAATTTTTTGCAGCAACTTTGATTTTAAACAACATAGCAAATATACTCC
>Ga0081478_142531_pt1 | contig 17531 bp, 13 predicted proteins | sample OctSprmetagenome_FD_70983 | JGI IMG/M metagenome (GOLD analysis project Ga0081478, IMG submission 70983) | Hot spring and microbial mat streamer communities from Octopus Spring Streamers, Yellowstone National Park, USA - T=80-84 v2 (version 2) | ecosystem: Environmental > Aquatic > Thermal... | reverse complement strand
CACCAGCCCTAAGCACAATGGCAAGCTCCTTAGCTTCATCCAAGGTAAATTGCCCAGTTATTTGCCCTGCGCTGGTTATTCTGCTTCTTATAACCGGTGCGGAAATTACCTTTTTATCCAACACTATGGCAAGGGCTCTGCCTATGTTTTTTTCTGTAGCTTCTCCGAACTTCTTTGCCCCATCGTCTGTTAGCTCAAAGCTAACCGCAGGTCTTCCAAACTCATCCTGAGAGGTGTAGGCAGTCTTTAGGTCCGCCCCCGTTATAACTGCTGTTTTTTCCACCAAAAACCATTGGGTGTTGTCCCTTGAAGGAAGTAGCTCCAGATCTGGCGTTAGCCTTTTCTCAAGGTCTTCTTTACTTCCCACATCAGCCACCAGCTTTAGCTCCAAGAGGGCGGTTTTTCCTATGACAGATTTCGCCCTCTCCAAATCCAAAATACCCGGTAGCTCCACCAGAACCCTATCCTGCCCCACCTTCGTAATAACCGGTTGGACCACTCCCAGTTCATCTATTCTTTTCCTCAACACTTCAATAGTTTGGCTTACAGTTCCCTCCCTTAGGGCAGATATCTCCTGCTCCTTTAGGGCAAGCAAGACATAACCTCTGCCCCTTTCCTTTATCTCAAGGCGTGGGAAGTTCCTTTGGATCACCTGCTCTATTTTAGCGTCCTCCAAAAGCTCTACCTTTATACCTTCTTTGCCTGCCAAAACATCCAGCACGGGAACTCTCTCCTCTCTCAGTTTATCGTATAGATCCTTACTCAGCCTTTGATATTCCTGTTCCAAGGCATAAGAGAGGTCCGGTTGGAGCAGTATAGACACACCACCCCTTAGGTCCAGCCCAAGGTTTACAGGTTTGTAAAGGACAATTCCCACGCAGGCTACCCACAGCAACAAAAAGGCGAAAAGATTTGCGTAAAAGTTTTTCATGAACGATAATATTTTAACAGGTGAGTTTATAATAACTACTTAAAATAAGGAGGAGGAAGATGAAAAATATTACGATTTTAAAGGTTCTGACTGTGGCAATAATGTTTAGTGCCTCTGCAAAGCAAATGGATTTTAGAGTATCTGAAGGTATTGCAGAATCCCAAAGGTTGATAGAGGTAGCCTATAAGGCGGGAGGAAGGGAAAAGTCTCCGTACCACTTTGAGAAGGCGAGGGCTTACAGAGACCTTTCTGTTCTTTTTGCCAGCGAAATGGAGGAAGTTAGTTCAAAGATCTTTGCCATAAAGAGCATGAACTCTGCCTCTAAGTCTATAGAAGGTTCGGCGGAGTTAGACAAACTTTCGGAACCTGAGCTACCCCCTAATAGAGGAAAGCCTACTATAGACCTAAAAGCCATCTACGCTAACTTGCAAAAAATAAGGGAAGAAAAGGCTTTCAGTTGTGCACCCAAAGAGTTGGCTAACGCAGAAGCCTACTATGAAGGTTTATTCCATGAACTTTCAAAAGAAAGACCTAAGGCATCTCTTGTGCAGGCTTTGTATGATAGCTTTCTCTCCAACTATTTGCTTGCCAAAGAGAAGGTGGAGGTAGCAAAAAGAGAGTCCTTAGTTTGCTATACGGGTAAAGTAGAACTTCCCGTCGCCCAAGCAGAACCTAAAGTAGAACTTCCCATTGCCCAAGCGGAACCTAGGGAGCCTGTTTTCCGGAAGCCAGTAGAACCGCAGGAACCTGCAAAAGTGGAAGAACCCCTTATGGTGCGCGCCAGAATACATTTTGACTTTAACAAGGCAAACATAAAGAAAGAATACATACCACTACTCAAAGAGGTGGCAAGGGTACTAAAGGAGAATCCCAACATAAACCTAAGGATTGAAGGCTACACGGATGATATAGGCACCAAGGCATACAACCAAAAGCTCGCATTGAAGAGGGCTATGGCGGTTAAGAACTTTTTAGTAAAGGAGGGCATAAAACCTGAGAGGATACAGATAGTGGGCTTTGGAAAGGAAAGATACATCGCAGAGAACACTACGACCATAGGTAGGCTAACCAACAGGAGGGCAGAGTTTATAGTTATCCAGGTGCCCACCCAATGAGGAACTACTGAAAGTTTTTTAGTGCCCTCTCTACCCTTTTTACAAACCTATCCTTTGGCAAAACATCGCATAGAACATCTACTCCAACACCTTCCAGCTCTCCCGTTATAGCTGCCCTCAATGTGTGCCAAAAATCCTTGGGCTTTATTCCAAGCTCCTTCTGGGCTATCTTGGCGATCTCTTTGACCTTCTGTCCGCTCAGTTCCTCTCCCTCTAACTTTAAAAGCACATACTCCAGGACTTGCATGGCGGTTTGATTTTCTAAAACTCCCTTCGCTTGCTCCGAATACTCCACATCATCCACAAAGAAGGGCTTTAGTCTATCCACCGCTTCTGAGAGGGTCTCAAAGGCATCCCTAGCCCTCTGCAGAACCTTTAAAAGGTAATCCTTGTCAAAGGAATATCCCGCCCTCTCAAGGAAAGGAGTAAGCTCCTTTGCAAGCTCCTCAAGACTCAGAACTTCTCTTATATACACTCCGTTCATCCACCTAAGCTTTTGGGCGTCAAAAACGGCAGGAGAGTCGTTAACATCCTTTAGGTCAAAGAGCTTAATCAGTTCCTCCTTCGAGTAGATCTCCCTTCCTTCCTCTGGCGGAGACCATCCCAAAAGGCAAAGGTAGTTGAACATAGCCTGCGGCAAAAAACCCTCCTCCCGGTAGTTTTTTACGGAGACCGCACCGTGCCTTTTGGAGAGTTTGCTTCTGTCCGGTCCAAGAATTACGGGCAGGTGGGCAAACTTGGGAACCTCAAAGCCCAAAGCACGGTATATGAGTATTTGCTTAGGTGTGTTTGGAATGTGGTCTTCCCCCCTTATCACATGGCTAACGCCCATCAGGGCATCATCCACCACCACCACAAAGTTATAGACCGGGCTTCCGTCGCTCCGAACGATCACAAAGTCTCCAAAGTCATCCACGCTTATGGATATGTGTCCTTTTATAAGGTCCTCAAAGGTTATCACCTCTCCCTCTGGAACCCTAAACCTTATGGTGTAGGGTATTCCTTTGCCTTTAACATCCTCAAGGCTCATATGCCTGCATTTGCCCGAGTATCTGTAGGGAATGCCCTTTTCCTCTGCCTTTTTCCTTTCTTCTTCTAGCTCCTCCGGTGTGCATATGCAAGGATAAGCCCATCCGGACTCTATTAGCTTTTGGGCGTACTCTTTGTATATATCAAACCTTTCGGACTGCCTGTAAAACTCATCCCACTCTATGCCAAGCCACTCTAAATCCCTAAGGAGCATCTCCTCAAACTCTTTGGATGACCTTTCCCTGTCCGTGTCCTCTATGCGGAGGATGAACTTTCCTCCGTGATGCCTCGCAAAAAGGTAGCTAAAAATGGCAGTCCTTGCGTTGCCAAGGTGCAAATAACCCGTAGGGCTTGGTGCAAACCTACTAACCACCATAGCTCAATTTCTGGCTAACATTTTAAGGGCTATTGGAGACATCAAAGTTGTTATTGCAACCACAAAGATCACCACTGCATAAAGGGTATCGTCGTAAACCTTTGCCTGCCTTCCAAACTCTGCAAAGATGAGACCTACCTCACCCCGGGGTAGCATAGAAAAACCGATCAAGAGCTTTTCCCTGAGTGGCACTCTAACAAAAAATCCTGAGATTACTTTTCCTAGTATTGCAACAAGCGTTAAAATCAACGCCAAGGTCCAAAACTGGGCAGAGGTAAAGTCTATGGCTTTTAAGTTCAACTGCAGACCCACATAGACAAAGAATACGGGTGTTAGCACCCAAACTAAAGGCAGTATAGAATGCTCTATCTTTTCCGCCATCCTCTCGTCGGTCTTCAAAAACTGGGCAAAGGGAAGGGCAAAACGCCTTGAGAGGGCAAGACCTGCGGTGAAGGCACCAAGTATTTCGGGAGAGCCTACCTCGTGGGCTAAAAAGGCAAAGAAGAGAACCATTGAGAGCACCGCTGGAGGCACAAAGTCCATAGTGCCCAGCTTTCTTGAAAGAAGCTGTATAATCCTCGCCAAAATCTGTGCCAGTATGGGAGAAAAGACAAAAAAGGAGCCTATGTAAAGAATGAGCAGCAGCAGGGCATCCACATGCACCTGCCCTTCCTTGGCAAGCTCGTAGAGTCCAGCTAAGACGATCACACCAAAGATGTCGTCAAGGACTGCCGCACCCAAAACTATTTGGGCAAACCTTTCCTTCATCTTTCCCAAGTCTTCCAGAACTCCCACTGTTATCCCTATGCTCGTAGCGGTCAAGGTTCCTCCCAAGAAAAGGGAGGTTAGAAAGGGAAGGTTCAAGAGATAATAACCTGCCAAAAAGCCAAGGAGCATTGGTGTAAAGGCACCCACAAAGGCAACGATGAAGGCTTTTATGCCCACCTTCTTTAGCTGATGTATGTCCGCCTCCAAGCCCACCTGAAAGAGCAAGAGTATCACTCCAAGCTCTGCAAGGACCTTTATGATCTCGTTTACCTCTATGAGCCCGAGGGCGCTCTTGCCGAGCAAAACACCCACCAGTATCTCACCAAGCACCGCAGGAAGACCGAACTTGGCAAAAGTATCTCCCACTATTCGGGCACTGAAAAGGATTATGGCAAGGTAAAGAAAGACATATTGCACTTCCATTTTACCTATCTCCCAGTGGAGCCAAAACCGTTGGGACCTCTAAGGCTCTCTGTAAGCTCCTCAGCCTCTTCCCACTGCACCCTAACCACTGGGGCAACCACCAACTGGGCAATGCGCTCTCCCCTGCGGATGACAAAATCTTCGTTGCCCAAGTTTATGAGAATGACCTTTATTTCTCCCCTGTAATCGCTGTCTATGGTGCCCGGAGCGTTCAGGATGGTTATACCGTGCTTTATGGCAAGCCCACTTCTGGGACGCACTTGGGCTTCGTAACCTTCGGGCAGTTCTATGGCTATGCCTGTGGGAAGGAGTTTTCTTTCAAAGGGCTTTAGAACTACCTCTTCGTGCCCTGCGTATAAAAGGTCCATGCCCACAGAGCCCGGAGTTGCGTAAAATGGCAGTTCTAAGCCCTCTGCGTGTGGAAACCTTTTTATTTTTACCCTGAGCATTTTTTCTCCTTTCTCAAGCCGGCGGTGGGACTTGAACCCACGACCTAGGCATTACGAGTGCCTCGCTCTGCCGCTGAGCTACGCCGGCTGGTCTATGCCAACCGTTGTCAAATCTGGTCTTCCCTTCTCATCTATGGCAAGCACCTTTACCTTTATGGTGTCCCCCACCTTGAACTTAGCCCTAACATCCCTAACCCTTTCCGCCATCTTAGAAACATGGAGCATTCCCGTTTTTCCTTCCAAAATCTCCACAAAGACGCCGTAGGGCTCCACCCGGACCACCTTCCCCTCGTATACCTTGCCCACTTCCACCTCTTCCAGCAGTTTCTTTATGATGACTTTTACCTTTTCTATGGCTTCTCGGTCCATGCTGGTAAGAGAGGTTCTTCCTCCCTCGTGGACCCAAACGGAAACGCCCAGCTTGTCCCTCCATTCCCTCACATTTTTGCCACCGGGACCAATAACTGTCAAAGCCTTGTCTTCCGGTATGGTTATGATCTCTATCTTTGGTGCGTACGGAGATACCTCTTTCCTTGGCTCCGGCATTGCGGAGTGCATCTTTTCCAAGATGCAGAGCCTTCCCTCCTTTGCCTGCATGAGGGCAGACTTCATGATCTCTCTGCTTAGACCCTTTATCTTGATGTCCATCTGCACGCTGGTTATACCATCCCTCGTGCCCGCCACCTTAAAGTCCATGTCTCCCAGTTGGTCCTCATCTCCCAAGATGTCCGAGAGGATCACATAGCGTTCCCCTTCCATTATTAGCCCCATGGCTATGCCAGCCACATGCTTTTTCATGGGAACGCCCGCATCAAAGAGCGCCAAAGAACCCGCACAGACGGTAGCCATTGAAGTGGAGCCGTTGGATTCCAATATGTTAGAAACAACCCTTATTATGTAAGGAAACTCCTCCTGAGGAGGTATCAGAGGTTCCAACGCCCTCTCTGCCAGAGCACCGTGCCCTATCTCCCTTCTACGGGGAGGTCCCCAGGGCTTGGCTTCTCCGGTGGAAAAGGGTGGAAAGTTATAGTGAAGCATGAACCTTTTGAAGGTCTCTCCTTCGTATATGGTCTCCACCATCTGGGCTTCCTCTGGGGCACCCAGTGTGACGGTGGCAAAGGCTTGGGTTTGACCCCTTGTGAATATGGCACTGCCATGGGGTCTTTCAAAGGGATGAACCTCTATGGTGATGGGTCTTATGTCCTTGGGACCTCTGCCATCAATCCTTTTGCCTTCTGTTAGGATCATCTCCCTCATGAGCTTGCTGATGAGCTTTTTGTATTGGTAGCCCACCTTAAAGGCAAGCTCTTGGGGAACCTGATTGTTGGCTATGAACTCTTCCAAAATCTTTGCCTGCAGGCTCTTTCTTTCCCTCTTGTCTTGAATTTTCAGGGATTCTTTGATCCTCCCTGTGCATTGCTCTTCTAAAAGCTTTTGCCATTCTGCGGGAAGTTCAAGCCCCTCAAACTCCACCTTTGGAACACCTATCCTCTGCCTGAGTTCCTCCTGAGCCCTCAAAAGTTCCAAAGCGGAGGACTGCCCAAAGTAGAGGGCATCCATAAAGGTCTCCTCATCCACCTCCTTAGCACCGCCCTCCACCATCACAATGGCAGACTCAGAGCAAGCCATAATAACCTCCAAGTCTGCCCTCTGCCTTTCTTCGTAGGTGGGATTTACCACAAAGTTGCCATCCACCCTGCAAACTCTGAGCCCCACAATGGGTCCATCAAAGGGAATACGGGAGATATGTAAGGCAGCACTGGTACCAGTTATAGCCAGCACATCGGGGTCATACTTGTCGTCTGCGGAAAGGGTAAGGGCTGTGATAACCACCTCGTAAGGAAAGCCCTCGGGCAGTAGTGGTCTTATGGGGCGGTCTATAACCCGAGAGACCAAGACCTCCCTGTCGGTGGGTTTGCCTTCCCTCTTTACGAAACCCCCGGGAATTTTACCCCAGGCGGAGGATTGCTCCCGGTAATCTACCGTAAGGGGAACAAAGTCAATGTTCTGAATGGGGTTCTCGGACATAACCACCGTTACCAAAACCGCTGTATCCCCCTGCCGGACTACTACCGCACCGTCTGACAGCTTGGCGTAATGACCCGTTTCTATAATTATTGGGTCTTTGTCTCCAAGCTTAGCCTCTATCCTTTCCATCACTTAACCTTCAGACCGAGCTTATTGACCACCTCCAAATACCTTTGGTAATCCTTCTCTCTGAGATACTCCAAATGTTTCCTTCTTGCATGGATCATAGCAATGAGCCCTCTCCTTGAGTGTATGTCCTTTTTGTGTTTTTTGAGGTGCTCCGTTAGCCTGTTGATCTTCTCGGTAAGTATGGCTATCTGCACCTCCGGAGAGCCTGTATCCTTTTCGTGCCGCCTGTGCTCTTGTATTATCCTTTCCTTAACTTCCTTTGGAAGAGCCATACCAATTACCTCCTTTTGAATAACCTGTAAGTAGTATATTATAACATCAATCCACCCAATAGTTTGGTGCTTCTTTGGTGATGATCACATCGTGCACATGGGATTCCTTGTATCCTGCCCAAGTGATACGCACCAGCTTTGCCTTCTGCCTTAGCTCTTGTAGGTTTCTTGCACCCAAATAGCCCATGCCGGACCTCAAACCTCCCACCAGTTGGAAGATCACATCCGAGAGCCTTCCCCTGTATGGAACCCTTCCCTCTATACCCTCTGGGACGAACTTTTCCATCTTTTCCTGTCCGTATCTGTCCGCAGACATCCTGCCCATCATAGCTCCCAAAGAGCCCATCCCCCTGTAGGCTTTGTATGCCCTGCCCTGATAGTATATGACCTCACCCGGGGCTTCTTCTGTGCCCGCGAGCAGTCCTCCAAGCATTACTGCACTGGCACCTACCGCCAGGGCTTTTACAATGTCTCCCGAATACCTTATGCCACCGTCTGCGATAATGGGAACTCCATATTTCTTTGCCACTTTGTAAGCAAGCATTATAGCAGTGACCTGAGGAACGCCCACGCCGGCGACGATCCTGGTGGTGCATATAGAACCGGGTCCCACTCCCACCTTGACCGCGTCCGCACCCGCCTTTATGAGGTCTTCCACCGCCTCTCCTGTTGCCACATTGCCTGCGACCACATCCACCTGTGGATATTCAGACTTTATCATCTCCACCGTTTGCAGAACCCTCTTTGAATGCCCGTGGGCGGTATCCACCACGATCACATCCACACCCGCAGAAACCAAGGCGGAAACTCGGTCCTTTGTATCCTCCCCTGTGCCAACCGCAGCGCCCACCCGGAGCCTTCCGAACTCATCCTTGCATGCGTTTGGGTATCTTTGCCTCTTTACTATATCCTTTAGGGTTATGAGCCCCACCAGTCTTCCCTCTTTATCCACGATAGGAAGCTTTTCTATTTTGTTTCTGTGTAAAATCTCCGTTGCCTCCTCCAATGTGATCCTCTCCCTTGCCACTATGAGGTTTTCTTTTGTCATAAACTCAGAGACAGGCTTGTGGTAATCGGTAGGCTTTATGAACCTGAGGTCCCTGTTGGTGAGTATGCCCACCAGTCTGTTGCCATCGGAGACTACGGGCACTCCAGAGATCCTGTATCTTTCCATTATCTCCAAGGCGGTCTTTACGGTGGTGTCTGGGCTCACAGTGATGGGGTTCATGATCATACCGCTCTCGGACTTTTTGACCTTTTCCACCTCTTTTGCCTGCTCCTCTATGCCCATGTTTCGGTGGATAATGCCTATTCCTCCTTCCCTCGCCAAGGCTATTGCCATCCTTGATTCCGTAACTGTATCCATCGCGGCGGAGATTATGGGTATGTTTAGCTTTATCTTTTTGGTTAGCCAGGTGGAAACATCTACCTCGTAGGGCAGGACTTCTGAATATTGGGGCACCAAAAGGACATCATCAAAGGTTAGACCTTCAAAAATCTCTATCTCTTCCATATACTAATTATAGAGGCTGTTCTAAAAAATCCCTCATCGGGACCGTCCCCCCAGCCTCAAAGGGAACTAACCCTTTCCTCACCCTATCCCACGCTCCTCTGCAGGAGGAGAGGAATATTTTCCCCCCAAGAATAGGGAAGAGGAGGGCTACCTTCAGAACCTGCTGGACAATGGCAAGGATTTTAAAATCCTTCCCGTCTTCATGGTTCCTTCCATTGGTCCCACAGCGGGCATCCAGCAAGCTCTGAAAGCTTTGCATAGGTAAAATTATATCACTTCCTAAAAACTTTTCAATAGGGTTTATGTTTACTTATATACGTCGGGTGAGAAATTCAAAGAAGCTGGAAATCTCTATAGGAAAAAAGTCTTGGCAAGGAGAAGATAAACCTTTATAGTGAGCATTACAAAGAGAAGGTGAGGTTTGAGGAGATGTATTATGGCGTTTTGGTTATGGTAGTTTGCGATAGCGAAGGTGTTGTATATGACCTGTGGTTTCATCCTGCCAGCTATCATGAAGTGAGGTCTTTGAGGATAAGGTATAGGAAGAGTAAGTGGCTTAGGTTTTTAGTGGATAGATTTGGACTTATTGGAGATAGGGGATACAGGGGTTGTGAGTATGTAGAGGTTTGGGAAAGTAAGGAACAAAAGGGCATAAGGCAGGTGGTAGAGAGTGTAAATTCACAGATAAAGCTTTTCAACAGAGTGAGCAGGTAGAGGAAAGGGATTATCTTACTTGCCTACCTTTATGGCTACGCTATAAGCCACAGCTTTCTTAGGAAGTCTCAAATATGGAGGTAATTTTTCACCCGACGTGTATAGCTGGCTTATAATTTTTGCGTATGGATACAGCCGATGAACCTTTTGATCAAGCTATCTATTAGGTATCTCTTAAGCGTTAGAGGTTCCACTCTTGTAATATCTCTAATAGCTTTTGTGGGAATATCACTAAGTGTAAGTGCAGTGCTTCTTACAATGGGTGCCTTCTCGGGTTTTCAGAAGGCTCTCAAGGAAAAGATTTTGTCTACTACGCCCCATATTATAGTTAGCGTCCTAAACGATGACTTTGTAGTAAAAGAAGACGAGTTCAGAAAACTGCCCGAGATAAAAAAGGTGGAGTATGTGGTCCTATACAGTGGAGTGATTTCAAAGGAAGGGAGGGTGCATGCGGTCAGTGTTAAGGGGCTAAGAGATTTAAAGGGAAATGGCATCCTTGTAGGAGAAGGACTTGCGGACATTCTTGGTATAGAAAAGGGTCAGGAGGTCGCCTTAGTCTCTCCACTTGGTGTTAGAACTCCATTGGGATTTGTGCCAAAGGTGGGGCAGTTCAAGGTGGTTGGGTTCATAAAGACGGGTGCCATGCATCAGGACTATTTTACGGTGGCAATGCCAGTAGAAGAGGCGGAAAAGTTCTTTGGAGACAGCTGGCAGATGAAGGGCTATGAAATATACCTAAAAGACCCATACCACGCCCAGGAGGTAAAAAAGAAAGTGGAGAATATCTTTGGTTTTTCCGCCATTGTGCGTTCTTGGATAGACCTGAACCAACAGCTCTTTAACGCCCTGCAGTTGGAAAAGGTTGCCATCTTTTTTGTGCTTTTACTTATGACCACCCTGTCTTCCTTTAACATCACAAGCTTGCTATTTCTAAAGGTAAGGGACAAGGTAAGGGACATAGCGGTCTTGAGAACTTACGGCTTTAAGAGAAAGGATATTATGCTGACGTTTCTATTTCAAGGTATTATACTGGGCTTAGGTGGTGCCCTCTTTGGCATAGCTTTGGCTTTGGTGGGGCAGTTTCTGATAAATCAGCACAAGCTAATAAGGGTTCCCGCGGATGTGTATTTAATGGACCACATTCCCTGTGCCATAGAGCCCACAGATCTGGCAATTACCTTTTTTGTAGCCCTATTTATATCCCTGATGGCTAGCCTTGCCCCCTCTTATAGGGCAAGCAAGCTGAGCGTGGTGGAAATTCTAAGAAAGGACTGAAACCAATGAGCATTCCAAATTGTATGGGTTTGCCTTTTCAACTCGTACCAACACGGTTTTACCCAAAAGCTCTTCCGGACCTTGAAGGGTAGCCCATCTATTGGTTAGAGTTCTGCCCACCAACTTTCCGTCCTCGTAGCTTTCCAAAAGCACCTCCTGAATGGTGCCCTCGTATTCTTTGGCGATCTCGGAGAGAATTTTCTTTTGCAGGTTCAACAACCTTGCCATTCTTTGGATTTTTACATCGTCTGGCACCTGTCCTTCCATGGAGTAGGCGGGCGTGCCCGGTCTTGGAGAGAACTTAAAGGAAAAGACCTGCTCAAAACGCACCTTTTCCAAAAGGTCAAGGGTGTGCTCAAAGTCCTCCTCCGTCTCGGTGGGAAAGCCCACGATAACGTCTGTGGAGAAGGTTATACCCTTTTTATACTCCCTCAGCATTTGGATTTTTTCCAAATACTCCTCCTTTGTGTAGCCTCTATCCATTAGGATTAAGATCCTGTTGGAGCCAGATTGGAAGGGAAGATGCACATGGGGGCAAACGGTTGGTATTTCTCCCATCGCCTTGGCAATTCTCTCGTCCATATCTTTGGGATGTCCTGTGGTGAACCTTATCCTTTGGACGCCTTCCACTTGGGCCACTTCGTAAAGAAGGTCTGCAAAGTGCATGCCAATGTCTTGTCCCCATGCGGTTACATTTTGCCCCAGTAGATGGATCTCTTTTACTCCATCCTCCACCAGTGCTTTGACTTCAGAGAGAATGCTCTGTAAGCTTCTTGACCTTTGTCTTCCGCGGGTCTTTGGCACCACGCAGTAAGTGCAGTTCTTGTCGCACCCTTTCATAACCGTTACGTAGGCGCAGTATTGGTTATCTCTGACGGTTGGATATTCCCAAAGCTTGTCCTCGTCCTCTGGAGGTTCCTCAAGGATGGCTATGGCTTTGTAGCCCGCCTGTGCTTGCTGGATAAGTTGGGGCAGTTGATGGATGTTAAAGGAAGAGAACATCAGGTCTATCACCGGTGCCTTATTGACAAGCTCCGCACCCATCCGTTGGGCTAAGCACCCACACACACCTATAATAGCCTTAGGGTTCTTTTCCTTTATCTTCTTGTATTCTCCCAAGTGAGAATAAACCTTTTGGTCGGGCTTTTCTCGGATGGTGCAGGTGTTCAAAAGGATAAGGTCTGCCTCTTCGTAGCTTTGGGCTTGCTCGTAGCCAAGGCTCTTTAAAATACCCTTTATCCTCTCCGAGTCGTTAAAGTTCATCTGACAGCCAAAGGTCTTTATGTAGAACTTCATAAGGGAAAATATTAAAGCTTATAATATCTGTATGCAAGTGGTAAGCACAAAAGATATAGACAAAGTAGTTCAGGTATTGAAGGAAGGTGGCATAGTCTGTGCCCCCACCGACACCATCTATGGGCTTTTGGCGGATGCGGGCAACAGAAAGGCGGTGGAAAGGCTTTACGAGTTGAGAAGACCATCCGGCAGACCCTTTATAGTGCTAATTCCTGATGTGGAGGACGCCCTGAACTTTGACATACGCATGCCAAGGCTTGGCTTTCCGCTTCTCAGCTTGGGTGTAACGGTTATCTTCCAAAAGAGGACCACCATACCCACCTACCTGACCCAATGGAGAAAAAGCCTTGCACTGCGGGTTCCAATCCAGGGCACCTTCATAACGAAGCTTATGAAAAAGTTCGGCGGACCTTTGGTAGCACCCAGTGCAAACCCGGAAGGTATGCCCCCAGCAAGGGATGTAAAGGAGGCTATGGATTACTTTGGAGATAAGATAGACCTTTATGTGAGAGGGGCAAAGCTTGAGGGCAAGCCCTCCACCATTGTAAAGTTTGTCAGCGACAAAGCCATAAAGATCGTAAGGGAGGGCAATGTGCCAAAGGAAAAGGTCTTTCAAATAGTGCGCCTTCATCAAGATATAAGGGACCTCTTGCTCTCAGACACTCTTCCTTTTTTCTTTGAGCCTCTCCTTTAGGGTCTTTCTCTTGGGTTTGTCCGCTTTACCCTCTGCACCACTAAAGACCGCAGATTTTAAGAGTCTTTCCCTTTCCTCCTCTTCCTTTCTCACCTGCTCCTCCACCTCCTCTTGGGAGGCGATCTGAACTTTTATCAGATCCTGCAGAACCCTTTCCTTTAGTGTAAAGAGCATGTTTTCAAAGAGCAAGAAGGCTTCCTTTTTGTATTCTACAAGTGGGTCCCTTGCGGCGTAGCCCCTTAGGTATATACCCTCTCTGAGTCTGTCAAGGATATGAATGTGTTCCCTCCAAAAGTGGTCCAGGTTAGAAAGGGCAATGATTTTGAAAATTTCCCTAAAGAGTGTTTCTCCCCACTGCCCTTTTTTCTCCTCCAAGATCTTTAAAACCTCCGAAACGAGCACCTCCAAGAGCTCTTCTTTATCCCTGACCTTGGGAATGTCTATATCCCTTCCTGTTAGCTCCCGCAGATAGTCCTGTAAAGGTTTTAGTTCCCAAAGCTCTGGCTCTTCCTCTGGTAAAAGCTCTGCGACCTTTTGGTTCAATAGGTCCTCTGTCCATTCCTTTAGGTATTCTTCCAAGTCTTTGCCTTCCAGTAGATCCCTTCGCATGCTGTACACTGTTTGCCTTTGGATGTTTGCTACGTTGTCGTATTCCAGAAGACGCTTCCTTATCTGAAAGTTCTGGGCTTCTATCCTCTTTTGTGCGTTCTCTATTGCCTTTGTTACCATCCTACTTTCTATGGGCTCCCCTTCGGGAATTTTGAGAAACTCCATCATCTTTTTCACCCTGTCTCCACCAAAGAGCCTGAGCAGGTCGTCCTCAAGGGAAAGGATAAAGCGGGATTCGCCGGGGTCCCCCTGTCTTCCCGCCCTACCCCTCAGCTGGTTGTCAATCCTTCTTGATTCGTGCTTTTCCGTGCCTATGACCAAAAGCCCACCCAGTTCTATAACCTTCTTCTTTTCCTCTTCCGTTATCCTGTAAGCTTCCTCTAAGGCTTGCTTCCACTCCTCTTGGGTGGCGTTCTCGGGTATCTTACCCTTTTTCCTAAGGATCTCCTTTGCCAAGTATTCAGGGTTTCCGCCCAGAAGTATGTCCGTTCCCCTTCCTGCCATGTTGGTGGAGATGGTAACTGCCCCCAACCTTCCCGCCTGGGCTATGATCTCGGCTTCCCTTTCGTGATGTTTGGCGTTTAGCACATTGTGAGGTATTCCTTTCTTTTCAAGGAGTTTGGAAAGATGCTCTGAGTCCTCTATGGAAATGGTGCCCACAAGGATAGGTCTTCCCTTCTTGTGCTCTTCTTCTATCTGCTGAACCACCGCGTCCCACTTTTCCTTTTTTGTCTTAAAGACCATATCTGGCAGGTCCTTTCTACGCATGGGTTTGTGGGTGGGGACCACGATCACATCAAGCCCGTAGATCTCTTTGAACTCTAAGGCTTCCGTTTCTGCGGTGCCCGTCATACCTGCCAACTTTTGATAGAGCCTAAAGTAGTTTTGAAAGGTTATGCTTGCTAAGGTCTGGTTTTCCTGCTGGACAGGGACGCCTTCCTTTACCTCTATGGCTTGATGGAGCCCGTCGGACCACCTCCTACCCGGAAGGATCCTTCCGGTGAATTCATCCACTATCAAAACCTCTCCATCCCTAACTATGTAATGCACATCCCTTTTGAAAAGCTCGTGGGCCCTGAGGGCTTGGTGTATAGCGTGCAGAAGGTCTATGTGTCTAAGGTCATAGAGGTTTTCAATACCCAAGAAATCCTCAAGCTTTCTTATGCCACTCTCTGTAAGTTGCACCGTTCTGTTCTTTTCATCCACCACGTAGTCTTCATCTCTCCGTAATTGTCTTACCGCTTGGTCTGCCTTGTAATAGACGGAGATGTCCATCTGGGAGGGTCCGGAGATGATAAGAGGCACCCTTGCCTCGTCTATGAGGATGGAATCCACCTCATCCACTATGGCGTAGTGATGACCTTTTACTTGGACAACCTCCTCAAGGCTGAAAGCCATGTTATCCCGCAAATAATCAAAGCCAAATTCGTTGTTGGTGCCGTAGGTTATGTGGGCTTGATAGGCTGACCTTCTGTCGCAGGGCTCCAGTTTTGTAAAGAAGGCTTTTTTGGCGGACACATTCACCATTTCAGAAGGCAAAAGTTCTTCAAAGTAGCCCTTGGGCCAAACCCTCCAGTCTTCCTCTATTGCCCTTTGAACTAACTCTTCATCCACCCACTCCACCCGGTAGGAGCTGTAATCGGAGTTTATTACACCTACTTCTAAGCCCAGAAACCTGTATATGGGACCCATCCATTGGGCATCCCTCCTTGCCAAATAGTCGTTAACCGTCACCACATGGACTCCTCTGTCCGTTAATGCGTTGGTGTAGGCGGCGGAGGTGGCCACCAAGGTCTTTCCTTCTCCCGTTTTCATCTCTGCGATCTTGCCCTCATGAAGGACAAGCCCACCCAAAAGTTGCACATCAAAGAACCTTAGTCCGATGGTCCTCTTTCCCGCCTCCCTCACCAAGGCAAAGGCAAGGAGCACCTCTTCGGTTATCTTCCCTTTTGTGATCTGGTCCTTTAACTCTTCATTCTGGGACACTTTGTAAAAAAGGTCCCTTGAGAGGGAGACAAGCTCTTTGTTGGAAAGCTCGTCTAGCTCCTTTTCCTTCTGGTTGATCTTCTCCACAAACTTTCTTAGGCGCTTTACTTCCCTTTCGTTTTTCGTGCCTATGATCTTCTTTAAAAGCCAATTTAGCATAGCAATATAAATATATTACAGTTCCACCACCACCTCTTCCAGTAGCTTAATGAGCTTGCGTAGCCTTTCCTGTTCTTGCGTTAGTTCTTCCACACTTTGCTTTGTCTTTTCCACCTCCTCTGGAGGAGCCTTCCCCAAAAAGTTCGGGCTTTTTAGCCTGGCGGACAGATTATCAAGGGTCCTTTCCACCTCTTGGAGCTTTCTCTTGTAAGATTGGATCAACTCCTCCACCTTTGCGCCAAATTCCACGGGGATGTAAAACTCAAAATCCTTTGAAAAGCCCCCTATGGTGGCTGGTGGTCTTTCTTGAACCTCCACCAACTCCTCCACCTTTGCCAAAGAGAGGATGTATTCTTCGAACTCCTCCACAAGTTCCTTAGAGTCCTCAGCCCTGTAGTAGAGCTTAATCTTCTTGGCGGGTTCTATTCTAAGGTCGCTACGCAGTGCCCTTATGGAGGTGATAATTTCCTTGAGCCTTTCAATCTTTTCCTTTGCCTGCGGATAGACCTCTTGAGGATTGTATTGAGGGAACTCCTCCAAGGAGATGCTCTCCTTTACTGCGGTAGGAAGATGTAGGTAGAGTTCTTCCGTAATGTAAGGCATGAAGGGATGCAACAGTTTTAGGATGCGGTCAAAGGTCATTAGCAAAAAGGACTGGGCGGTGATCCTTTCCCTCTCAATCCTCTCCTTTTCCTCCGGTGGGATTTCCTCTTCCGCCTTGGCGTAGAGCCTTAGCTTGCACATTTCCAAATACCAATCGCAAAACTCAGACCAAACAAAGTCATAGAGGGATTGGCAAGCGTTGGAGAACTTATACTCGGAGAGGGCATTATTTACCTCCTGGGCGGTCTCGTTGAGAAGGGTCAAGATCCAAAGGTCCTCCACTCTTGGTGGTGCAGAGTAGGGTAGCTTTGTTAGAAGGTCTTCATCCAAGTTCATCAGTATAAACCTGCCTGCGTTCCAAAGCTTGTTGGCAAAGTGCTTGTATCCCTCAAACCTCTTTTCTGAGAGCTTTATGTCTCTGCCCTGCTGGGTCAGAATAGCCAAGGTAAATCTCAGGGCGTCCGCACCGTACTTTTCTATTATGTCAAGAGGGTCTATCACATTCCCCTTGGTCTTGGACATCTTCTGTCCCTTTTCATCCCTAACTAAGGCATGTATGTAAACATCCCTGAAGGGAATATCCTTCATAAAGAACATACCCATCATAATCATCCGGGCTACCCAAAAGAAGATGATGTCAAAGCCCGTTACCAAAAGGTCTGTTGGGTAAAGCTTTAGGTCCTCGGTGTTTTCCGGAAAGCCAAAGACACCAAAGGGCCATAGGGCGGACGAAAACCAAGTGTCCAGAACGTCCGTCTCCCACTCAAGCCTATCAGAACCGCAGTTTTTACAGTAAAGCATAAACCTGAACTTTTTAGTTTGGGAGTTGTACTTGTACCTGGCCCTACGGTTGACAAGCAACGCGGTAGGGTTCAGGTCTTGGGTGAAAAAGAGCCTCAAAGAGTGGGCGGATACATCGGTGGAGTGGTATTTATGAAAGACAAACCTCTTGTAAAATTCCAAGACCGTCATCTCCGGATGAACAAAGGACGGAGACTTTAGAACCTCCTCCACCTCCTCCGGTGTGAATTCCTCTTTGATCTTGCCGTCGGCGATCAGGTTGAAAATTAGCTTGTCGTAGACCCTATCAAAGTCATCGTCGGTGAAAACGTTTATATGCCCACAGTCTTTGCAGTACCAGACGGGTATTCTGTGCCCCCAC
>Ga0081478_142316_pt1 | contig 17647 bp, 21 predicted proteins | sample OctSprmetagenome_FD_70983 | JGI IMG/M metagenome (GOLD analysis project Ga0081478, IMG submission 70983) | Hot spring and microbial mat streamer communities from Octopus Spring Streamers, Yellowstone National Park, USA - T=80-84 v2 (version 2) | ecosystem: Environmental > Aquatic > Thermal... | reverse complement strand
CTCTTCGTCCCTGACCAAATACCTGTCATAGAGCACCTTTATGCCCGTGTAGGTCCAGAGAAGGTCTCTGTCTGGTTTTATGTAGCGGGCAAGCTGGTCAATCTCCTCCTTTGTGTAGTTTTCAAGCAAATACTCTCCGTATATGCCTCTTTCTGTGCACTCTTTTATAAGCTTATAAAAGCTTTCAGGGCTATAAGGTTTGTATTTGCCGCCCACTTTGTCCTTGACCTTATAGCCTCTGAGATGCCCCACATCCTTGTAAAGGTCGTAAAGTAAAAGCCTTGCAGCGACATAAGTCCAATCAGGGTTTTCTGCGGAAATTTTCTCCGCAGCTGTTCTGATAAGCAATTGCTGAATTTCCTTGGTGGTGATGCCATCTCTAAACTGTATCTGTGCATCCATTTCTAGTTCAAGAGGATCTACCCTTAAACCCTTACAGGCGAAGGCTAAAACAGTTCTTATTTTGCTAATGTCAAGGTCTTCTAAAGTGCCTGCCCGTTTGACCACTTTCATGGAAAACCTCCTTTCTCACTTAGTTTAGCCACACCCACAAAAAAACATAGCAACCTCTCAAGGGCTTAATAGAAAGGAAAGAAAACACGCCCATAAGTGGCGGAGAACTCGGCAATTTCTTTTAGAAAACCTTTCTTACCTTACATCTCCTTTTGTAGGATAAGACACGATTTATAAAAAGAAGAGATTTCCATCGCTATCGTTTGGGAAAATGTTATGTAGGGCAAACCATGCTACTCTATCCGCAAAGGCCACAGTGGCGGGCAACTTGTTCAGTGTAAAGGAAGAGAAGTTTAGAAGTGTAAGCTTCAGCACATCCTCTATAGCTTCACGTAAAGGATAATCACCATACAGGACTTTTATCCTCAAGGGAACATGGGTTCCATGTGATTGTGATGTTTTGTAGGTGGAAATAACTGCCTCGCTTTCAGAAAGCCAAATAACACACCCCTTAGGAGGGTTTTCTACTACATGACCTTTCATTTGGAGAATTCTGGGCGTTCCAGACTTTATTATGCTTACTAATGCAAAGCTTTCTTTTCCAAATTGCCTGCTAAAGATCTCCACGTAGGCGTTAAACTCATCCCTACTCATTCCTCCGTCCCTGTGGATGACAATGAAGTTATCCTTGTATTGGTAAAGCATGTTAGCTAAACTCTTCACATAAGCCTTTTCTACTGCTTCTCCTCCAGCAGGGCCATTAATGTTTTTGTAAGTTATCCCTCCGTTAGCGAGATCCACAATGATGGCGGTGCCCACAGCATTTACGGTGCCTTTACCCGAACTCCTTGCCTTTCTTGAAAGGTCTATGCCCACAAAAACCTTGTTTGAAGTTTCTTTTAGAAAATATGGATAGTTTCCCGTTTTACCAAGGAAGGCAAGCATCAAGTTTTTGGCTACATTTTCATTTCTTACATTTGTTCTGTGATATATAACCTGACTTTGGATACCAAACCCTAAAAGACCTTTTATATCCCAGTAAAACTCGTCGTCAAGTTTTAAGGTATCGGTTAATACGAATAAGAAGCGAGTTAAACCATCAAAATTTTCTATGTAGCGAGATAGCAAACGGTTCTCCTTATACTCAGATAGAGGCACCCATATAGGTTCTATGCGGTCTATATGCATTCCAAAAGAGGAAACTGTTTTTAACACAGTGTCAGCTATAATTCGTGTTCTACTTTCCAAATCTCTGAATGAGTTTTCGTTTGTATATAAATACAGAAAACCCACAGAAATATGCGGGTTCCTAATTATGGGTTTCCAGTCTGAAAAGTCCAAAAGTTTTCCAACAGACCCGCTGATCTGACGGGCTTTCCCGCTTCCATCTATGACTTCAAAACTTGGTGCAATATACTCTATTTCTGTGTAAGGTTCCTCATCAAGGTCTATTGAATACTTTCCCAAATGAGAGGCTACCCTATGTCTAAACTTCTTAATAAGTTCCCATCTTTGTTGAGGTAAAGGGCGCACCTGTTCCCACTCACCCCTGCTTAAGTCTCCCATATACCGCACCTTTACTAAAGCGTTGGCGGGATAGGTATATTCTCTTCTATCATTCTCATTAAACACAACTTTAGCTATATACCCGTATCCACGCCGAATAGCCCTCTTCAGCCCTTCCTCCCACGCAACCTTTGTCTCTTCCAGCGACCTTGGAAGCATTTCTTCCATCAGTTTTTTATAGTCTTCTTTACTTAATTTTGTGCAATCTTTTAGTATTGCTATTTTTCTATTAGGTGTGTAGTATTTCCCGCCGATTTCTGGCTTTCCACCTTTCTCCAACTGCCTGTCCAAATCCTCTGGAAAGAAGAGGGCATGCCCAAAATCTATCCTTAAGTAGGGACGATTATTTATAAACTCCACATCCAAAGTGTATTCTCTCAACACCCCCTTGGATACGGTTTCCACCATCGTCCCCTTACTCATTAACAAGTTTGCAAAACTGTTTATAAATGTTCCCCACATCTCTTGCCCGTTAAGGAACCATCCAGAAAAAGATAACTGCTTCTCTAAAATGTAGTCATCAGTCTTAAAACTATCACCTATATCCACTAAAGATATTATCGCCTCCTCATGATAGAAAAAGGGATGTCTAAACTTATTGGTCAAACGCAAACACGCACTGTTCAAAAGGGACTTTATATTCCTTTCAGCTGCAGGTTCTCTTTCCTTAAGCCCATAGACCCACACCCGCCAGGGATTGTTTTGGGTTAAACCAAATAAATTTGAAATCAATCTTCCCCTCATCATATTGCTAATTATAGCAACAACAAAAACTGTTTAGTTGAACACGGGATAAATACTAACCACAGAACTTGACAATTAACAAAGCTTAGCAGTCAGTCTTTGAATTTTGCTTTAGCGATGGTGGATAAGGTAATTGGTGGTGGCATTCCTTTGCCTCAGTTGGCTGTGATAAAAGTTTCTTGCTTTATCGGGTATGCCCAGTTTCAGGTTACCAACTTGGAGACTTATCTAACAATTCGGGTGCCCGTAGAACAGACGCTGGAGGCGGGGGCGGTATGTGTGTCTGCGGAAAGGTTTTTGGAGATTGCAAAAGCAGGGAGTGGAAAGGTGAAACTTTTTACAAAAAATGGGTATCTTGTAGTTCAATCGGGCGATGTAAAGGATAAGACTTTTTTGATGCCCGTAGGAGAGTTCCCAACCTTTCCTGTGCCCACCTATCAATCCACGCTTCCAACTAAGCTTTTGCTTTCTGCTATAGAGAAGGTTGGGTTTGCGGTAGCTAAGCACAAGGATGCTGCGGGCTATAAGTATCTGCTTGTGAGTGGAGAAGGCGACACGGTCTATTTTGTGGGGGCAGATGGGTATAGATTTGCGATATTTAGGGCAGAGGTTCCCTTTGAAGACAGAATAAAGCTTCCTTACAGTAGTCTGGGAGTGTTGAAAGAACTGTTAGAGAAGGAAGAAAAAGAGAAAATAAGGGTAGGGAGAAATGAGAACTTTGTATTCCTTGCTGGCACAGATTGGGAAATGGCTTTGAGGGTAAAATACTGGGACCATCCCGATTACAACACAGTCATTCCTAAGGATTTCAAAACAAGAATAGTGCTGGATATAGAGGATTTGGATAGGGCTTTGAAGGAATTTCAAAGGACTGAGGCTAACCGCTAAGCGGGTTGAGAATAGAAAGGTGAAGGAGATAGAGGTAAAGATAAATGCTACGGTAGAAGGACAATCCCTTAACGTAGCCTTTAACCCTAAACTCCTTAAAGAATTCACTAAAACAAACAAAGGAACCCTGGAGATACTCCTAACAGATACCAAACATCCTGCGGCGTTCAAACTGGGCGAAAATTATCTTTACCTGCTGATGCCTCAAGAGAAATAAACCCCACCGCTTCCCTAATGCTTGGCTGGGACTTTTTGACCTGTTCTTACCTTACAACCCAAAATGTAGTGTAAGACTTGACAGATAGCAAATTTTGGCGTAAAATTTCCGATAAGGAGGTGATGGAGATGTTGCCTATAAGGGTTGAGGAGTTGAGGAAGATTGTTGAGGAGAATAAGGATCTTGTGGTGAAAATAGGGAATAGATACGAAATAAGCAGGCCTTTGGCATTGAAGTTGTGGAATGTCCTTGTGTCTATGCTGACGGAGGAAGGTGGAAGTGTGAAGGAGGAGGTAAGGGTGGAGTATGCAAGCCCTGAGATGGTTATAGTGAGTGTGGCTTGCACTGTGAGGGTGAAGGAACGTGAGGTGAGGTATTGTGAGATAGGGGAGGCATATAAGCATGAGGGGAAGGGGGATACTTTAGCGAGGACTGCTTATACGAGGGCGATGAAGAGGCTTTTGGAGAGGATGGTAGGAGAGGACTTCATAAACCAAGTAATCCTAAAGCTATATCCTGAGGGTGTCAAAGAAGTTCCCGCAACGGAGAAACAAAAGAAATTGATCAGAACTCTTGTGCAGGAAGGGAAAATCACAAAGGAGATGGTAGATGAGGTGCTAAAGGGAGAGACCACCCTCAATCAAGCCCTAAAGGAAAACACTCTGACCTTTTCCCAAGCAAAGAAATTAATTGACATGGCTTTAGGGAGATGGGTAAGCTAATTGAGTTTCTGGTTGGCACCCTTTTGGGTGCCCTCGCAGGCTTTTTGCTGTTTGAAGGCCTCTTTGGAGAGGACCCTGTTCAAAGAGAGGGTGCCAAGAGAAGCCAGAAAGCCAATTGCAAAGCCTATAAGGAAGAACTTATGGTTTCTCAAAGCCCTGAGGACAAAATGCATCAAGCGAAATTATACAGAAGTTTGTGTCAGAAATCCAGCCAGTAATTAATCCAAATACACTCCCGCCTTCTCTGTCCGTGCTTTAGTGTAGCCCCCTCTCCCAAAAGCCCTGTCCTTCTTGTCCTCCCTACCGCATGGCATCCCACATCAAAACATACCTTCTTCCACCCAGCCTTTTCCAATTCAAAGTATAGGTCGTTGTCATACCCACTTAGCATTACCTTTGTTTTAGCCTTAGTCAAAAGCCACTCCACAAGTTCCTCGTGGTCTTTTCTGGACATTTCAAACTTATAAACATTTGGTTCTCTTCTTGTGTCGGGAAGATAGGGAGGATCAAGGTAGAAAAAGCCCGCCCACTCCCAGTCGTTGTATTTTTCCATACACTCCCGCCAGTGAAGGTTCTCTATCTGCACATGAATAAGCCTCAGGTAAGCGTAAGGAAGGTCCTCCAAAGCGGAAAGCCAGCTACTGACTGACGCCAAAAACCCTCTCTTTTTTATTTTCAAAGAATACCGCCAGCCCGCCCCTGGATTTCCATTGAAGCTTTGTCTTATGGCTACGAAAAACCTCCTCGCCCTCTCTATCGGGTCATCGCACTCTTTGTAAGATTGACTGCAAAACAAATACTCCTCCCGTGAATAAGGCGTCAAAGCCACTTTTCTGTAGAACTCATCAAAATGGTCCCTAATAACCCTGAAAAGATTGACCAAATCTCCATCTATGTCGTTGTAAACCTCGGCACCCACGCTTTCTTTCGCAAACAAAAGCGCCGCACTGCCGCCAAAAACCTCAAGATAATACTCATGATAGGGCACGTATGCAAGTAATTTCCTAATCAAATTTCCCTTGCCTCCATAATAACACAGAGGCGTTTTCATACATGCTTATTTTAGCACGAAGGTGCTTTCAAAAATTGTGTGCAAAGCTAAGGATTGCGTTAATCTGCTAAAGAGAGAGGAACTGGATGGGGTTTTACAAGATTTTCGCCCACGTGTGCTGAGGCTGCTTTCAAAAATCCCTTATTGGGACGTCCCCCCAGCCTCAAAGGGAACTAACCCATTAAAATGCCTCATCCTATCCCACACCCCTTCCACCAACACGGGCTTCAGAGGAGAAAGGTCTCTTGGTAAGACCCTTCCAAGGATAGGGAAGAGGAGGGCTACCTTCAGAACTACCCAAGCTACTTGAGAGACTTTTTCAGTCTCTCCCTGCTTGGGATTCCTTCCATTGGCTCCCTCACAGGAACTTGGCTTACTCTGAAGGCTTTGTATGAGATTAACTAAAATCTCCTTTGCATTCTGGACATTCCTTAGTTCGCTTTCTAAGGCATTCCTCTTGTATTCGTTGGTTTCCTTCTCTAAAAGTTCCTTAAGTTTCTCTTCCCTTTCTTCATACCTCTTTAGGGCAAATTCCAAATATGCTTTATCTTTTAGTAGTCTTTCGTAATTCTCAGGCATTTCCTCTTTAAAGCCCAGTGCCCTTCTCCCTATCACATAAGCACCCGCTATGTCTTTATCTATGCTTAACTGCGGTGCATACTTTAGCATACCAATAACTGAGGTGTAGGCGGGATTGACCTCCACTACTTCCACTCCCTTTAACATCGCAACTCTCTTTAGCTTTTGCAAGAACTTTTTGGCGTTCCACTGGTGAAGCATTCTTCTCAGTTTAGCCTTACCATCGCCTCTCCTTCCTTTCTTAAGCTTTTTCAAATTTTCTACAGCTATGGCTTTGTTTTTCTGAATGGCTAAATCTACTATCTGATGTGCTAATATCCACTCCTGATGGTCCTTGGCGTTTTTGGATAGCCCTAAAAGGTGGTGTAGGCTAATAGTCTGATAGCTTAGTAATTCTCCAGTTTTTGATCCCTCTGCTACGGCTAAGTGTATGGGTGATGCATTAGTGTCTATGGCTATTACTCCGTTTTCTTTGGTATATTTCACTTTAGGTGTTGGAATTTCAAAGGATACACTTCCATAAACTTCTCCATCTCTTAGCTTTAACTCCACTGTGTAGGCAAAGTAGTTTTTTGTTTGCCAGCTTTCCAAAAGCATAGCCATAAATGTTATCCATTTGTCTTTGCTATTGCTTGGTTCTCTTAGCACTTTTGCATAGATAAACTCCCTGTTTCCTATGGTAATCCTGAGGTGTAGCTGTCCTTCTTTGTCCTCAAATCTCAGTAGTCTGTTGCCTTTATCTTCTTTTGATTTTGACCCAATGCTTATAAGGGTTCCTTGCCTTTGTTCTTTCCACTGCTTTTTAAGTCTTTCTCTCAATTTTCCTGTAAGGTGATTTTTACAAAGCTTTTCAAAAAGTCTTTTACCTCCAAACACCACTGGTTTATCGGTAGGATATTGCTTAGCTTTGTATATGGCTGAGTCAATGTATTTGGTCGGTAGGTCAGGAAATAGCTGTCTTAGTCTTTGGTATACTTGTGCATGTGGATTTTTTGTTTCTTCTTTTTCCAACTCCTTTAGCATATTGTATGCCACTCGGATGGCGGAGGATTGCTTACGCATAAGCTTTGTGAGTTTTTCTCTGTCTTCCTTTTTTAGTTCAAGCTTGAACTGTAAGCTAACAAACATCAGAGTTAGATTTTAGCTTTAAAACTCCTGCGTGCAAGATAAGACTTGACAGATAGCAAACTTTGATGTAAAATAGTAAGTGAGGAGGTGGTGGTTATGAAGAAAGAACAAGCCCAAAACCTTGAGTTTGTGGGCACTGTTATTAGGGATAAGTCTGTTGTGAAGATATTGCGGCAGTTTGCCCCTGTTAATGGGTTTGAGTATTTTCTTGAGGAGGGTGGAGAGTTGAAGCCCTTTGACGCTTTTGGAGAGAGGGAGTATAGGTTTAGAATGCCCTATCCTGTGGAACTTGACCAATTGATACATAGAAGGTCTGTGGATTTGAAGGTGTATCATATAGAGGACGACGATTGGGATGCGGAAATTGGTGGGCAAAAGATAAGGGAGTGGTGTGAGAAAGCCCTTCGCTACTATGAGGGTGAGGAAGAGATGGATTTCTGGAGGGAGTATTGGGGGCTTCTAAAGGATGAGAGGGAGACGATGTTTTCCTTTTTTGAAAAGTTTTTGAGAGAAAAGAAGAATATTTCAAACAATGAGTGGTGGGAATTGAGGAAATTCCACAGGACAATTCTCAACCTTGGAGAATACAGAGAGAAGGTAGCAGATATTCTTATAGATAAGTTAGCTGATAACTTAGGCATAACAGGAAGCGATGGTTATCTGAGGTGGCCGAAAAACAAAGCAAAAGGGTTGCTGGTGTGGGTAAAGGAACACGATGCGGACCTAAGGGATTTTCTGAATGGGCTTGTGGAGTGGGACGCTTTGACTGCAGAGGAATGTGAAGAAGTAGAAGACGCTATCTATGATAGGATATGGGAGTTGGCAGAAGAAGAAGAAGCCTGGGCAGGGCTTAGCTTAGAGGAGTGGCTGGACTTACTTAAAAGAGAACTCATCAAGAGGAGAGAGATAAAGGATGATGCAGGTTTTTGGAAACTGCTGAAACGTCGTGTTGATAGAGAAGACCTATACAGACTCTTGGACTGGGTATTTGAAGAGAATGCGGACTGGTATTGGATGCCTCGTAAGGAAAAAAGGGAACTTGCATCCGCATTGGAGGAATATATCATTGAAAAGCTTGAGGCAGATACCGAACGCACCGCATGATGCGGTGCCCTTTTTGAGAAAATCCAAGGGAGGGCTGTGGCTTTTAACCCACCTCCGCAAGAAGTCTCCATCTTCTATAAGGTGGAGATGAATTATAGTAATAAGCATTCAGTCTTCCTTTTGTTCTATCATCTCATCTTGGTAGTGAAGTATAGGAAGAGGGTTATAGATGGGAGGGTTTCGGCAAGGCTAAAGGAGATGTTCATAGAAATTGGAGGAAAGTATGGGGTAAGTTTGGTGGAGTGGGGAGGAGAAGAGGATCATATTCATTGTTTATTCAAAGCTAAGCCCACTACTGCTTTAGCGAAGTTTATAAATGCATATAAGAGTGCATCTTCAAGAATCATAAAAAAGGAGTTCCCTGAAATCAGGAAACAGTTATGGAAGGAATATTTCTGGTCCAGAAGCTATTGCCTGTTAACAAGCGGCGGAGTTTCTGTAGAGGTTATAAAGGAATACATCAGGAGACAGGGAAATGAAAAAAGCCTATAAATACCGCATTTATCCAAACAAAGAACAAGAGATATTCTTTGCTAAAACTTTTGGCTGTTGTAGGTTTGTTTGGAATAAGATGTTAGCAGAAAAGCTGTCCGCCTATGAAAATAGAGAACCCATACCAAGAATTACGCCCGCCAAGTATAAAGAAGAGTTTCCCTTTCTTAGAGAAGTAGATAGCCTTGCCCTCGCTAATGTGCAATTGCAACTTGAAAAAGCTTTCAAAAACTACTTGAAAAACCCAAAGCATTTTGGATTGCCTAAGTTCAAAAGAAAAAAGGACAAACAATCTTACACTACAAATAATGTGAATAGTTCCATAAAAGTGGATTTTGAAAAAGGGCTGTTGTATCTACCAAAGATAAAGAATGGAATAAAGATTGAACTGCATAGAACTTTTGAAGGAAAGATAAAATCTGCCACTGTAAGTAAAACAAAAGACGGCAAGTATTATGTTTCCATCTTGGTAGAAACAGAAGAACCAAGAAACAAGGTTATAGAACCTAAAAGCAAAGCCTGTGGAATAGATTTAGGTCTGGAACACTTTGCCACTATTACCAACGATTTTGGGACTTATAAGGTAGAACATCCCAAACACCTGAGGCGTGCAGAGAAAAGACTAAAGAAGCTTCAAAAAGATTTATCAAGGAAGCAACAAGGGTCAAAGAACTACGAAAAGGTAAGAAGAAGGCTTGCTAAATTGCACGCTTATATATCCAACGCAAGGAACGACTTTTTGCATAAACTGTCCAAAGCCATCATAGACGAAAACCAAGTCGTGGTGGTGGAGGACATAAATGTAAAGGGACTCCTGCAATCAAACCTTGCCAAGTCCATCTCAGACAGTAGCTGGTCAAAGTTTTTGACCTATCTTAGGTATAAGGCAGAGTGGTATGGGAGAACTCTTGTTCAGGTAGATAAGTTCTTCCCATCTTCCAAGCTATGCCATTGCTGTGGCTATAAGAGAGAGGACTTGGCTTTGTATGAAAGAATTTGGACTTGTCCTGTATGTGGGACAACCCACGACAGGGATGTAAATGCATCTATAAACCTATATTTGGTAGGGTTGGAACGACCCGAAGTAAAGCCTGGGTGTGGCTGGCGTAGGGGGGAGAGGTGAAAGCCTCGGTGAAGCAGGAAGCTCCACCTTCTATAAGGTGGAGTAGTTCACAGGATGTCTTTAGTTATACTAAATGGTGGGAGGTTTGGCTATGAAAAAGGCGGTAGCTTTAGCTTTGGTTTTTGCGGGCATTAGCTTTTCTCAGCAAATTGAATTTCCCAGACCTGAAATTCCAAATCGCTACATAGAGTGGTGTAAGCAAAATTGGGAAAAGTGCAAGGAGATGAGGTTAAGGAGAATTTCTGTAGAAAAAGAGTGCTTGGAAAAAAGTCAAAGCTATGACGCTTTCAGAGAATGTATGTTTCTTAGGAAGGAAAAGATACGGGACGAAGGATGAGGAACTACCTCTTTGTCTATGGCACTCTCAAAAGAGGTGGGTCAAGGCATTGGATTTTACAGGACTTTCCCTTTTTAGGGCGGGCAAAGGCAAAGGGCTTTGTGCTGTATGATTTGGGTCCCTACCCCGCTATGGTTCCTGGTGCTGGTGTGGTGTATGGAGAGGTTTATGATGTCCCAGAGGAAGTCCTTAGGGACCTTGATTGGGTAGAGGGAGTGCCCGTTTTGTATAGACGGGAACTCATTGAGGTGTCTTTTGAAAATGGATTTTCTCTAAAAGCTTGGGCATACATATACAATGGCAATGTGAAGGGTTTCCCTCGTATAGAAAGTGGAGAGTGGAAAATCTTACAGGAAAAGGGCTTTTAAGTAAGCCATTTGCACGCTATCGTTTAGGCTTGCACCCACTATTAGGTTGGCAAAAAAGGAGAGAAGCCCTTCCCTTGAGACCTTTACCTGTTCCCACTCTTTGTTTTTCAGGTCAAAAAGTAGGTGCGGCGGGATTTTGCTTGCATCTATGCCCATAGTTCCTGCATAAAGCTGATAGGCATAAATGTGTTGGGCTACGGGCAAGTTCAGTTTGGAAAGCTTCTTCACAATTTCTTTTGCTACCTCCTGGACTTGACCCTCTAAAGTCCTTCTTAGCCACGAGTGATACTGAAAAATTGCAAGTTCGTTTAAGGGCAAGTCTTTCCTGAGAATTAGCCAAAAGAGGGACTCTCCTCCGCCGTAGCTTGCACTCCATATCCGATCGTTTTCCCTAAAGTAGCAGTGTCCTATTTCATGAACTACCACATGTTCAGGTGGGTTTTCATCTCTAAAAGAGACCACATTGTCTTCCATAAAAGCCACTCCTCCCGTCTTTGAGGCATAGGCGGGTAGCTTGGATACTTCTCTCTCATACTCCTCCTGAGAAATAGCCCGCATCTGCAAAAGCTGTTCTAAGAACTCAAGGTAGTCTATCACCTCAGGGTTGTAGTCCGCCACTGCAAACTCCTCTTGCCACGGGATGACCTCCACGGACTTGGAAAACTCAACAAAATCAGAGAACTTTTTGGCTATCAGAGGAAAGCTTGGGCATCGGACAAGGTAGTTATAAGCTTTCATTTCTTTTTCTTCCTACCACTCTGTGATTTCCTCTCCAACTCTGTGGGCAGGTAGCCACTCCACAAACTCCTTGTGGGATATTTAGGGTTTAGGTATTTTCCTCTTCCTTAGCTTTTCTTTCCAGTTCCTGTATTATTCTGTTTGCGAGTTCTTTTTTCTCCTTTCCCATCCCTGACTACTAACCTTGCTACATACGGAATTCCCTTTCTGGGATCCATAGTCGCTTCACTCACCTCCTTCAGGATATTATTTTAGTCAAAATTTCCTGAAGGTTTTCATCTCTACCACCCAAAACTCAACTCAATCTTCCGAGGTGCTATATCTTCATAAGTCTCTATATACACCCTTTCTCCCAAAAACTCTTGCAACCGCTTTATCCTTTGGCCTCCTTTTCCGATGATGTGCCCTGCCAACCACTTGGGAACCCTTAGCACCAGTTTGCCATCTTCCCTTCTCTCCAAGTAGTAGCACCTCTTGAAATACTTGTCTTTCACTACATAAGCCTCTCCCTTCAGAAGTTTTTCCCTTTTTTCTTGTCTTTCCCTTTCTTTTCTTTCCCTTTCCAGTCTTTCCTCTTCTTCCCTTCTTCTTCTTTCCTCTTCCTCCCTTTGTGCCCTTTCCATTTCCCAAGCCTTTCTCTCCTCTTCCCACTCTTTCCTTAGCTTCCTTGCTACCTCATTCCACTCCTCAAGAGGGCTATTTTCCTCCATATAGGACGCATACCAGCACATCAATGCAGGAGTATTCACAAACTCATCACAATCAAGGCAAACATACTTTTGGAGTTCATCCTCAAGGGATTTCTGGGTCTCCTTGTCTATAAAGCAAAACTCTATCTCCTCTTGGCTATACCTTTGAATTTCTCCCTCTATATCCTGAGGACACCAATCTACTTTTAGTATCACTATCTCCTTTTCTATCTCACAGTTCCAAACATTGTAGGAAGGTGCGGGCAAATGCTTAATTGCATAAAAGCACTTGTGGGCTATATCGTAGCCTACCTTGTCAGGAAGGGCTTTCTTCACAAAATGCCTCCTCACGCACTCTATGAGGGCGTTTCCGTATGCCCTCATTTTTTCGTAAGCATCAAGACCCTCCCCTAAAGAGATGCTTTTTAGCACCTCTTTGGCACACCTTCTTACAAGGTCTTTTACATCCATGGCCACCACCTCCATGTTTTTTTATTAAGCAACCATTTTTGCTATTCCTGACAGATGGGAAGGTAGTCCTGTTTTGGTATAAACCTTTTCATCCAAAACAATTACTTCTTCAATTCCAAAGTTTTCATTTACCTTTTGCACAAAATGGATGGCGGACTCCAAGCTGGCTATTTTAGGAATGCTTGCTTTCTCCACCAGATAGGTCTCTCCCGCTTTGCCCTGCACCAAGATTTTTCTACCTACAGGGTTTACTCCTATGTATAGGTCAATGTTATCCCTACCTAATCTCTTTAACAAATAGAAATGGACTCCACCCATCTTCGTTTTTAATTCCAGAAAAGGAACCAACCCATCTTGAGAGGTCTCCATTCCAAGGTCCAAAATGTTCCAATAGATGTCCGCATCTACAGGGTCAATATTACCCTCCTTTATCGGCATCATACTCCTATCCATAAACTCCTTCACATACCTTCTAAGCCACGCAATCTTTCTCAAAAGCTTCTCCTTGTCCCACTCCGCTATAACATAGTTCCCTACCTCATCCACATAAGCAACAGGCCACCAATCATTCCTCTTCCTCTCCCTCACAACAGTTAGCCCATCCCTTACCTTCCCATCCACAAAAACTATTCCTAAATAACACTGGTTCTCCAACCTGTAAACCCTAACCAATCCCTCCTTCAACTCCAGTTCTGCTTCCATCACAAACTTCCTGTAGAAATAGGGCTTAAAGCACTGCCCTATTTCATCCTTCCAATAAACGGAAACCTCTAAACGACCTCTCTTCATGGCACACCTCCTTCAGGAAATTATTTTAGTCAAAATTTCCTGAAAATGCAAGGGGGAGTTAACCAAGTTAGAGAAAAAAAGATGTTGACTTAGTTAACCCTTTATAAGGTTAGCTGGGAGAGGACTTCTAAGGATTTTTCTTTTTGGGCTTGGGCGTAGATTTCAAGGGTGGTTTTGCTGGAGGAGTGTCCTAAGAATTCTTTTAGGAAGTTAATGGGAAGGCCTTTTCTTGCAAGCCAGACTGCGTAGGTGTATCTAAATCTGTGGGCGTTAACTGGGATATTGTAGCCAAGGGATTTGAGTTCTTTTTCAAGGTCGTGGAAAAAATTCAGGGCGGTGCCCTTTTTGAGTTCAAGGACTTTCACAGACTTGGGGAAGACAAGGGTATACTTGAGGAACTTCTCACCAGAGGAAAGTTCAGATAGTCTTTTCTCAAAAAGCTTTCTATACTCCTCTTTGAAAAACACAAGCGGTGTTTCCCTCTCCTTTGAAAACTTCCCTTTGACCCGCACAAAGTAAAAGTCCCTCTTCTCTCCCTGACTGCTTAGCATCTCCCTCTTGAAAAAGTCTTCTTTCTTCACAGACAATGCCTCAGATAGCCTAAGCCCAGAACAAAGCAAAAATACAGAAAGAAGGTAATAAACAGGAGGTTTTGGTTTTGTTCCCTCAAGGGTTCCTCTTATAGCAGAGAGAATAACCTCCACCTCCTCCTCAGTGTAATATTTTCGTGCTTGACCGACAAACTCCTTCTTCTTTTTGAGTTCCTCCAAAGCCTTTTCTGAAAACTCATAGCTATAGCCTCTTTCCCTTAGCCACTCATAAAAAAGCCTCACCTCCATCAGCACATCCATTGCACTTCTGTGGGACATTCTTTGGCGAAGCCTCTCGTAAAACTCAAAAAGTTCTCTCTTTGAAAAGTCCCTCATTTCCTCCAAATGCATCAAGAGATACCTCTTCTTCTCTATGGTCTTTGTGTCCCTTACTTTTGAGAGTTCCTCAAGATACAAATCAATCAGATACATCTCACCTCCCTCTCACCTTCCGCCTTAGGATTTTATCCTTGAGAAGCTTTATCTCCCTCTGAAGGTAGTTCCTCACCAAGCTTGCAATGTTTCTCCCTACCTCCTCATCATAGCCCTTCTTTACAAGACCAAGGACTAAAGCCTCATTGCCCACCTTCACAAACTCATCCAAAAGCTTGCCCTCCACAAATATAGTCATCTCCCTCAGCCCGTTTTGCTGGGTCTGGCTTTCTATACTCAACTTCCTTATCCAATATCTTGCCTCTTCAATAGGGTCCTCTATGCTTGCAGACTGGACTTCTTTCAAAAACTTCTTTAACTCCTCTTCCCAACCCTCTCCCAACTTCTCCCTCACCTCCTTAGGCACATACAAACACCCTTCAAAAAACTCTTTGGGATCTACTCCCTCCCTCTTAGCCTTCTCCAACAGCAAAGCATTCACAGTCAGCAGCTTGGTAATTAAAACCTCCTTTTCCATGCCCAATATAAGGGCTATCTCCGACAAAGGGTCTTTACTTCTCACTCTGCCCATCGCCAAAACACCTCCTTATCTTTTACACTGTAGTAAATACTCCCTACCCAAAGGTCCGCATACAACTTTCCAGCTTTGCACTCATAAGCACCAAAAAGGGCAAAATCTTCATAAAGAAGCTGACACTCCTTCAAACCAACTGTCTTCCTCTGAATATTCCTCTCTTTCTCACACACCCTCCGAAGAGTTTGAACGCAAGCCTCCGCCGCATCCCGCCATTTCTGAGAAATTGCATCCAACGGACGCCCACTCACCGCAAAAAAACACAATCACCGCATACAAAACAACCACAAATAAAAAAAGCAAGTGCAAAAGCGTCTTCTCAAAGCGGCTGTAGGACATTTATTAGCCCACCCTCCTTAACCACCAAAAAACTTTGCCCTTCTCTGGGAGGCACACTGGCTACTACCTTCAAAACCCTCCTCTCACCACCCTCAACACGCACATAAAGAATATAACAACCTTGCCCTCTGTCTACTCTCTCAACTACAACCCTCTCACTCATAGGATTATTTTAGCTATCACAGGTTAACTAAGTCTTCAGAAAACCACTTCAAGTTAGTTAACCCAAATTTACTAAAATAAATTGCATGATGGACAGGAAAGTTTTACAGGAAGTGGTGGAGGAGTTATTTAGGTCTGAGATGAGGGACTTTGTATTGAGGTCCCTGAGGCTATCTGAGCTGGACATAGTGCCTGTGCCCAACTTTACCATTCCCTATCTTAAGGCGGACAGGTCGCCGTTGCAGCTAAGGCTTCGGGTGGGAGATGAGGTTTTGACCTATAAGTCAATGAAGGCCATAGCCCTTCTGAGGTATAGGAAGAAGATGCTGGTGAGTAAAGAGGATAAGAATGAGGTATTGCAGAGGTGGTATCGTGGCGATGGTAAGGATATCCCAGAGAACACAATGGTGATTACGGTTAGAGACGTGCTGTTTTGGGAACCTGAGAATAAGGTTCTCTTTATTTATCAGGGTGTTGGCAAAAGAAGAGGAGAGGTTGAGAAGGTGTTTAATTTGGAGAGGAGGGCCTATTGTTTGATAGAACCAAAAGCGGCTGAGTCTGGAGGCAGGCAATATGCGGTTCCTGTGATTACACCGATTTTGAATGAACCTGTTAGCCTTTCAGGAGACTTTTTGGAAGACCTTAGTCTAATCCAAGAGCACATTAGCTGGCGTCTTGGTCTTGCTGAAGAAAGCCCGATATACAGGGCTATCTTAGACAGGCTAAACCTCAGGGCAGAGATAGAAGAGGAGGAAGTTTCTCCAGAGGAAGAAGAGGACATTGCTTTTTGAAAACCCTCCATGGCACCACCTCCTTCCCTGCCACCTCCTCCTTCCTTTCCTCCTCCTTTTTTATTTCCCTCAAAAATTCTCTAACTTCTGGTCCCAAGAATTTAGACCTTTGAAAATTAAGGGTTTTCTTTAGGTGATTTCAGGAAATGCTTGATTTTCAAAGGTTTTATGTGATTGTAGGGTAGGGATGAGTTTATGAAAGTGTGGGAGAAAGCCAAAAGCAATCACAGAAGTTCTAACTCTCTTGCCTTCTCCAGTAGCCATTGGTTAATCCAATACTGTGCCCGCTTCTTCAACGGTCGTGGAATAGCTTCCCAACCCGCATAAACCTCTGGACTAACCCGAACACCTTTCCTGTGATGCTTGCCTACCGCATAGAACTCTTCTACCGCATCCTTGGGAAGTCTGTTCAGTTCCCTCCAATCCACTTCAATAACCTTTGCAATACCTTCCCTTAGATAGGTAGGCAAAAGGTCTCCGTAAGCTTGCACCAACTCAGGCAAAAGGGCGACAAAAATCTGTGGTTTTCTTTCAACCTTCACCATACCAACACCTCCAACATAAAAATTTAACCGTTGGTGGCTACCCTGTCAAAGTTAACTAACTCTTAAACAGAAAGATGCATACTTAGTTAACCACGCAGAGAGAGTTAACCGAGGGAAACTGTGGGGGGATAAGGGAGGGAAAAGGGAAAGGATGCCCGCACACCAGCACACATACACCCACAAGCTTCCCCTTATGGGTAGGAAACGGAAAAAACGGAAAGGAAACGGAAAGCAAACGGAATGAGGAACTCTTACTCTCTCAATAAGTTTTCCGTTTTTTCCGTTTGTTTTCCGTCTCCCACCCAAAAGTTTACACACCTACCCCTACACACGGAAGGTAAGACAGCCCAGCTTAAGGAGAACCGCCCGTAGGAAGCTTCCTTCCGTGTTTTACCTTACATTCCGTCCTGTAGGGTAAGACAGTAAGGGATAAGGGAAGGGTGTGAGAAACATGCCCGCACATACACACACAAGGGAACCATACAGCTTCCCACAGTCCACCCACAAGCTCTCCCTTGAAGGGTAAAACGGAACGGAAAACGGAACGGAAAACGGAATAAAAAACGGAAAACACGAAATCCTTGAGTATCAACCACTTCATACACCTCATTCCGTTTTTTCCGTTTTTTCCGTTTGGTTCCACACCCCTCCGTAGGATAAGACAGGAAAAGCTGGGATAAGGGAAAGGGAAAACACACCCGCAGGACAGCTTCCTGTAGACAGCTTCCCCATGACAAAAAATCGGCAAAAACGGAACGGAAAACGGAAAAAAACGGAAAAAACCAAACCCTTGA
>Ga0081478_133286_pt1 | contig 17655 bp, 13 predicted proteins | sample OctSprmetagenome_FD_70983 | JGI IMG/M metagenome (GOLD analysis project Ga0081478, IMG submission 70983) | Hot spring and microbial mat streamer communities from Octopus Spring Streamers, Yellowstone National Park, USA - T=80-84 v2 (version 2) | ecosystem: Environmental > Aquatic > Thermal... | reverse complement strand
CTCCCCGTAAGCTGCCCGTGATAACTTGCCAAATTTTATTCCTTTTATCTCTTTTGGGTGTCTGAAAAAAGGGAAATTTATGTTTATAACAACTCTCTTTGGAGGTGGATTTTCAAGAAAGAATTCTATCATTTTGCGTGTCATTTTTGCTACAACTTCTAAATCTCCGATTTTCCCTTCTTTTGCCCTTGCAGAAACTGCAAAAGAGGTTATTCCAAGCAAAGCCCCCTCCATCGCTCCACCAAATGTTCCAGAATACAATATATAATCTCCTACATTTTCTCCAAGATTTATCCCTGAAACAACAATATCTGGAATATCTTCAAGGATACCGTTTACGGCTATGCTGACGCAGTCAGCAGGTGTCCCATCTACCTTGAAAGTTCTGTCTCCAACTTTTGCAACTCTTATTGCCTGTGTTATAGTTATAGAATGCCCTGAGCCGGATTTATCTTCCCATGTAGCAAATACCCAAACATCCCCCAATTTTTCTAACTCCTTCTTTATAGCTAAAAGCCCGGGAGAATCTATTCCGTCGTCATTCGTCAAGAGTATGAGCATAAATTGTAAAATTTAAGATTAAAGTAAAATCTAAAAGGAAAATACGGTAAAATTGAAGGAAAGTAAGGTAAATTTAAAAGAAAATGTAGAAAAGGTGTATTTGATTTGCTATTTTTTATTTTGATTTTGCGCCCGTAGTTCAGAGGAAGAACATTGGGCTCCGGACCCAAAGGTCGTGGGTTCAAATCCCACCGGGCGCACTTATAAAATAAGTGATGCAAAAAATATCTTTTCCCAAAAGCAAAAAACTCTTTGAAGAAGCTAAAAAGCTCATACCATCAGGAGTCAATTCCCCCGTCAGATCGTTCTGGCAAGTCCAATCAGATCCAATCTATGTAAAAAAAGCAAAAGGCTCAAAAATAATAACAGAAGACGGGAAAAAACTTTCAGACTTTGTGATGTCCTGGGGAGCAATAATTTTAGGACACGCACCAGACAAAGTAAAACAAGATATAAAAAAAGCTCTTGATAATGGTTTCTCTTTTGGCTTATGTCATAAAAAAGAGATTGAGTTTGCAAAGCTTCTTTCAAACCAGCAATTTATTTTCAGAGCTACAAATTCAGGGACAGAAGCTACGATGAGCGCGGTAAGAGTAGCAAGAGGATTTACTGAAAGAAAATTCATAATAAAGTTTTCAGGATGCTTTCACGGACATGCAGATCAATTTTTAACGCAAGCAGGTTCCGGACTCGCAACATTCAGCATACCATCATCATCAGGCGTCCCCCAAGAATTTACAGCTTGCACTATAACTTTGCCGTTCAACGCAGAAGATGAAATAATTGAAGAGGCATTCAAAAAATATGAAATCGCAGGAGTAATATTAGAAGTGGTACCGGCAAACATGGGAATAGTGCCTCCGGAAGAAAGATTCATAAAAAAACTATATTCACTTTGCAAAAAATATTCAGCATTACTTATCTATGACGAAGTCGTAACAGGATTCAGAGTAGCTTGGGGGGGACTCGGAGCTAAAAAGAAAGTTGAGCTTTTAGTATTTGATGAAGAGGGTCAAAGAGAAATCAGCTTTGATATTCCCGAACCAGATATGCTAACATTTGGTAAGGTAATAGGCGGCGGATTACCAATAGGAGCGTTCGGAGGTAAAAAAGAAATAATGAACATACTGGCTCCATCTGGTAAGGTATATCAGGCTGGAACCTTGGCTGGAAATCCTATTTCACTTTCCGCCGGCATATCAACTTTAAGCCAAATTTCAAAACAGAAAAACTTTTATGAAAAGCTCAGAAAAAAAACACTTGATCTCTTCTCCACATTAAAAGAAGGTTTTTCAAAAAAAGGAATTGCAGTATCAATTATCATGGAGACAGGAATGATTTCTGTTTTCTTCCGAGGCAAAGTTCCCAAAAATTTTGATGAAGCCAAAAACTCAGATTTAGATATGTTCAAAAAATTCTTCAATTCCTTACTGAAAAATGGTGTTTTAATTCCTCCATCTCCTTTTGAAGCTTGGTTCCTTTCAATTTCCCACTCAGAAGAAGATATTGAAAAATTTTCAAAAGCTATAAATCAAATCTAATTCATACTTCAAATGCATAAAGGATTTTTTTCTTTCAGAGAAAAATCGGCTCTTATAAAAAATGCGTTTATTGTAGATAAAAATAGAGAAAGAGAGGCTGACATCCTTATAAAGGATGGAATAATTTCAGAGATAGGCAGAGGATTAAAAAGAAAAACAGAGAAAGAAATAAATGCGTCAGGATTTATTGTGATCCCGGGAGCTGTTGATATTCATTTTCACATCAGGGAACCTGGTAAGCCCTATGAAGAAGATATTTTATCTGGAACCCGAGCTGCTGCACACGGAGGAATTACAAGCCTTCTTATGATGCCAAATACAAATCCACCTGTGGATAATCCTCAAATTGTAGCTTTCGTTGTAAAAAAAGCATATGAAAAAAGCAAGGTGAGAATTTTTCCCACCGGATGCGCAACGGAAGGAAGAAAAGGAGAAAAAATCTCAGAATACGGACTGATGAAAAAAGAGGGAATAATAGCAGTAACAGATGATGGTAGAGCAATAAAATCATCTTTTGCAGCAAGAAAAGCCCTTGAATATTCAAAGAATTTCTCTCTACCAGTAATTGAGCATCCAGAAGATCCTGAACTCTCGGGAGACGCAAACGAAGGGATTCTTACGGCAAAGTTTGGTCTAACTCCATATCCCGCTGCCTCAGAAGAAATAATAGCTGCAAGAGACACAATTTTAGCTTTACATACTCAGGCACATTTACACCTTACCCACATATCAACAAAAGGTACAGCTGAAATCATAAAGATAGCAAAAGAGAAGATAATAAAATACGGAATTAATTCCAAAATAACATGTGATGTTACACCTCATCATCTTCTTTTGACCGAAAATGATGTTGACATCACAAATTCAAGCTTTAAAGTAAACCCTCCACTGAGATCGGAAAAAGATAGGGACTATCTTATTCAAGCGATTCAGGATGGCATAATTGATTGTATAGCATCAGATCATGCACCACATCCTGATTTTGAAAAGATAAAAGATTTTTCATCTTCTCCGCCCGGAATGTCTCATGCAGATATTTTTTTACCCCTATGCTTTAAACTTGTTTTAGATGAAGTGATTTCACTGCAAAAACTCACCGAACTTATATCTTATAATCCAGCAAAAATATTTGGGTTAAATTGCGGAGAAATAAAAGAAGGAAAATGGGCTGATATAGTCATATTTGATCCAGAAAAAGAGTTTGTAGTTTCAGAAGAAATAATTTTTTCAAGGGGGAAAAATTGTCCGTACATAGGTTGGAAACTCAAAGGAGCTGTAAAAAAAACAATCGTTGCAGGAAATATAGTCTATGATTCAGAAATTGACGAATAAATTGCTGCATGACTTTTCAAATTTTTGATTTCTGAAAACCTCAAATTTTTTTGAAATACCCGAATTTTTCAGATCCAATTTTTTCAGGAAAAAATAAATTTTTCAAGAAAATTGAAGCATAGATTCTTCATATCAGAGAAAACTTTATTATCTACTTTTTGCCATTCTTTTATATCTACTCCTGCCTCTTTTAATTCATCCTCTGAATTTTCTGCCCAATCAAAAACCATATCTTTATTTACTTCAATGTGGAACTGCAACCCAACAGCCTTACCATAAATAAAACCCTGATTTTCGTAAAGTTTAGATGAAAAAACCCTTTTTGCTTCTTTTGGCAGATAAAATGTGTCCCCGTGCCAGTGGAAAGCAATAAAGCTATCCGGGAAATCAGAAAAAAGCTCATCATTTTGAACCTTGAAAACTTCATAAAACCCTATTTCCTTTCTCCCACCCGGAAAGACTTTCTCTCCAAGGACATGTGCTAAAATTTGAGAACCAAGACATATTCCTAAAATCTTCTTGTTTTCTTTGAGAAACCTTTCAACTATATCAAATGAAGTTTTGAGAAACTTAAATTTATCTGCTTCATAGACACCCATATATCCTCCAAAGAACTACTAAAATATCAGATTGTTCTACTAACTTTTCATCAGGTTTTTGCTCAGCGACATCTATATACCTGAAAGTTAATTCCCTTTCTCTGAGGAAATCTTCTATTATTCCAAGGTGTTCATGTTTTACATGCCTTATTGCCAAAATTCTCATACATTCATAAATTATACCTTTTTCATTTTTATACTTTATTTTATTTATTTTATGAACAAAAAAATTTATAGATTTAGGGGAAAATAGAAAAGTTTTTTGTTATGAAGACGGATATAAAGAAGCTGTTTTCCGATGCTGTAATAATATCTTTATGTTGGTTCGGCTCATACTATATAAGAGATTTCTTATCTCCGGTTTTCGGTTATGAAATAAACCCATTTATAAACTATGTCATAGCATACCCTTTTATCTTGATATTCTGGATAGTTACCGCCCTATATGTTGGGGTATATAAGAAGTATGGTCAGAAAGAAATAAACGAGATTGTAAGAGGTTTTAAAGCTTGGATGATAAGCTTTCTCATTTCTATGTCATTTGCATTTCTCGTAAGGGAACTAAATCTTTCAAGGTCTGTTCTTTTGATATTTTCAGTAATCTGTTTTATACTTTTGACCTTTAAAAATTACGCTTTCGGTGAAGAAGAATTAAAAAAAGCTTTAATAGTAGGAACAGGTCCGCTGAGCATAAGAGTGATGCAAAAAATAGAGGATATGGGAAAATACAAGATAGTCGGACTTATATCAACATCAAAAGAGTTCGTCGGAAAAATCATAGACAACTATGAAGTGAAAGGCACAATGTCTTCATTGAAAGAAATAATAAAGTCAGAAAATGTAGATGTAGTCATATTTGCAGATGAGAAACTCCCACTATCAGCAGTAATGAGCATAATATCTAATATGGATATCAAAGATGTGGCTTTCTTTATAGTTTCACAAGGCTTTGAAGCAGTAAAATACGGACTAAATGTTGAGTTCATAGGTAGCCTACCATTAGTTGAATTAGGATTTGAAACTAAAAATCCTTTTTATGATGTTATAAAAAGAATTTTTGATTTCGTAGTATCTGTTATACTTCTTCTAATTCTGATACCAGTTTTCATAGTAATAGCAATAGCAATAAAGATTGATTCACCAGGACCTGTATTTTTTATTCAGGAAAGAGTAGGAAAAGACGGGAAAATATTCAAAGTTATCAAGTTCAGGACCATGTATAAAGATACACCCAAATTTGCACTCTCTCCACGCTCCCAAGGAGACCCAAGAATAACAAAAGTCGGCGCATTTTTGAGAAGATGGAGTTTAGATGAACTCCCACAACTTATAAATGTATTGAAAGGAGAAATGAGCCTCGTTGGTCCAAGACCTGAAATGCCACAAATAGTAGCAGAATATGAACCATGGCAAAGAGAAAGACTAAAAGTAAAACCAGGAATAACTGGAATATGGCAAATTCTCGGAAGAAAAGACCTACCTCTTGAAAAGAATATCCAATATGACCTCATTTATGTAAAAAATAGATCTTTCTTACTTGATATAATAATAATACTTAAAACAATACCACTCGTAATAAAAGGAAAGGGAGCATACTAAAGGATAGAGCATACTAATGTAATAAAGCTTCACTGGGAACCAAAAAATTCTTAGAACCTACTCCATCAACTGAACCTAACAACTTAACCTTAATCAAATCCCCAGGCTTATAATTTTCCTTTGCATGGAAATACACTCGTATATAATTTTCAGTAGTTCCCGTAAAAAAATTATTATCTATTCTCTCCTCAATTAAAGCATAAAACTCTTGTCCTACACACATCTTTATAAAGTTCTTTCTTTTTTCTTGAGCCAAATTTATAAGTTCCTTAACCCTTGCTTTGACTTCAACATCAGGAACTCTCTTCATAAAGTAAGCCGGAGTTCTCGGTCTTGCAGAAAAAGGGAAAACATGAATATGCCCTACCGGAGAATTCTTGAGGTTATCAAAAGTAATCTTGAAATCTTCTTCTGTTTCACCTGGGAAACCGACAATTATATCTGTTCCTATGCAAGCATACCTGAAAATACCAAGAAGTTTTTGAGAATCTGACAGAAAATCTTCAAATGTATGCCATCTTCTCATTAGCCTCAAAATTTTATTTGAACCGGACTGAACAGAAATATGAAAGTGAGGACAAAAAATTTTCTCCCCAAGAGAAAGCCCTTCAAGGAAATCATCATCTATCTCTCCCGGAGACAAAGAAGCAAATCTAATTCTGAAATCAGAAAACCTGTAAAAAATTTTCGCTATCTCTTTCACAAGTTTTCCAAAAGTTATGTCAGATGAATCAGATTTTCCAAACTTTCCGTACAAAGCAAGATGAGTTCCTACAAGAACTACCTCCTTTATCCCCAAATCGTAGTACCTTTTTATAGAATCAATTACCTTTGATTTATCAAGGAATCTTGGGAGACCACGAGTTAAAGGAATAGAACAGAAAGTACAAAACCTTGAACAACCTTCTTGTATTTTTAGATAGACCCTGTGTCTTGGAAATAGTTCCGGAGAAAAAAATTCAACATCATCTTCTATTGGCAAAAAATGATCTAGTCTTTTGAGGTTGAAAATTATTTTTTGCTCACCTTTCTGATTATCTTTTGACTTACCTTTTTGATTATCTTTTAGATCATCTTTTGACTCATCTCCCCTGTTCTCTTCCCCTTTCACAGCTTTACTTACACTATTATCAAGATTATTGTGCATGTTATCGTCAAAGTTATCTTCTATCTTTTGAATTCCATTCTCCAAAAAATCTCCGCTTGCTTTATCATCTATTGTCTTATTGTTTATTACTTTGCTTATTATCTTTGAAATATTGTCTTGTGAGTAATTTCCAGCCCCCAGAACGAAATCTGCTCCGAGACTTAAAATCTTATCTGGGTCAAGGTTAGAAAGACAACCGGAGACCAAAACTTTTTTCCCGTACCTTTTCGCTCTTCTTACATACTTTGCTAACTCCTTTTCAGCATCCTCTGTGACAGAACATGAATTTAAAATTACAAGATCTGAATCTTCAATCTCACTCTCCTGAAAATCGACATAGTTTTTAATCTTGCTGAGAATATAAAACAGGTCTGCAAAATTTGTTTTACACCCAAAGTTCTTTGAGTATATTTTTATTCTACTCATATGATGCGACATGTTTTTTTTCTGGATGTTATATTTTTAGCTTGCTATATTCTTTCAAATTCTTTTTATCTTTTGATATATCGCAACATCTCATTTTTTGTAATTTTCAAGATCTCCTCTACAATTTTATTCTTATCTTGGTATTTGGCAATTTCTGGAAAGTTTTTGACTATAAAATTAAAACCGGCAGCATTTTTGTGTCCCCCGCCCCCGTATTTCCTCGCTATTTCAGCTACATCTATATCCCCTTGAGACCTCATACTAACTTTGAAAACGCCCGGTTGTTTCTCCCTAACAAAAATTGAAACCAAAACACCATCAATTCCCCTTATCATATCTATAAATTCATCTGAATCCTCATCCTTCGCCCCCGATTTCTCAAAGTCTTCAAGAAGAAGATATGAAGTAGATATATAGTCTTCAAGCTTTATCCTTGAAAGGAAAAATGAAAGCAATTTATATTTCCTTAAAGTAGCATATTTTAAAGTTTTCATAACAGCTTGAAGATCTGCTCCACTTTCAACAAGTTCCGCTGCAATTCTTAATGATTCTGAATTAACAGTTGGTAGGATAAATCCCATAGTATCTTTGGCTATTGCAGCATAAATATTTGTTGCAATCTCCGGCGTTATTTTAACTTCGAGCTCTTTGAGAACTTTATATACTAAGACTCCACACGCAGGAGCATCCGGTTCCACATAATTGAATGTCCCAAAATTTTCACCCTTTGAATGGTGATCTATATTAACTATTGTTGTACGAACAGCTAAACTTTTCGCTTCTTCACCTATTCTATCTAATTTCGCACAATCCACAACACAAAATATATCAGGAATAAAATCAGGTAAATAAGTCTTTAGCTTTTCATAACCTGGTAAAAACTTTGCACTTTCAAGTCCATCTTTATTATAAATAAAGACTTTTTTCCCGAGCTTCTCAAGAGCAAGTCCCAAAGCTAATGATGAACCTATTGCATCTGGTTCTGGACCTTCATGAGAAGCTATAACAAAGGTATCTGCTTCCAATAGAGCTTGGGCTACGATCTTTCTTGGGTGAAGAGAACTACTATCTTTTTCAATATTCTCAACCATAAAAAACAATATAAATTAAAACAAAGGAAAAAATTAGAAATAAAGTCAGAAAAATTTCAATTTACACTAAAAGTTGATTTTTATTTTACTTACTCCATTCTCTTTTTAGTCCGAAAAAGTGAGATAATTAAATAGGAAATCAAACCAAAATAAGTTGCAATCAAAGAAAAAGGTTCCAAAACATAGGAGGAGCAAGAACATCCAGCAACACCCGAAGTTCCATCTTGATTTTTGGGCTTCGTTCCAAAAGTATTATTGGGATTCTGAACCTTTACCTGCCAAATTTTAACCTGATCTGCAACACAATTTGATGCCCGTAATGAAAACCTTGAAACCCCTTCTGATTGAGGGGTTTTCCATACGATTTCTTCGCTCCCTTCGTATGTATTCAACACTTTCACTCTACTACCATCAGAGAATTTCGCGTCATCTGGTTCTATTATTTCTAAAAAAACCGGTGGGGTTCCTTGAACAGAAAGCTTTGCTCTATATTCACTCCCTGGGGGAGCAAAATCAAACTTCTCTACTTCCTTAATACTTGGACTTCTCAGAGAAACATCTTGCGAACTCGTTGTCGCACCTATATTTATTCTATCAGAAAATTTTTCAAAAATAGCAATAAGAATATCATGAGGTTTTCCTTCGTACCCATACGCTGCGGTTGTAGAATCCGGGAATACATCCCCTGATTTCCAGAAATCATTTGGTTGGCTTTCTAAGCATTTTACAGAATCTTTATTTATATCCGTTCTTTCAAACCTCCAAACATCGGAATAAGTTTTGGTATTTTCATCATATTTGAAAGGTAAAACAACTCTCACACCATAATGCTTTGAACATGTGATGAAGTTCCCCTTACTATCTTTTACTTCGCCGCAAGAATTTGCACACCCAGGATAACATTCATAGACATTCACGGAGTTTGAACCAATACCGGAACTTAATATGTTTTCATCAATATGCCATATTAGAACTCCCTCCGATGGAAAATCTGCGTCAAACAATTCTCTTTTTCTGAATTCAACAAGGAAATATTCTGTCTGAGATGTGCCTCCATAAGCCGGTATCTTTACAAAGAATTTGGAGTATGAATTTGAAGAAATAGCTTCACAGAAATCATAAGTTACAAGTTTTGGGAAAGCCCATCCCAGATAAATTTTCTCCCACGGTGAAAGATTTGATGGCAAAGTTCCGGGAGGGTTCCCTTTGTATAAACCATATCCCATAAGAGAGTATGGTCCAACACCACAAGATTGAATCCCTCCCCCTGAATATCCAGCATCGTATAAATCTGGTAGTCCGAGAAGATGACCAAATTCATGAGCCATAAGTCCCATATTACCTTTGGGGAATATCTCAGAAATACCTGCTGCGACGACCCCACCTCTTATAATTTTCCCCTCTTGTGTATTAATATATGTGTAAAAGGCATGAGACCAAATATCACAACATCTTGAATCATCATATGAGTAAGGTAGAGTTTCTCCTCCCTGTCCCGAATGTATAATAATAAAGCAATCCACACTTCCATCTGAATTTCCGTCAAACTTTGAGAAATCTATATCTTTGTCTGCGATTTCAATAAGATCTTTTGCAAGATTTCGCGCTCCGCTACCCATTCCACAGTAATTTCGTGAGCTCCCATTCTTTACTCCACAAGCATAATCCGAAAGTGTTGAAGAAACCTTGTAAGGTCCAAAAACCTCTCCACTTATTCTTAATTCTCCCTGAGAGTTTATAAGCCAAAAGTCTCTAAATGATGGGAATTTATAGATGGTATTTGAAGTTATTGAGCCAAACATAAGCTCAGAAAAATATGTCTTTGGATCGGCGGATATATCTCTTCCCATATTGAAATTTTTATCTTGGAATTCTACCAAGATAACAACACATCTTACATCACCTTTTCGTGGCGACACCTGTTTTGGAGTTATTAAAGCCTCGGGGGAAATTCTCATCAAAGATTTTGATGATTTGAAACCGAGCCTTGTTGGCGTCCAAACCCCGGGGTACGGTGGAGCAGATAAAACATCAATCTGAAATGGTGGAAATAAAAACAATAAAAAAGCAAAAAAAACGAAAAAAAACATCGGCATATTGATAAATTAAAATTATAATCAAAGATTTTTTATTTTGTCGTAAGTTTTATAGAAGCAAGATTCATTCAGAAGAATACGGAATTTTTTTTGTTCCAAAAATTGTATCTTGTAAATATATTCCTATATCAAGGAGTTTTTTTCTTATCTCATCGGCTTCCTGAAATTTTTTTTGTCTCCTCAGTTCTTCTCTTTTCTCCACTAACCCACAAACTTCATCGTAAGAAATTCCATACTCCTTACATCTCCTCATAACCTCTTCTTCAATAAAACTTTTTTGAGATATAAGAGGTATTTTCCCAAAAATCCCCGTTGCCTCATATATTTTTTTCAGAAAAGATAAGAACCTTACAAGTTCATCTTTTGAATTTGATTTTCTGACCTCTTCAAAAGCTGAAAAAACCAGAGAAAATGCAGAGGGAGTATTGAAATCGTCATCCATAAGTTTGCAGAAAGAATCTATAAGATTTTTTACTTTGCTGTCATCTTTCATTTTTTCTATTTCATCTTCTCTGATTTTCGCTTTTTCGGCTTCAAATTCCAGAGTATAATAAAAATTGATAAGAGTTTTCTCATCTTTTTTGATATTATCATCCGAGAACTCCACAGGGCTCCTATAATGGTACTTAGCGATGTAGAACTTTATAACTTCTGGGTGAAACTTTTTAAGAAGTCGGGGGATATCTACAACATTTCCCAAAGATTTTGACATTTTTTCTCCTTTGAGTGTAAGATGGCCTGTATGCAACCAATATTTGGCAAAACCTTTCCCTGTTGCAGCACGAGATTGAGCAATCTCGTTTTCGTGATGTGGAAAAATGAGGTCTTGCCCACCTCCGTGAATATCAAATTCTTCTCCGAGATATTTCATACTCATAGCAGAACACTCTATGTGCCAGCCCGGTCTTCCTTCACCCCAGGGGGATTTCCATGATGGTTCATCTTCGTACCTTTTAGCTTTCCACAAAGCAAAATCAAGTGGATTTTTCTTATTTTCACCTGGTTCAACCCTTGCACCAGCGAGCAAATTTTCAGTAGAAATACCGGAAAGCTTTCCGTAATCTTTAAAGCTTGGAACATGAAAATAAACATCTCCATCTACTGCGTAAGCGTATCCATTATTTATTATTTTTTTTATGAGTTCTATTATATCTGGTATATGTTCCGTCACTTTTGGTTCAAAGTCAGGGGTTAAGAGTTCAAAATGAGCTATATCTTCTTTAAAAAGATTTATATACTTTGATGCAACATCATAAGCTGAAATTCCTTCTTGTCTCGCTCTACTGATGATCTTATCGTCTATATCTGTAAAGTTTCTAACAAAAGTCACTTTAAATCCTCTAAATTTCATGTATCTTATAATGACATCAAAAGGTATAAAGCTTCTCAAATGACCTATGTGCATCCTATCATATACTGTAAGACCGCAAACATAGATTCTCACCTCGTCTTTGTAAAGTGGGATAAAATCTTGATAGGCTCCACCATAAGTGTTTTTGACTTTCATTTTTTCAAAGATGAAATTAATCTTTTAAATTTCTTAATTACCTTTCTCAATTTTAGATTTAAAAAACTTTACTCTTCTTCTATTTTTATCTGCTTTGCGTCAATCCATAGACCCTCTATATCGTAAAATCTTCTCGCTTCCTCTTCAAAAACATGTAGAATAATTTCTCCCATATCAACTATGTTCCACTGAGATTTCTCATTTGAATCAGAAAACAAAATAGAAATTCCGAGCTCATCTGCCTTTTCTTCTATTTCATCAATTATAGCTTTCCTGTGAACGCCACCATATGCTGTACATATAACGAGGAAATCGGCAATATGCTCAAAGTTTCGTAAGTCTATCACTACTATATCCTTACCCTTTTTTGACAAAATTACATCAACTATTTTCATCAACTTCTCACCAACTGAACCGATAAGAAGAAGCTTATCTTTGTGGGTATCCCAGACAGGCTTTGATTTCTCAACTTTCAAATTCGGTATCTTCTTCTCCATTAAAACAATATCTTCTACGATAATAAATTAATTAATAAGATTACAGATGTATTTTATAAAACAGCACTAATTTTTTATAATAAGCAAAAATTTATGAGTTAAAAGAGTTATAAAATAAGCAGGAGAAAAGAAATTTAAAAGACAAAATAAATGAAGGATTTAAATAAAAAATGAAAAACCTTGAAAGAAAGAAAGAGAAAAATATAAATTGGAAATTATCAAGAAAGATACTTTACAAGTCTCACATTATTTTAACCTTTATTCTTACAATCATTCCTCTCATACCTCTATCTACAATTGAAGTTTTTGGGCAACAGAAAAAGGGAGAAAAAGCGGGAGAGAAAAAAGCCGAAAGTTTTAAAATAGAACCTCCAAAAATAACAAGTTTTATACCTGAATCTACGGCAAGAGAAACAATTAAAATAGAAGGCAAAACATGCAAAAATTGCAAAGTCATTATTGAATTAAACGACTCAAAGACAGAAATAAAAGTAGAAAAAGATGGCAAATTTGAACATATTATTAAGCTTGAAAAGAACAAACAGAATTTTATAAGAATATACTCTTACTCAGAGGGAGTAAGCTCTGAATTTATTGAATACCGCATAGTTCAGAAGGAGCTCCCTTTACCCAAAGATTTTAATGAAGCACCAAAGATAGATAAAGGTTCAATCCCAAGCTTTACAAGAGAACCCGGGATAACGGTTTTTGGAAGAGCTTTACCTTTAACGAAAATTGTTGCCAAAGGAGGTTCAAGTCCAACGAGTACAATATCAGATAAAGATGGATACTTTGAAATTCTTGTATTCCTTAATTTTGATACCTTAAATGAAATAGAAATATATGCTGAGGATGAAAAAGGGTTTCTTTCCCAGAAAGAAAAAATAGAAATATATCAAATTACGAAAGCACCCCCAGCTCCGCGCCTTGAAAATCCTCCGGAAGCCACAAATGTTGAAAAAATAAAGCTCAAAGGGAAAGCGATACCAGAAATGAAAGTATTAGCTGAACTTTCAACAGGAGCTAAAATTGAAACATCAACAGACAGAAAAGGAGAGTTCGTAATTGATGTTCCACTAATACAAAATTCAGAAAATGTTGTAAGCCTTTTTACCGTTGATCCGGCTGGAAACCTTTCCGCACCAACAAGGGTAAAAATTGTTCAAGATTCAATCCCACCAGCACCACCCAAAATAGAGAAATTTCCATCAAGAGTAATTCAAGATAAAGCAACAGTAATAGGTAAAGGAGAACCAGAAACTAATGTAATAGCTAAATCAGGAACAGCTGAAAAAGTTGTCGGAGTGGTAAGTAAAGTAGGCGATTTCGTAGTTGAAGTAGATGTCCTAAAATATGAAAGACAGGTAAGAAAAAACTTTATTCAAATATTTTTAGAGGACAAAGCAGGAAATAGATCAGAACCTTCTTTGATTGTAATAGAAAGATTACCAGATATAAGAAGGCTCGTATTCGACCTTGGGGGGAGTTTCCATACATTCCACAACTTTGTGGGTAATCAATTTTTTTCTGAATTAAACCAATCTCCTTACAAATTTGTGGGATTTGGAGCAGAAATAGACGGTTTTTATATTTTGCAAAAAGGTAGTGGATTAGCCATAGGTGGAGTATTCGGGACATATATAATCCCACCTCAAAAAGTAAAGTTCCCAATTGCTGAAGATTTACCAGTAGAAGGTAAAATTGATGAACTATCTTTATCAAAAACTTTTATTGCATTTTCTCCAAAAGTTGTCCTCTTTGCTGAAAACTTTGATTTACTTTTCGGAGTAGATTTTGGAACAGTTATTCTAACAAAAGGAGAACCAGAGCAAGTAGAAGGAGTATATAAAAAAGTAACAAAATTGTACACGGGGTTTTTAGTCAGGCTCTCAGGGAAAATAAAGTATTTTTTAAACCCGTCCGTTGCGATATTTTTCAGTCCAGCAGTAGGCTCAGCCCCTATAAAAAATGTAAATAAAGAGGGACATACATTAGACGCTGGTGGTATAAGTTTAACATCAGGAATAAGCCTCAACTTTTGAGCTGATTTTGATTTACATTTTGAATTTTGATCTACTGTTGAGATAAAGCTTTCCTTTTTAATTCAAGCCATGGATTTCTTTCAACTATTGCAGTTTTGTATTGAAGTTTGTCAGCGGCAAGTTTAAGAGATTTAAATGCATCCTCTTTGGAAACCCCATCTAATTCAAACAAAACTGTTCCTGCTTTTACCCTTGCCTCATATCCTACGACATCTCCCTTTCCTCCTCCCATTCTTGTTTCAGCAGGTTTTTTGGTAACAGGTCTCCAAGGGAAAATTCTTATCCAGAGCTTTGCACTTGAAGGCAATGACCTCAAAATTGCAAGCCTACAAGCCTCTATTTGTCTTGCGGATATTCTTGCTGGCTGAAGAACTTTTAATCCATACTTACCAAAGACGACGGTATACCCTTGTGAAGCCTTTCCTCTTGTTCTCCCTTTCCTCCATTTTCTGTATTTTAACTTTTTTGGTTGGAGCAGAGACATATCTTATTTCCTCCTTTCTTTATCTTTTCTTTTCTTACTTTTACCTCATAAGATTAAGACCAACACTATCTGATGTTAATTTTGAAATTTTTGTTATAAGTTTTGGATTTATGTTTTTTCCAAAAAGTTCATTATATCTTACTTCCTTTTGCAAAACTGAACCTTTTTCTTTCCCATAAAGTAAATCCATATAGAATATAATAGCAATAAATTTTTTATATGGATCAAGTTTTTCAAAAACTTCACTACTTATACTCAAAGTTTCACTTATCTGATTAGATAAATCGGAAGGTAAAGAGGAGAAAGTAGAGTAAATTAATTCAAGGTCCTGCGGAGTAAGTCCCAACTTTCTAAGTAGTTGAGGGTTTACCTTATACAGAAGCAAAGATACCTCATTGTACTTTTGTTTGAGGACTTTATCATCTTTTTTTCCTGTTGCTTGGAAGTAGTTCTCAATTGTTTTCTTTGCAACATCATACTTACCTCTTTTTACAAGAAAATCAACATATTCAGCAAGATAATCTGGATTATTTTGAGATAGCTCAAAAGCTCTTTTGTAATTTGTTTCAGCCAGGTCTTGATAACCTGGATTTTTCGAGTAAAGCCTTGCAAGCTTCATATAAGCTTCTGGATTAGTTTTATCATATTTCAGAACATTCTCCAAAGCAGAGATCAAGTCCTGCTCTTCAGCTCCGATTTTCTCCAAAAGCAATACATAATCATACCTTACCTTTCCGTCCCTTGCGAATCGGGAGTCAAGAGAGAAAAGTTTATCATAGAAACCTTTTGCTTCTTTGAGCTTTGATTTGTCATCAGATTCGGAAAACACTCTTGCAAGATACAAAAGGGCGCTATCAGAAAAAGGATTTATCTCCAAAGCCTCTTTTAGTTCCCTTACTGCTTCCTCTTTTCTTTGAGTTTCAGCATAAATTCTTCCGAGCAAAATTTTGTATCCTGCAAGGGTCTTTCTCAATTCAGTATCATACTTTATTTCAGGTTTTTGCAGAATAAGTTCAATAGATTTTTTAGCAGGTTCTGACGCCTCATCATATCTTTGTAATTCAAAGAGAGCTAATGCCCTTTTAAAATATAAATCATGCCCTCCTCTTTCTCCCAGAATATCTATTGCCGTTCTCAGAGTTCTTTCAGCATCTTGGAATTTCATCATAGCCATATATGTATCTGCAAGTTTGACATAAGAGGTAGCATCAGAGGGTGAATAATCCACTGCCCTCTGATACATATAAACTGCATCCTCATATCTTTTTTCCTGCCTATATATATCTCCCATAGCTACATAAGGGTCAGAAAAATTCGCTTTTATCCTCACGGAAGCTCTGAACTTATCAAGAGCTTGGGTATTATTTCCTTTTCTCATAAGGGCTAAACCTTCTTCATAAAGTGAAAGAGCCACGCAGAAGTTATCAAGGTCTTGAACTTTTGTGAGAATCCTCTCTGGGAGGCAGAAGTATTTTTTGATTTCCTCTAACCTTTTTTTCCCAGAGCAGTCCCTTCCAATAACCTTCGATGAAACGCCATCTACCTCTGTTCTAATCTTACTCACAAAAGAGTCATAGATATCTTTCACATCTTGCAAAGCCAATTCTTTTATTTCTTGATCAAGCCCATTTACTTTTGGCTGAACCGATACATACACATTACAAAAATCTTGTTCTTTTGCTCTCGATAGATCCTCTCTTATTTTTACATAACTTAATAGCGTATCCGAAACAGCTGGTTTTACAGAGATTTGAAAACTACACATAAAGTCAAAACCATCCCTATCTTTATCTCCTTCCTTACAAATTGGTTCTTTTTTGAGCTGTTCAAATTTTTTCTTCACAACCTGATTTGAGAATGAAAGGAAGCGGGACGACCAAACCGTAATTTCTACCGTGTAAGATTCATCTTCTACATCAAGCTTAAAAGTTGATGAGGCTTTGAGTTCAGAATCCAAAAATGAAGTATATGAGTATTGGGTAATAGCTACGCCTCTTTTATCTATAACTTTAAGGAGAGATGATATAACAACTTTCCTTATGATGGGCTGAATTCTGTTAAAATTTTCTTCCGACAGACTTTCCGGTCTTTCTATCTTTGTAGAGACCTCAAAGTTATACTTTTTTGGTCCCCCACACGAAACGAAGAGAATAAATAATAAACCTAACAAAATAAAATGGACAAAAACTCCTCTTTTCATCTTATATTCACCTCCATTAAAAATAAAGTAAAGCAAACAATAAATGAAAATAAGCAATATAAATTATAATAAATACAACAAATACTTTTAGTAATTCAGCAGTTGTTTTAGCGTCCTTGTTTCTAAAAAGACTATTTCCTCAAAAATTTGAAGAGTCTGAAATATCTCAAATATAGAAACATTTTAAAGATGGAACGACTTTGTTACGAGCGGTTACGAGCGAGCTAATCAAAAACTATTTTTCTTTTACAACATAATAAAGCCTAATGATAGAGAAAATGAAAACTATAAATAGAAATCCAAAAGATGCTCCACCGGTAGAAGAACAGCCAAAAACTCGGGGTTTTTCTGATACAAAGAACCTGTGTGAATATGTTGAAATATTTCCGACATCGTCTTTTGCTCTTATGTGAAGAATGTGCTCACCTTTTGCAAGAGAGTTTATCTCTATTGATGTAAGCTCAGATGCTGGTACCCACTCACTCCACTCACTATCATCTAATTTCCAAGAGACCAAAGTTTCTGATTTTTGA
>Ga0081478_145861_pt1 | contig 17712 bp, 22 predicted proteins | sample OctSprmetagenome_FD_70983 | JGI IMG/M metagenome (GOLD analysis project Ga0081478, IMG submission 70983) | Hot spring and microbial mat streamer communities from Octopus Spring Streamers, Yellowstone National Park, USA - T=80-84 v2 (version 2) | ecosystem: Environmental > Aquatic > Thermal... | reverse complement strand
AGCAGCGAAGTTACCTCAGGATGATCGAGGAGAGGTTGGGTCGGCTGGTGATAGGCTACGTCCGCTCCTTCCCGTCCGAGGTGAGGGGGCTCGAGGCGCTGAGGGACGTGATCGGGGATTTGAGGACCTACACGCCACCTATCCCCGCGTGAGGGGCGGGCCTTGAGGAGGAAGTTTGAGCTCTTCACAGGAAACCTCATCATGGGGACATACACCTTCATCACCCTCGCTCTCCCCGAAGGCTGGATAGTCCAGAGGAGCAAGAACCCTCCTGACATCTACTACATGGGCGAGGTGGGAGGGAGGAGGTGGATCCTCGAGGGCTATGCCCACTACTACTTGGCCAATCAGGTTACTGGCGAGAGCTATGACCTCCTCGTCGAGGTGAAGAAGGGCAAAGGCCGGAAAGAGGACCGGTTCAAGGAAGGGGAAAGGTTGGTCTCCCTCGCTGGGCACAGGGCATTTATCAAGGTTCGGTCCTACGCGAGAGGGTTCTTCAGGAAGGAGCCGGTGACCGAGCACGATATAAGGACGTACTGCGACGTCACGGACCGCAGGATCTCCATCCAGATCGCATCGCCTTCTGAGCTGCCGGAGGAAGTCCTCGAGGCCCTCCTCGATTCCGAGTGCCACTGAAAGAGCCTTTTGCCCAGTCGCCCAACTCTCACCGATGCAGGCCGACGAGTCCACGGTCCTTCTGGCACTGATCGTCGCGATAACGGCGTCGATCGTAGCTGGGAACGTTTTGGGGAGGAGGAAGGTCGATTCGGTAACGATGCGGCTGGTAGGGGCCCTCAGGAGGCTCGGTGCAGAGGTCAAGGCGACTAGGAGGACCTCGTCGATGGCTCTTGTCTCGGGAAGAGGTCTCGGCGAGCTGGAGGAGTTCTCGGTCCTCGTGGGCCTCCTTCCGAGGGCCAACGTCCTCGGTTACCTCGCAGCCCGGCTGGCAGGAAGGAGGGACCTGGTGATGCTGAGGGGTGCAATTAGGAAGCCGCCCAAGAGGGGCGTGGCGTTGCTGAGGAAGGGGACCCCTGCTGTGAGGGGAGCGAGGAGGTGGGGCCAGAAGGTGGCCGAGGTCGGCGAGTTCCTGATGGTCTCTGAAGGTTCTCCGCCCGATCTGGACCGAGAGGTCATCGAGAGCCTCTCCGGCACGTCGTTGCTGCTGCTCGCGGTCAGACCGGAGCTGCCCCACGTCTACGCTTACATCGAGCTCGGACCGAAACTCGAGGCCTCCCTCGAGGCCGCAGTCCGTGCGGTGGGGGCCATACGCAACGCCCTCACTTGATCCCGGTCAACTCATTTCGTTGGGTCTCCGTTGACCTCCGGCACCGCCGTCCCCAACGGTCCTGAGCGCCAACCGTCCGAAACGTGCGCACCTCTCGCCCAACCCCTTTTACTCGGCCTGAAGCAAGGTCATCGGATGGGCCAGGTCGTAGACGACGAGACTGGTTCGATGTTGGTGAGGCTCGCGAGGAGGAGCATCGAGCTGGCCCTTGAGGGCGGGGACCCAGAGTCCCTATTGAAGGAGGTCAAGAGGACCGGGCTAAGGAGGGGGGTCTTCGTAACGCTCAACGAATACCCTTCCATGGAGCTAAGGGGCTGCATCGGGTTCCCGAGGGCTGTCGACGAGTTGGAGGTCCTGACCGTGAGGGCGGCCCTGGCGGCGGCCTTCGAGGACCCGAGGTTCGAGCCTGTCAGGGACCTGGAGGAGATGGGGAGGTTGGTGGTGGAGGTGAGCGTCCTCACGGAGCCCGAGCTTATCGACGTCAAGGACAGGCGAGCGATCCCCAAGGAGATCGAGGTGGGTAGGCACGGCCTGATCATCGAGCTCGGGAACAGGTCTGGCCTCCTGCTGCCCCAGGTGCCTGTCGAGTACGGTTGGGACGCCGAGGAGTTCCTGGTGAACCTCTGCTTCAAGGCCGGTCTAGGGCCGACGGAGTGGCTCAACCCGAGGGCGAGGATCTACCGTTTCGAGGCCGAGGTCTTCGCTGAGGAGAGGCCGAGGGGCCCTGTCCGGAGGGTCGAGCTGAGAGCCTGCAGGTTCTGAGGCGAGGGTAAGGCGGTGAGGGCCCACGTCGCCGTCTGCGGCATAGGCTTCGGGCACGCCTCCAGGTCTCTTCCCATCATCAGGAGGCTCCTCGCCAGGGGGCACGACGTGACGGTGACCTCCTACGGCGACGGCCTCTCCTACCTGAAGGCGTCCGGGGTCGAGGTCAACGCTGTGACAGGAGTCGATTACGGGAGGTCTCCTGACGGTGGGGTGAGCGTCAGGTGGACGATCCTGAGGAACCTCCTCCTGCCCCTGAGGGTCTCGCATCAAATCCTCCAGGAGATGGCGCTGATCGAGCGTTGGAGGCCTGAAGTGGTGCTCTCAGACACGAGGGCATCGGCCGTAATAGCCGCGAGGGCCCTCGGCGTCCCGGTTCTGACTTTGCTGAACCAGTACAGGACGGCAATAATTCACAGGAAGCATCAGAGAGCGGTCGAGGTGGCCAACGCACTGATCGACTTGGTGCCAAGGGTGTGGAACCTCTCGGAGAAGGTATTGGTCGCCGACTACCCGCCTCCCTACACCATATCGTCGAGGAACCTCCCGCTCAGGGAGAGCGAGGTGCGGAAGGTCGAGTTCGTCGGCCCGGTCTTGGGCGTGAGGAGGGACGAATACCCTGAGAGGGAGGGAGCCAAGCAGATTCTCGGCTTCAGGCCCGATGAGCCCTTGGTCTGCGTCCTGACGACAGGCCCCGCATCGGAGAGGAAGTCCTTCAGGGAAAGGGTGCTGGGGGCTTTGGAAGGCATCGCCGACCTTCAGGTGCTCTTCTCCCTCGGCGAGCCAGGATCCGGAGGAAAACAGGTCAAAGGGAAACACTTGATCGTCCCGTGGCTCGAGGACGAGCACCTGGCCCTCTCGGCCGCCGACGTCGTGATCTCGAGGGCAGGACAGACGACAGTCCTGAAGTCCATAGCCTTCGGTTGCAGGATGGTACTGATGCCTGTGCCTGACCACGCCGAGCAGACCGGAAACGCCGCCTCAGCGGCCTCGAAGGGCCTTGCGGTCGTCGTTGACCAGAGGGACCTCAACCCTGATTCCCTGAGGTCTGCCGTTCTGAGCGCGCTGGAGCATGACGATGCGCCGTTCAGCTTCTACGCAGAGCTGACGCGGTCCCTCGGAGGTCTCGAGAGGGTGCTGGAGCTGGTCGAGTCGGTCGGCCGGTGCAGCGGAGGTTGAAGAGGTTCAGGTACAAGGTGCTGGGCGAGGCGGTCCTTCTCAAGCTCGGTCCCGAGGACGACATGGGGGAGGCCCTGAGCTTCGTCGAGTCCCGTCACCCGAGGGCCAGGTGGGTGCTGGCGTACGAGGGCGTTTGGGGACCGCTCAGGAAACCGAGGGTCAGGCTGCTGAAGGGAGAGGAGCCTGTCGTGACGGTCTACCGGGAGGGCGGAGTCGAGTACGAGATAGACGCCGCGAACCTGATGCTCTCGCTGGGGAACAAGTTCGAGAGGATTAGGATGGCCGCGACGGTCAGGAGCTGGGAGACTGTGGTGGACATGTTCGCAGGAGTCGGGCAGTTCACCATTCCGATAGCTGTCCACGCCAGGCCCGTCAAGGTTCACAGCGTCGAGCTCAACCGAGAGGCCTACGAGTTCCTTGTGAGGAACGCGAGGCGGAACCGCGTCGAGGACGTCGTCGTTCCCCACCTCGGAGACTGCAGGGAGGTGACAGCGGAGCTCGGTCAGGTCGCCGACAGGGTGATCATGGGCTACTTCGGAGGGACTTTGGAGTTCCTGCCCCACGCGCTGTCGGTGCTGAGGCCGGGAGGCGGTGTGATACACGTCCACGAGGTGGTGAGGTCTGAGGAGCTGGAGGCCTTTGCAAGGCAGGTCGTGAAAAGGGCTGAGGAGCTGGGCTACAGGGCGGTCCCGGTCTGGATCAGGACGGTGAAGACCTACTCGCCCGATGAGGTCCACGTGGTCGTCGACGTCCTCGCGGTCAGGTCCCGGCGACGATAAGAGCGTTGAGCCTTATCAGCGATGAGAGGAGCCTCTCCAACTCGAGCAGCACTCCGTCGACGTCGAGGTGTGCGCCGCTCTTCCTGAGCTCCAATATCTCCCTCCTCAAACCCATCAGACCTTCCTGCGCGCCCGCCGAGAGGAGGTCTGCAACGTGCAGGCTCAGGTTCTCGAGGAGACGTTCCACGCAAGCCAGTGACTCCTGCGACCAACTGCCGGAGGTGAGCAGCTCCCCAACTGTCGAGACCAGATCCCTCATCCTCACTGCGACCTCCACCATCAGTGGCATCGCGTAGTGTGGCACGGTTCCGTCCGGTGAGGAGAGGAGGGACGAGACGTACCGCACCAGCGCCGACCCGTAGCCCCTCGAGTCTCGCAGCATCTCCTCGAGGTCCTCGCGCTTGACCCAGGGCCCCCCTGACTCTGCGAACCTCAAGGTCCTGACAAGCGCCTGCAAGAGGATCGAGACCGCCTGCTCGAGGGACTTGAAGGGCACCTCGGAGATCTCGACGGAGACGACGCCCTCCGACTGCTGGCTGACGAAGACGCCCTGAAGCTCTTCCCTCAGCCTCTTCAGGACGCTCCTGAGCTCGTCGCTTATCCCTGACCTGCACGATATAGTGAGCGAGGAGCAGCCAAGCTCGTAGCACGCTGTTACGATCTCACCGATCTGCTCAGCCGCCGAGGTCTCGACCGTCACCGAGAGCTCGAGCTTCCTCCTGCCCGTCGGAAAGACCCTGAGGATTCCTGGCTCGTAGACCACAGTAACGCCCATCCCCTTCCTCAGCCCTGAGGCCTCGACCCACTCCTTGGGGAGCGTGAGGACGTAGGAGCTGCCCCTCAGCTGTTGGACCTTCCTCTCCTCCACCTTCGGCATCCGGTATGCAGTATTCTATAGGAAATATAGAATTTGCTGGTGATGGCGCGGTGTGAAGCTCTGTTTCCACTGGAGCTGTACGAAGGGTCGATCGATGCGGGCAAAACCCTCCCCAAAAAATCAGGGGTTCCAGGACGAAAGGTCAGAACTCCTCCTCTTCCTCTTCCCACTCTTCCTCCTCTTCCTCCCATTCCTCCTCCTCGAAGTCCTCTTCCTCCTCCCACTCTTCCTCTTCCCATTCCTCTTCCTCTTCCGAGAAGGTCAAGGGCTGCACGGTGGGGAAGCATTCGGCTTTCTTATAAAGTTCCGCGGGCTTGAGGCAGCATAGGAATATTTCTGGAACACATCGCCCTTTCAAGCATCAAGGCGATGCGATGCTCGTCCGTTGTTGCAACACCCGGACATCGCAATAAGGGGCCGTCAATAGAATTTGTTCCGACATATGGTGAACTGAAGATAGCAAAAGTTCGTTGCAGGATAACGCTCAGCTCGAGAGGTACCTCTCCTCTATGCCCTTGTAGCCGACCCGCTCCAGCTCCTCGGCGAGCTCTGGACCGCCGCTGACGACGATCCTGCCGTCGTACATCACGTGGACGTAGTCGGGCCTCAGGTAGTTGAGGATCCTCGCGTAGTGGGTTATCACCAGCACGCTTACGTTCCTCTCAGTTACTGCCTTCTTCACGGCTGCGGCCACCACCTTCACGCTGTCGATGTCGAGGCCCGAATCGGTCTCGTCGAGGATCGCGATCCTTGGCGAGAGCGTGAGCATCTGCACTATCTCCGACCTCTTCTTCTCACCGCCCGAGAAACCCTCGTTGAGGTAGCGCCTCGTGAAGGACTCGTCGAGCTGGAGGATCCTGAAGTTCTCTACGAGGCGACGGTGGAACTCCGAGGGCGAGACCTTCTTGCCCTCCTCTCCGTAAAGGCTGAGGAAGGCCTTCCTGAGGAAGTTGGCCATCGTGACGCCGGATATCTCGATCGGGTACTGGAAGGCGAGGAAGAGGCCCTTCTTCGCCCTCTGGTCAGGTGTCAGGCCGAGGATGCTCTCGCCGTCTAGGAGGACGTCGCCCCGCTCAACCGTGTACTTCGGATGACCCATGATCACGTAGGCGGCCGTGCTCTTGCCGGAGCCGTTGGGGCCCATCAGCGCGTGTATCTCTCCCTCTTCCACCTTGAGGTTCAGCCCCTTCAGTATCGTCTTTCCCTCCGTTCCTGCCCAAAGGTCGACGACCTCCAGCTTCATGCCCTCACGATCTGAGCCCAGTCCGTATTAACGGTCACACGTCAACCCGGGGCGCGTTCTCACTCCTCCTCCAGCTTGCCCCCCTCCCCCCAGAGCTCCCTCTTCAGGAGGTCCCTGACGGCGGCCCTGAGGATCGCCGACCTGCTCGGGTAGAGGCCCCGCCTGACGAGCTCGTCCATCCCCTCAATCAGCGCCTCCGGGAGCTTGACGCTGATCAGCTTCAAGCCGATGGAGATTAATCCCGTCCCGGTAATGAGGTTTTGCCGTTTCTCCGGTGAACGGCATATAGCGAGGTCCTTCACCGAAAGGGTCCTCCCGGAAGGGTAGCGGGTGAGAGGCCTGTGCTGGAGCCCTTCGCAACGAACATCTTATTAAACACCGGATGATAGAAGAAGGACGAAGCATGGACATCAAGACGGAGCTGACGGTCTTGAGGAGGACCGGAAAGTTCGTGATGGGCTTCAGACAGTCTTACCTCGCGATGCTGAGGAGGGAGTCGAAAGCGGTGCTGGTGGCAAAGGACTGTCCGGATGAGTTCAGGAGGGAGCTGAGCTCGGCTTCGAGGATGACGGGCGTCCAGGTCGTCGAGACGGACCTGAGCTCCCTCGAGCTCGGGAGGTTGCTGGGGAAGCCGTTCCACGTCTCGACCGTGGCCGTTTTAGACCCCGGTACCTCGTCGCTCGGCAAGGGAGGATGAGGACATGTCCTCCAGTAGGGAGGGCCTGAAGATAACAGAGAAGGAGTGGAGGTGCATAGCGGTCTTCGAGCAGCTGACGGACGTCGACGTCCTCGACTACGTCGAGCTGGACGACCTCGTCGTCTTCATGGTCAGGAAGGGAGAGGTAGGGAAGGCTGTCGGGAAGGGAGGGAGGAGGCTCAGCGACCTCAGCCAGCTCTTGGGAGGGAAGAGGGTTAAGGTGGTCGAGTACTCGGAGGACCTGAGGGAGTTCCTGATCAACGCGATGCTCCCTGCCAACGTGAAGGACGTAGAGGTCGTCGAGCGGGACGGCAAGGTCACCGCCATCGTCCACGTCTCAGAGGAGGATAAAGGCAAGGCGATCGGGAAGGGAGGCCGGAATTTGAAGGCAGTGAAGGAGCTGGCTAGGAGGCACTTCCGCGTGGAGAAGCTGGTGCTCGCCTGAAAGTTGGAGCTGATCATCAAGACTCCGCTGGGCCTCGAGCGTCTCGTCAGGTCCAAGGTCCTACTGTTGGACAAGGAGGCAGAGGTCGTAGCCTCGCCGCTCGGTCTCAGGGGGCTCGTGGTCGTGGAGAGGTGCAAGGATCCGGAATCTCTGGTGTCGAAGATCTCCTCCGAGGTCCCCGAGGCCGAGAGGGTGATCAGGCCTTTAGCGGTCGTGAGGTCCGATCCCTCCGAGATCGTGGAGGCCGCGAGGGAGGTCGTGAGGGGCAGGATCTCGTCCGGCGAGAGCTTTGCGGTCAGGACGGTTAGGAGGGCCAAGTCCGGCTTCACGAGCCTCGAGGTCAACGCGAAGGTCGGAGCGGCGGTCCAGGAGGTGACAGGTGCGCGGGTGGACCTCGACAACCCTGACAAGGTCGTGATGGTCGAGGTGATCGGCGAGAGGTCGGCCATCGCCGTAGTCGACGGTTCGAGCGAGTACCGCAAGATGGTGCCGGGGAAGCTGAGCTCTTGGAGGTTCTTCAGGAGGGTCTCGATCGTCCAGATGCCCTACCTCGGCTCGATCGAGGGCGCCAGGGAGGTCGGGAGGAGGGTGGGGAGGTTCGCGCAGGCCTTTGAGGTCGGCGAGCTCGTGATAGCCCCTGCCGGTGAAGCTGACGCCTTCGAGCTGGCGGCCTTCATCGAGGGCGTGAGGGAGGGCATCGCTTCGAGGCTGGAGGTTCAGAGGAGGACCTACCACAGGAAGGTCGGGCCGGTCAGGACCGTCGTTCAGGACCTCTACCAGCTGGTCCTCTCGAGGAGGGAAGAGCCGATCGTCGTCTTCGAGCCTGAGGGGAGGGAGGTCTACAGCGAGGCTCCAAGGATTGCGGAGGTCCTGAGGAGGGGCAAGAGGATCAACCTCCTCTTCGGTTCGAGGGAGGGGATACCGAAAGGCGTCTTCAGGCTCGCCGATTCGGTGATGGACCTCTGCCCCGACGTCACGTTGCCGACCGAGCTGGCCGCACCCGCTGCCCTGATAGCGCTCTACACGGCGCTTAAGGCCCACGGAGAGGAGGAGGCTCTAACGGGGACGACCGGAGGTGAGGGAGCCGAGGAGGAAGGCGAGCAGGGCGACGAGCATCCAGAGTAGGTACTGGTCCTTCACGCGCCTGGCGTTCCTCGGCGAAGGGTTCCTAACGACTGAGACCGACGAGTAGACGAAGCCGATGTCTGCGACCAGCACCACAGGCAGGTAGGCCCATCCGAGCACGCCGAGCAGATAGGGCATGGGGCTCAATAACACAGCTGCGATCACGAAGGACGCTCCCAGAGCGGCCGCGGCTTTCTCTCCCCTCGTCAGCGCAACGGTCCTGAGGTTCTTGGACCTGTCTCCCTCGACGTCGGCGATGCCCTTCACCACCTCCCTCCCGAGGTTCGAGATGCCTGCGAGGAGCGCGAGCGTCACCGCACCCGTCTCTGGCATGCCGGCTGCCATCGCTGAACCGAAGAGGAAGGGCGCTGCGACCGTGGAGCTCACAGCTGCGTTCCCCGGAAGTCCAGTCGGCTTGAGGCGGAGGTTGTAAACGAGGGCGATGACGTAGAAGGCCAGTGCTATCGCGAAGGGCAAAGGCCCCAGCAGGAGGGACGAGGCCAGCCCCAGCGCGCCGAGGAAGACAGCCAACGCGACGGCCTCCCTCACACCGACCGCACCAGAAGGCAGGGGCCTCTCGGGGGCGTTCACCCTATCAACCTCGAGGTCGATCAGGTCGTTGACGACCATCGAGGAGCCGTTGAGGCCGTAGGCGGTGAGGAAGGCGAGGAGGGCCTGTGATGCGTCAGGTGCCCTGCCGGAGGAGACGTAGTATCCTGCAAGGACGCCGAGGAACATCATCACGCCGTTCGGTGGCCTCGTGAGCCTCGCCAACGCGACGGCCTTTCTCAGCCCATATCACCTCCTCTCCTCCCTTCTCGGGCTGGTGGGGGAGGTCTCGGTGCAGAGGTAGTAGATCACCTCGCCCCTCCGCTCGACGATCGCGAGGAGCAGCTGCTTCCCCTGGTCCATCGATTGCTTCGATCGGCGGAGGAGCTCTCCGACGGTGACAGGCTCTCCCTCGAAGAGGGGCATGACGAGGTACCTGGCCGTGTCGGTCCTCCCCCTCTCGTAGACCCTGAGGAAGAGGGAGTCGTCCAGTCCCTTGGCCACCTTGTACCTCTTCCTCTTCAGGTCCCTGAAGACGAGGTACCTGACCCAGAAGCCCTCGAGCGAGGTGGTGTAGAGGTTCAGCAGCTCCTGCAGCCCGATAGGACCTCCTTCACCCTCCACCTCGAGCTGGCCCTCCTCTACTAGGTAGAGGGCCTCATGGGGTTCGAGGATCAGCCTCTTTGTGCTGACCAGCCTGCCGAAGCCCCAGCCGTAGAGTTTGACCGCATCGCTCCCGGTCAGCTCAACGCTCATGTCCTCCAGCAGCCTCCCCCTCACCATCCCTCGCCCGTACGGGCCGGGCCGCCCAAATAACGCTCCCTCCAGCCGTAGTTACGTGCCTATCCGGGAACGGTGTATATCCCGCGTATCATCCGAAGGTTCAGGATGGGTGTAGTGAGGGACCTCATCAGCCTGACGACGCCGAAGATAACGCAGCTCAACGTGGCCGCAGCTCTGGCCTGCTACGTTGCTTCTGGCGGCATTCCCTCAGGGATCCCACTGCTCGGTCCGCTCGGTTACGGAGCGGCTGGAGGGTCGAGCGCGCTGAACAACGCCCTTGACGCGGACATCGACGGAAGGATGCGGAGGACAGCCAGGCGCCCGATCCCGAGCGGAAGGCTCTCGAGGAGGAAGGCCCTTGCCTTCGGTACAGCGCTCACCTCTCTCTCGGTCCTCCTGGCCTTCATCGCCTTCAACCCGCTCACAGCCTTAGCCACGCTCCTCGGTGCCCTCTCCTACGTTTTCCTCTACACGCTCTACCTGAAGAGGAGGACGGACCTGAACATCGCGATCGGCGGGATGGCTGGCACCTTCCCTCCCCTTGCCGGTGCTGCGACCGCCTCTGGAACCGTCCTCTACTCAGTGATGGTGTGAGGTTCGAGGTTTGCTCGCAGTTCCGGTGAACAGCGCAGGTGGTGTGGTGGGATGGTCAGGATAGGCGTCCTATGCTACGGCGTCGGGAACCTCTTCAGCGTCGTCAGCGCCCTCTCCAAGCTAGGAGCTGAAGTGGTCCTCCTCAGCGAGTCGGGCTGGGACGCGATCGACGGCCTCGTGATCCCAGGCGTTGGCAACTTCGAGGAGGGGTCGAGGAACATCGCCCTCCACCGGGAAAGGATCGTCGAGTTCCTCGAATCCGGCTCCCCTGTCCTCGGCATATGCCTGGGTATGCAGCTCCTCTTCGAGGAGAGCGAGGAGGGGCCCGGCAAGGGCCTAAGCCTTCTAAAGGGCAGGGTCATCAGGCTGAGGGTGAACGCCAAGCTCCCCCACATCGGCTGGAGCAGGCTCAGGATCGTCAGGCCCTGCGATCTGGTCGACGGCGTCTCGTCGGGCGAATGGGTCTACTACGTCCACTCCTACGCTCCCTCACCGGAGGATCCCGATGTCGTCTCGGCCGTCAGCGAGTACGGGGGCCTCGAGTTCCCCTCAGTCGTCTTCAGCCGGAACCTCTACGGCACTCAGTTCCACCCCGAGAAGTCCGGAGAGACCGGCAGGAAGATCCTGAGGAACTTCGTGGGCCGATGTGTCAGGAGGTGACGCACATGATACCCATTAATCTTCCTTTGAAGCCGTAGATCCGGTTTGCCGGCGTATCTCGACCTACCGTTCGGCAGGTTCAGGTACTACAGGCTGGCTGAGCTGGAGGAGGTCGGGCTCGCCTCGAAGGTCGAGGAGCTTCCGTTCTCGATAAGGGTCCTGCTCGAGAACCTATACCGGAACCTCGGGAAGGGCGTCGTCACCGAGGAGGAGGTGAGGGCCCTCGGCCACTGGGGCCTCTCGGCGCCCTCGGTCGAGGAGATCGCTTTCCACCCGACTAGGGTGCTCCTCCAGGACTTCACCGGCGTCCCCCTTGTGGTCGACCTGGCAGCGATGCGAGGCGTCGCCAAGAGGCTCGGCAAGGACCCGAAGGTGGTGAACCCGCTGGTGCCAGTGCACCTCGTGATAGACCACTCGATCCAGGTCGATCACTTCAGGAGGCCCGACGCCTACCTGCTCAACCTCGACCTCGAGTACGAGCGGAACAGGGAGAGGTACGTGCTGCTGAAGTGGGCCCAGAAGGCCTTCTCGAACTTCCAGGTGGTCCCGCCGGGGACTGGGATCGTCCACCAGGTCAACCTCGAGTACCTCGCGACGGTCGTCGACGATCGAGTCATCGACAACGAGCGCGTCGCCTTCCCGGACACCCTGCTGGGGACTGACTCTCACACGCCGATGGTCAACGGTCTAGGAGTCCTCGGATGGGGAGTCGGAGGGATAGAGGCGGAGGCGGTGATGCTCGGGCAGCCGTACTACATGACAGTGCCTGAGGTGGTGGGCGTTAGGCTGGAGGGCGAGCTGAGGGAGGGCGTGACAGCTACTGACCTGGTCCTCCAAGTCACGGAGCTACTGAGGAGGAAGAACGTCGTCGGCAAGTTCGTCGAGTTCTTCGGCCCGGGCCTCGAGAACCTCTCGGTACCTGACAGGGCCACGATAGCCAACATGGCTCCGGAGTACGGCGCAACTGTCGGGTACTTCCCCATCGACCGCCACACGCTCGAGTACCTGAGGTTCACCGGAAGGAGCCCCGAGAGGGTCGCCCTGGTGGAGGCTTACGCTAAGGCTCAGGGCCTCTTTCTCGAGGACTACGAGTGGAGGGGCAGGTACACGGAGGTTGTCGTGCTGGACCTCGGCGACGTCGAGACGAGCCTCGCCGGCCCGGCGAACCCGGAGGACAGGCTCGGGACAGCGGACCTGAAGAGGGTAGTCGAGGAGTACATCAGGAAGGTGAGGGCGACGGTCAGCGGTCAGGGAGCTGCCAACAGGTGGGAGGGCGAGGGAGGAGGCCAAGCGTTGGCCCAGCTCCAGCGGACGGAGGAGGTCAGGGAGGCTGTAGTCACCGTCAACGGCGAGACCCATGCGCTCAGGGACGGATCGATCGTGATCGCGGCGATCACCAGCTGCACCAACACCTCGAACCCGACCGTGATGGTGGGAGCCGGACTCCTCGCCAAGAAGGCCGTGGAGAGGGGCTTGAGGGTCCCCAAGTACGTCAAGACCAGCCTCGCGCCAGGGTCGCAGATCGTCTACGAGTACCTGGTCCGTTCTGGGCTCTACAGGTACCTCGAGGAGCTGGGGTTCTCCCTCGTGGGCTTCGGCTGCACCACCTGCATCGGGAACAGCGGGCCTCTCCCTCCTGAGGTCGCTGAGGCGATAGAGAGGCACGACCTCATCACCTTCTCCGTCCTGAGCGGCAACCGCAACTTCGAGGGCAGAATACACCCGCAGGTCAGGGGCAACTTCCTCGCGTCGCCTATGCTCGTCGTGGCCTACGCCATAGCTGGCAGGGCCGACATCAACCTGCTCGAGGAGCCCCTCGGCCTCGACAGGGACGGAAAGCCCGTCTACCTCAGGGACATTTGGCCGAGCACGTCCGAGATCAGGGAGGTAATAGAGAGGTCCCTGACGCCGGAGCTCTTCAAGGAGAAGTACGCCAACGTCTTCGAGGGCGACGAGAGGTGGAGGTCCCTCGAGGCCCCCTCCGGCGACGTCTTCGTCTGGGACCCGAACTCGACCTACATCAGGGAACCTCCGTTCTTCGAGGGGTTCTCGCTGGAGTTCGAGGAGCCCGAGGACATCATCGGCGCCAGGGTTCTCGTGCTGCTGGGCGACAGGATAACGACCGACCACATCTCCCCAGCCGGAGCGATACTCCCAGGAAGCCCCGCTGGGAAGTACCTGACGGAGAAGGGCGTCGACCCCGCTGACTTCAACACATACGGAGCTCGGCGCGGAAACCACGAGGTGATGATGCGCGGGACCTTCGCCAACGTCCGCCTGAAGAACCTGCTGGTCCAGGGAAGGGAGGGATGGTGGACGAGGCACCTGCCTTCCGGAGAGGTGATGACGGTCTACGACGCGGCCATGAGGTACAAGGCCGAGGGGACCCCGTTGCTGGTTTTGGCGGGGAAGCAGTACGGCGCTGGGAGCTCGAGGGACTGGGCGGCGAAGGGCGTCTACCTGCTGGGAGTGAAGGCGGTGATGGCGGAGAGCTTCGAGAGGATCCACAGGAGCAACCTGGTCGGCATGGGCGTCCTGCCGCTACAGTTCAGACCCGGCGAGGGCTGGAAGACGCTGGGTCTCGACGGGACCGAGGTCTTCGACATCATCGGCATCTCCGAGGGCCTGAAGCCGAGGAAGGAGCTGACGGTCAGGGCGAGGAAGGCGGACGGATCAACGGTCGAGTTCAAGGTCATCGCGAGGCTCGACACGCCGATCGAGGTCGAATATTACAGGCACGGCGGCATACTACAATACGTGCTGAGGAAGCTGTTGGGCGAAAGGTCGTGAGGTTCAGCCGATCTCGAAGCTGACCTGGACCCTCGCCGTCACCGTAACCTCTCCAGGAACCACCGGCGTGCTGGCTCCCGACTCGGCCCTCAACGCAGTCAGCATTATGGGATACGGCATCACGGGATACGGAGCCTGCTCGACCGTCAGGTCCACGCTGAGGACCCCCCTGATGCTGGCACCCAGCTCCTCCGCTGCCCTCTGGGCCTTCCTCTTGGCGTCGGCCATCGCAGCCTTCAGCAGGTCCTCCTCCATCGACCTCCTCCTTTCCTCCGAGACCGTGAACAAGACGCCCTGGACGATGTTGGCTCCCGCTGCTACAGAGCGGTCTATGACCTCGGAGATCACTTGGAACTTCTCGGACCTCAGCTTGACCTCGACCGTGTTCGTCGCGACATAACCGACGACGACGCACCTCCCTCCGGAGCAGTCGTAGTCCGCGTTGACCGAGAGCCACTTAGTCTGGATCTCTTTGTCCGTGAGGCCGAGCCCCCTCAGGGCCTCGATCACCTTCGACATGACCTCCGCGTTCTCCCTCGATGCCTCCCCAGCGGTCTCTCCTTTGGCAACGACTCCAATCACCAGCCTCGCCTCGTCTGGGACGAGCGTCACCGTAGCTATGCCTGTCACGAGGATCCGCCTCGGCTCCGAGCCTGTGCCTGTCACCTGGAACGGACGCACGTTGAGGGCTGAGACGAGGACCACTGTCGAAGCGAGGACCGCAGCAACGGCCACGACCATCGCCACCGCCATGACCTTCTCGAAGGAACCTGTTCCGCTCACGCACTCCATTCACCACTCGAGTATATTTCGCGTTTTGCCACAGCTCTGGCAAACCGAGAAATATGCAGATGCCAGTCTCAGCACACGGATGAGGGCAGATAAGTGGATAGAACGCGTCCACAGCAGGCCTTACACCTTCGTCTTGATGGCTCTGCTCCTCGCAGGTGCGGCAATAGTAGCACTTTGGGCCTTCGGCACGACCCTCCTGCAGCCGACCGAGGTGACAGTTGAGACGTACGGGGCGACAGTCGAGAGCGTTCGTCCCGCAGGGGTTGGAGAGCCCACGGGAGGGCCGGTCTATGCCTTCCAGATGCCGACCCAACTCGCGGTCGGAGCGGCCCTCATCACCGGTGCGCTAGGGATGCTGGCCTTCAAGGGGTACGTGCGGAGGGTCTGGTCGAGGAACTACTTCGACTACGACGTCTTCAGGCTCGTTGTCAGGATGAGGGGCGCCTCCACGAGACAGAGGATACTGAGGCAGTTGGTCCAGCCGATGAACAGGTACCAGCTGGCAAGGGAGCTGGGGATGGACTGGAAGAGCGTCGACAGGCACGTCGACCTCCTGCTCAGGCACGGGCTCCTCGAGACGGTCGAGGGATCGGGTGAGAGGGCCTACAGGTTGTCGGAGCGAGGAAGGAGGTTGCTTGAGCTCCTCGAGGAATTGTCGGAGATCGAGAGGGAAGCCTCCAGGGAGAAGTGACTGGACGCTCCCCAGCCCCTCACATCCTCTCCTTCAGGCTCTTCATCCACCTGTACTTCCGCCACTTCGGGTCGGGGAAACCGCAGTGGGCGCACCTCCTCGACCTGTAGTGGAAGGACCTCCTGCCGCACCTCCTACACCTTCCGTGGGTCGGCGTCTTGAACTTCCCCATCGAGGGCGTTCCCTTCGTCACCTCTCATCGCCCTCCCTCAGCCTGCTGGGCGACAACATGACTATGTTGTCACCCCTCACCAGAACTGCCCCGAGCTTCACGGAGTTCCCGTCCTGGAGCACCTCCTCCGCCGGGTTTAGGACGACGTTCATGTGCCTGTCGAACCCGACCAGCGTTCCCCTGACGAGCCTTCCGTTCCTCAGCCTCACCAGCACCTGGTTCCCGAGGCTCCTGTCCAGCAGCCTCAGCGATATGTCGGTCGACAACCCTGCTCGCACCCCTCCTCACGCCGTCCGATAAAAAACTGACGAGGGGATGAAGAGGGAGCCCTTCACCTTTCCGATTCTCCTCAACCGGTCGGGTGCCTCACGACGCCCACGAAAACGGACCCTGGCTTGGGCCTGTAAGCTGGAACCCCCAAAGAGACCACCATCATGTTCTCCATCCCCTCTGAGGCGGGCTCGAAGAACTCCCTGACTTCATCGTCGTAAAAGGTGAGGCCCGTCGCCCCTAAGCCGACCGAGTAGGCTGCGAGGTACGCGAGGCCCGCCCTCATGCCGGCCTCGAACTGCGCTGCCCTGTAACCCCTGTTGCCGAGGGATGCGAGGACCCTCTCGAGAGGCGCCATCAGGAAGACCGTCGCCGACGCGTCGCCGCCGAGCTCCTGCTCGAGGCAGAGGTACTCAGCGATTCGCCTGAAGTTCCCCTCCTTCAGCAATACCAGCTCGTCCCTCGGTGCGTCGTAGACGTAGGAGCCGGGTCGGAGGCCCTCGACGGCGTTCACGATCAGGAAGGGCGTCACGGTCGATCCCGCACCCTTCAGGAAGTCGGCCCTCAAGGTCGAGCACATCGTCCTCAGCACGAACCCGAGCTTCCAGGCCTCGATCGGAACCCTCGCGAACCTCCTCGTCGATCCCCTTCGGAGTATCACCTCACTGAGCGTTGGAAGCTTCGTCCCGGCAGGAGGGCTCGGCAGCTTGACCCTCTCGCCTTCCACCTCAATCCCAAGCGGCCCCATCGACGCAGCCCTCTCCTTCCACTTCGAGACCTGGGAGGCGTCCGACAACCTCGAGGTCCTGTAGGCCCTGACGACCTCCTCGTACTCCACCTCCTTCCTCGAGAGGGGAAGGACCCTAAGCCTCACCTCGCTCATCGGCAAGGAACCTCTTGCCCTCGAAGCGCTCCCGCTCCAGACCGGGACCACCGCGATCGCTGCCTCCTTCCTCCCGTCTACCCCGAGCAGGAGGTTCAGCCCGTCGTCGACGAAGCCCATCAGCACCCTGTGTTCGAGACCCAATGCCCAGGCCAATGCGACTACGTTAGCGCAGAGCGTCCCTCCGTCCCAGAACCAGTGCCTGTAGGAACGTGGCCCGTACTTCCACGCGTTGCGCCACGCGATGGACGTCAGGACCAAAGCCAGGTCGCATCCCATTACTTCCTCTTCTCCTGTCAGCTCGGAGAGGTTCGCCCTCCAATCGCCCTCCCTGATCCGGCTCAGCACGAACTCGCCTGGGTCGAAGTGGTAGACTCCGGGCTCGAGGCCTGCAACCTCTCCGACAACCGCGTAGACCTCTGTCTGGTAAAGCGCACCGGTCGAAGGATAGGCCCTGAAGTAGTAGCGCTCGCCGAAGGGATAGCGGTAAACGCGCGTGATTCCGGCGGAGTAGAAGAGGAGCTCCGCGAGCAGCTGCAGGTCGATCTTGCGCCCTGAGCCCCGCGAAGCGCTGAGCGCTGAGGGCAGATCGGAGGACGGTGAGCCGAACTCGGACGGCAACTGCACCTTCCCCGCATCGAGGTAGACCTTGAACGGGTAGGGCCTGTTCGCCCAGTCGAGCCCCCTGCCCGGCATCCTGACAGAGACGTAGGTGTGCTTCGTCGCCTCGTGGTAGCCCAGCGCCTCCTCGACCCTCCAATTTTCAGACGGACCTCCCGGCATCCTCTTCTACTGACCTCTGCTGGCCCATTTCGGTTTCGGAGTGCACTCCGAGATGCTCGCGTTTCCGGAGTCGAGGGATCCAGTGACGAAGGCCGTCACCAGATTGATACGGTGGGTCGCAGAGGCGACCGAGGGGTTGCGGAGGAGAGGGGGTGGGATCCTCGACGCGATAGGAAAGACGCCGATGATAGACCTCTCGAGGCTCGTCGGGAAGAGGAGGGTCAAGCTCCTAGCCAAGGCCGAGTTCCTCAACCCCGGAGGCTCGGTGAAGGACAGGCCTGCGAAGTACATCGTCCTCGACGCGTTGAGGCGGGGCGAGCTCGGGACGGGCAGGAGGCTCCTCGACGCGACGT
>Ga0081478_131632_pt1 | contig 17730 bp, 14 predicted proteins | sample OctSprmetagenome_FD_70983 | JGI IMG/M metagenome (GOLD analysis project Ga0081478, IMG submission 70983) | Hot spring and microbial mat streamer communities from Octopus Spring Streamers, Yellowstone National Park, USA - T=80-84 v2 (version 2) | ecosystem: Environmental > Aquatic > Thermal... | reverse complement strand
CTTACTTTGCTGGGAAAAAATTTGGAAAAATTAAGCTCGCAGAAAAAATATCCCCAGGAAAAACTCTTGAAGGTTTTTTAGGTGGAGTTTTATTATCTGTAATCTCGGCTATTTTTATGAAGATTATATTTCAACCAAAAGGTGACCTTATGATTTGGATGTTTTTAGGTTTTGTTGCCGCTTTTTTTGGGCTTTTAGGAGATTTTGCAGAATCTGCCTTAAAAAGGGATGTGCATTTGAAGGATTCTGGTTTCATTATCCCAGGACACGGTGGAGTCCTTGATAGAATAGATAGTCTTCTTTTTACTATACCTATTTTTTATTATATATCAAAGTATATCATTCTGCGGCTTTAAACTGAGAAAAAAAATTGGATTTTGGATAGAAAATTCTCAAGTTTCTGGAAAAAGTAATTCTAATATATTAAAATTAGAAAAATAAATACATAGGAGGTAAAAAAGTATGGGTATGAAAAGTAATATAAAGAAGGGGCAAGCAGAAGGAAAGTTGTTGGCAGCTTCTATTCTTGTAGCAAGCGTGATAGTTGCGGGTTCTATAATATGGGCAACTCGTTCTATTCAGAGTTACCTTGAAAAAGGCGGAGCTAATGTGGCAAGAGCAGGGGCACCGGGTCAGCCAGTACAGCCCCCACAACCACAACCACAACCACCATCTCCCCCTCCTGAAGTGGAAAGGATTGATATGTCTCAAATCGCACCCCCACCACCTTACAGGATAAAAGGTGACCCGAACGCGAAGGTTACAATAGTTGAATATTCAGATTTCCAGTGCCCATTCTGTGGTAGATGGGCAAGGGAGACTTTGCCCCAGATATTGCAGACATACGGAGATAAGGTGAAGATTGTGTTCAAGCACTTGCCTTTGCCATTTCATCAGTTTGCTCAAAAAGCTGCGGAGGCAGCAGAGTGTGCAGGAAAGATAGGAGGAGCAAAAGCTTTCTGGGCTATGCATGACAAACTCTTCCAGGTTGGGCTGCCGCAGGGGAGACTTGATGTTGCATCCTTGAAGCAGTTTGCAAAAGAGATAGGATTAGATGAAAAAAGGTTTTCTCAGTGTCTTGACACAGGGGAAACAGCCCAAATTGTTATGGAAGATATGAACGAAAGTCAGAGACTTGGAGTAAGAGGAACACCAACATTTTTTATAAATGGAATACCTGTGAGAGGAGCTCTACCATTTGAAGCTTTCAAGCAAGTGATAGATCAGGAATTGCAAAGGGGAGGGTGAAGGAACTTTTGGATTTAATTAGTTGTGATAGTTGTTTTAGATTTTGGCTCTCAATATACTCATCTTATAACAAGAAGGGTAAGGTCGCTTGGAGTTTATGCTGAAATTTTACCTTTCAACTCACCGGTAGAAAAAATAAAATCTTTTTCTCCGCATGGAATAATTCTTTCTGGTGGTCCGGAAAGTGTATATCAGAAGGATGCTCCATATCCTGATTCCGGAATATTTTCCGCTGGCATTCCCATTTTAGGAATATGTTATGGAGCTCAGCTTATAGCTCATGTTTTTGGAGGAAAGGTAAAAAAGGCAAAAATTGGAGAATATGGAAGAGCGAGATTCAAAGTTTTGGTAAAAGATAAGCTGTTCCAAAATTTGCCATCTGAATTTTTTGTTTGGATGTCTCACGGAGATGTAATTTCCGAAGTCCCAGATAGCTTTGAAATTCTTGGTGAAACTCATTTTTCACCGATATCTGCTTTCAGATATGGGTATATTTTTGGTGTTCAGTTCCATCCTGAGGTATATCACACTGAGTTCGGTTTGGAAATTCTGAAGAATTTTGTTTTTGAAATCTGTAAATCACCTTCTGATTGGTCGTTGAGCAATTTTGTTGAAGAAAAAATTTATGAGATAAAACAGCTCAGAGGAGGAATACTATGTGCTGTCTCTGGCGGAGTTGACTCTACAGTTATGGCTTATTTGCTTCACAAAGCGAAAGGTGATGAAGCAGATTTTGTTCTTGTAGATACTGGACTTTTACGAAAAAACGAAGTTGAAAAGATAAAGAAAAATTTTTCAATACTTGGTATAAATATTAACATTTTAGATGCATCAGAAATTTTTCTCTCTAAATTAAAAGGAGTAAGAGACCCAGAGAAAAAGAGAAAGATAATAGGGAAGACTTTTATTGATGTCTTCAAAAACTATGCGATTTCAAAAAAAGGAGAAAAAAATATAAGGTTTCTTGCACAGGGAACTTTATACCCTGATGTTATAGAAAGTGGAGTTTCTACTTCTGGCAAAGCTCATGTTATAAAAACTCATCACAATGTCGGTGGGCTTCCGGAGGAACTTGGATTTGAACTTGTTGAACCTTTCAGGCAACTGTATAAAGACGAAGTAAGGGAAATAGGGAAAATTTTAGGAATACCAGATGATATAATTTTCAGACACCCTTTTCCGGGACCTGGACTTGCTGTCAGGATTTTAGGGGAAATAACAAAAAAGAAAATAGACATTCTCCGTGAAGCTGATGAGATTTTGGAGGAAGAGTTGATAAGATATGAACTTTATAACAAGGTATGGCAAGCTTTCTGTGTTCTTACTAACTCAAAAAGCACTGGTGTTTCAGGTGATAGAAGAAGATACGGCTATGTTGTTGCGGTAAGAATAGTTGATTCTGTTGATGGTATGACGGCAGATTGGAGTAGAGTACCTTATGAATTTTTAGATGAAGTTTCAAGAAAAATTACCGCAAAAATTCCACAAGTCTCCCGTGTAGTTTATGACATAACATCTAAACCACCAGCTACGATTGAGTGGGAGTAGAAGAGAAAAATTCCTTTATTGTGTTTATTACTCTACTTACTTCTTCGTCTGTAAGAAGAGGGTCTATTGGGATTGAAAGGATTTTTCGTGATATATCTTCTGAAATTTCAAGGTTTCCACCGATTTGTGCTCCAAGTTTTAAAAAAAGTTGGATTTTGTGCAAAAATACAGGGTAATATATGAAATTTCCTATTCCTCTTTTCTCCAGAAATTCTTTGAGTCTTTGTCTTACTTCTTCCCCTCTTTTTACTTTTATTGTGTATTGATGAAATGAATGTTTCATCCCATCTGGAATATATGGGAGTTCCAGTTCATGTTCAAGGTCTTTTAGACCTTCTTTATATTTCTGAGCTATTTTGTTTTTCATATCAATTAGTTTATCAACATATTTGAGTTTTACTTTAAGCAAAGTGGCTTGAACTGCATCAAGCCGAGAATTATAACCTATGTTTTCTGGAATAAATCTTGATTTTCCTCCGTACTCTCTTAATCTTCTCACTATTTCTGCGATTTCATCGTCGTTTGTAGATATTGCTCCTCCGTCTCCGAAGCCGCCGAGGTTTTTTGATGGGTAAAAGCTGTGGCATCCTATATCTCCTATTGTGCCTACTTTTTTCCCTTCAATTTCGGCTCCGAGTGCTTGTGCTGTGTCTTCAATAACGAAAAGATTATATTTTTTTGCGATTCTCATTATGCTATCCATATCGCATGGCAATCCATATATATGAACAGGAATTATTCCAACAACGCCTTTTGGATCTTTATGCAAATACTCTTCTATTTTTTCTGGCGATATGTTGAATGTTTTTGGATCAATATCAACAAAAACTGGGGTTGCTCCTGCTCTTATTATTGCTATTGCAGTTGCGGTAAATGTCAAAGGTGTGGTTATTATTTTATCTTCACGGGAGAAAAATTCTTTACCCATTTTTATAGCCATAGCTCTTAAAGCTAAAACCAGCGCGTCGGTCCCAGATGCAACACCTATGCAGTGTTTTACTCCAAGATAATTTGCAAGCTCTTTCTCAAAATCTTCAACTCTTTGACCTAAAATGTAATTTGTATTACATAACCATTTTTTTATTTCAAGTTCAAGCTCATCATATATCAAGTTGTGAAATCTTTTTAGATCCAGCATCTCAACTTTTTTTGTTTTTCTCTTTTCTTGAAATTCCTTCACATTTTCAGATACAATTTCTTTTAAAATCAACCAGATGTTTTTCTTTATTCCTTCCTTTTTTCTTTTTTCTTTTTCTTTTTCTTTTATTTTTTCTTTGTTTATTATTATTCCGTCTTCATATCTTAGCTTGAAGAAATTTTCCGCTGCAATTTCTGGTTTTTCGTTCTGTTCAATTTGAGCAACAATATACTCTGTTGGTGGATTTATTAGCTTGATTTTTCCTTTTTTTATCAGGTCATTTATCTTTTTCTTATATTTTGTGTAAAGTTTTTCAGCTGAAAAGCAAGAGATATAAAATTCTGATTTATCGTCATCTACTAATTTTCTCAGATATTTCAGATCTATCTTTTCTATTACATCTTGGGAAATGTATATGGGGATTTTAAATTTTAATCTTTGTTCTTCTAATCTTTGGTTTTTCATGCTTTTTATTTTGAAAATTGTTCCGAGATTTTATTTTTCTTCAAAGTTTTATCTTTCAAAAATTTACATCATCACTTTTCTTCCCACTGATATGTAAGCTGTGTGAGCAATCATATTTTCATAAGGTCTTGATTTTCCTTCTCTTGCTAAAAACCTTCTTACAAGAACTTCATAGGTATCAACCAATATAAAGCCGTTTCTTCTCATCAGCTCACACATTATTTCTGTTTGATTTACTGTTGGAGAAATAGATATAAGTACGCCTGACGGTTTCAAAGATTCCCACGCAAATCTTATACAGTGCCAAGGTTCTGGTAGGTCTAAAAATACAGCATCAACATTTTTTTCATCAAATCCTTCTTTATAAACATCTCTCTTTTTTATTTCAACATATTGGGTGAGGTTATTTTCTTCAAGGTTTTCTTTGAGTATTTGAATGAAGTCATCCCTTATTTCGTATGTGAATACTTTTCCGTGGGGTTTTACAAAGTGTGCAAGGGCAATTGTCAATCCACCTGAACCGCATCCTGTTTCTATAACTTTGCTTCCGGGACCTATTCCTGCGATGAAAATCATAAATGCGCTATCTTTTGGATATATAATTGCGCTCTTTCTTTTCAGTTTCATTATTCTATCGGGTAATACGGGTTCAAGTATGTAAAATTTTTTTTCTTTTGAAGAAAGGACATACTCTCCATAAAATTTTCCTACAACATCTTTTCCTCTTATTATTCCTATATGTGTGTGGAGAGAATTGTTGAATTGAGCTTTGAACATAAAAGTTTTATCTTTTCCTTCAGGAACGAGTAGAACTCTTTCACCATCAAAAACTCTTTGTGAAATTTTCGTTTTTATTTCTTCTTCTATTTTTTGTGGGTTTGAGAATCCATCTATTACTATATCTGCTCCATTTTTTTTGAGTTCATCTTCTGGATAGAAATTTTTTACCGCTACAACTAAAAATCCGGATTTTTTTGCGGAAATTACTCCATATATTGAGTCTTCAAATGCGATTGTCCCCTCTCTTGAAATTTCTATTCCCATTTCTTCAAACTTTTTTATTGCGACATCAAAAGGTTCAGTTGAAGGTTTGCCTTCTTTATAGTCTTCTGATGATACAATGAACTTGAAGAATTTCAATATTCCATTTTTTTCAAGTACGGGGATTATTTCATCTTTGAGAGCTCCTGAAACTATGCATATTGGATATTTTGAGCCAACATATTCTATAAATTCTTTTACACCGGAATAAAGCTCAACTTCTCCTCTTTTTAAAAATTCGCTAAAATATTTTTTCTTTTCTTCGCATAAAGATTTTATATCTTCTTCTTTTAGTGATGTTTCTCCTTTTTCTTCTTGCTCTTTTGCAATGACTTTGAAAAAATCGTAATCTGTGTAAGCAAGATATTTTTTCATGTAGTCATCCCACGAAAGATCAATTTTGAGTTTTTCAAGGACTTTTTTGAATGCAAGATAATGGAGTTTTTCGGTATCTGCCAGAGTTCCATCAAAATCAAACATCATAGCGTATATTTTTTTCTCTATTTTCATTTCCCTTCTATCTTCATTCTGATATACAATATTTTTGTTTTCTATTTTTTTCATTTTAATCCGACCTCAATTTTCGGTTCATCAAATTCACTAGTCTATAATTTTATATCTTTAAGTCTTATAATTTAAGTTTTTTTAAGTTTTATCAATCTCTTAGGAAGATTTTGAATTCCTCCGATAAGCAGAGGGAGGGAGGATAAATATTTTTGAGAGGATAGATGCAGGGATTGATAGTAGACTTGTGATCATTTAAATTTAAGCAGTTGAGCCGCCGTCTATTGTGAATACGGATCCAGTTATGTAGCTTGCTTTATCTGATGCAAGAAAAAGAATAAGTTCAGCTACTTCATCTGGTTCTCCGACCCTCCCCAAAGGTATTCTCAAAAGCGGGTTTTCTGCTCCAACGCCTGATTCAAACATATCTACAAGAACCTTTGAGAATTTTGTCCTTATAATTCCGGGAGCTATTCCATTCACTCTTATTCCAAATCCTGCAAGCTCAACAGCCATAGTTTTTGTCATAGATATAAGTCCGGCTTTGGCTATTGCATAAACTCCAAGACCTGGGGTTGCCCGCAATCCAGCAACAGAAGCTACATTTATTATGCAACCCTTTATTTTGTTCTCTATCATCCTTTTTGCTACCTCCCTTGAAGCTACAAAGTTCCCTGTCAAACTTACACTTATTATTTTTTCCCAGAGTTCATCTGAGGTTTCATGAATTGGTAGTATAGCGGGGTTTGTTGCGGAGTTATTTACAAGAATATCAATTTTGCCAAACCTTTTCCAACATGTTTCAACTGCATTCTTAACATCTTGAGGATTTCCACTGTGAGCTACACAGAAATCAACTTCATAATTTTCTCCAATTTTTAAACCTTTTTTCTCAAGGTCATTTTTTATTTCTTCAACTGCTGCTTTAAGATTTTCTTCTTTTCGTGATGTCAAAAACACTTTGGCTCCGTTTTCACAGAACTTTTTTGCCGTTGCTAAACCTATTCCACGAGATGCCGCTGTAATCATTACAACCTTTCCATCAAACATTTTTTTACCTCCTTTTTCCTTTTCTACTCATAAATTTTTATTTGAAAAGAATATTTTTGTTAAACTACTGAGTTCAGATAAATTTCAATAAAATTGAGTTTATAAAGTTTTAAATATGGAAAGATGGAAAAAAGCTCGGCTCCATTTAGAATGCGTCTTTTGTGTCCAGCTAAAATAAATCTTTTTCTTTTTGTTCTCGGAAAGATGGAATCAGGCTACCATGAGATTTTATCTTGTGTTGATACTATCTCTTTGTTTGATGAAATTGAAGTTGAAGAAATAAACGAAAGAGAAAATATTGTGAGCTTTGATTCTTTATGGGAAATACCACAGAACAATTCCGTCTCTAAAACTTTGAATCTCATCTCTCACATAACTGGGAAAAGTTTCAGAGTTGTTGTAAGGAAGAGAATACCGCCGGGAGCTGGGTTGGGAGGTGCTTCTTCTGATAGCGGAGTCCTTATAAAAGAACTTTCAAAAAAATATGCAATAGATGAACGGAAAAGCAGAGAAATTGCTGAATCCATCGGCTCTGATGTTCCTCTGTTTTTGTCCGAAAGACCTGTCTTGATTTATGGAAGAGGAGAAAAGGTGAAAGAAATAAAGATAGAAAGAAGAAACGAGTTTTTCTATGTATTAGTTTGGCCGGAGATAATATCTGAAACAAAAAAAGTTTATGACCAGTTTGATAAAATTCACTCAAAAGACCTATTGGATATCTCAAAAAAGAGAGATTTGGTTGAGCACATACTTAACTTAAAGGAAATTTCTTTTGATTTCTTTTCTGGGATTTTGGGTAAGAACGATCTTGAAGAACCTTTTTTGAGTTTGTATAAAGATGGAGAGAAAATCAAAAAGTTTCTCTCTCAATTTGGAAATTTCTATCTTACGGGTTCTGGTTCAACTTTTTTCTCCATTTTTTTTGATGAGAAAACAGCTAAAGATACGGCGGAAAAGCTGAAAAAATATTTCAAATTTGTTTTCGTATGCAAACCATACTGATATTGCTATCTGATGATGTTCATAAAGTCCTTTTGAGTTCTTCCACAGCTTCCAAAAACAGATCCAATTCTTTTTTTGAGATGATAAGAGGAGGCAAAATTCTTATCTTCGTTTCTCCAAGATGGGTTTTTATAACATTTAATATTATTTTTCTTTCAAGAAAGAAATCTCTTATGTCTTGTGGTTCTTTTTTTATTTCTCCAAGTTTTACACCCATCATCAACCCTTTTCCTTCAACTTCAAATCCAATTTTTTTTAGCTCTTTTTTTAGATATTCTCCTTTTGACAAAACATCTTTTAGAAGTTTTTTAGAATTTACTTTCTTTATTACGACTTTACCCGCTGCGCAAGATATAGGATTCCCGCCGAAAGTTGAAGCATGCATTCCGGGTTTTACAAGTCTTGATATTTCTTCTGATACTGCTGTGACCCCCAGCGGTAAACCTCCTCCTATTGCTTTTGATGAAACTAAAATGTCTGGCTTTATATTTTCCCATTCGTAGGCCCAGAATTTCCCTGTTTTTCCAACTCCTGTTTGTATTTCATCTACTATAAGGAGCGTTTCATATCTTTCACATAATTTTTTTAGCTCATACAAAAATCCGGGAGGTGGAGATATAACGCCTGCCTCTCCCTGAATTGGTTCTACTATAACGGCACAGTATGTGTTTTTCTTCAATTCATTTTCAACCTGCTCTAAATTCCCATATTCAACAAAGTTAAAGTTTGGGAGGAGAGGGTAGAAAGGTTTCCTGAAATCTTCTTTCCATGTTGCAGATAAAGCTCCGTGAGTTCTTCCGTGAAAGCTTCCGTAGAAAGCAAGAAAACCTCTTTTGCTTTCGCTAAAAGGGAGTTTTGCAAATTTCAAAGCAGCTTCAACAGCTTCTGCTCCTGAATTAGAAAGAAATATTCTGTAATTACCATCCAAAGTCTTCAAGAATTCATTAGCGAATTTGATTTGCGGTTCTTGCCAAAACAAATTTGATACATGCATAAAAAGGTTGAGTTGTCTTTTTATCTCTTTTAGAACTTCTTTGTTTGAGTGTCCAAGAGCGATTACGCCTATTCCTCCTATAAGGTCAAGATATTTTTTGCCTCCTGAGTAGATAAAAACACCTTTTGCTTTTTGGACTAAAATTGGGTATCTTGTATATGTGTTAATAAAAAGCTTTTCAGCAATCTTTTTGAGATCAGCCATGTTTCTTTTTTATTCTCCTATAAAATCTTTTTTCACATAATCACGCAGTACCTCTGGAACTTTTATTTTCCCAGATTCAACAAAATAATTTTCTATAATTGCAGCAAGGCATCTACCGATAGCAACTCCTGAACCATTTAGAGTATGAACGTATTCGATTTTACCATTTTTTCTTCTCAACCTTATCATAGCTCTTCTTGCTTGGAAATCTTCACAATTTGAGCAAGATGATATTTCAAGGTATTGACCGTATCCCGGCATCCATACTTCTATATCGTAAGTTTTTGTTGCTGAAAAGCCAATATCGTTTGCCGGGAGTAAAACAACCCTATATGGTAGTTCAAGTAAATCAAGAATATGACATGCATCTTGAAGGAGTTTTTCAAGTTCATCGTATGAATCTTCTGGTTTTGAAATTTTCACAAGTTCTACTTTATTGAATTGATGCTGTCTTATCAGCCCCCTTGTCTCTCTTCCCCACGAACCTGCTTCCCTTCTGAAACATGCTGAATATGATACACAATTTAGGGTGAGTTTTTCTTCTGGTATTATCTCGTCTCTGAAAAGATTAACCAAAGTGACTTCTGCTGTTGGAATTAGCCATAGATTATCTTCTTCAATGTGGTACATATCATGGGCGAATTTAGGGAGTTGTCCTGTTCCTTCCATAATTTCTTCTTTTACTATATATGGTGCAAAATATTCTTTGTATCCTCTCTTTGTGTGAGTATCTATCATGAAATTTATCAGTGCACGTTCAAGTAGAGCTCCATCTCCTTCCAAAACTGTAAATCCAGACCCAGAAAGTTTTGATCCTCTTTCAAAATTGAGTATTCCAAGTTTTTCTCCTATTTCCCAATGAGGTTTATGATATTTTTCAGAGTAAGGTTCGCCTTTCACTTTTACTACTTTTGGTTCTTTATCTGGGATGCTTTGATGGACTATGTTCGGGTAAAGAAGAATTGTTTTTTTCCACTCTTTCTCTATTTCTTCTCTTTGTTCTTCAAGAAATTTTATTTCTTCTCTTATTTGTTTTGCTTGCTGTTTCAAATCTTCTGCGCTCTCTCCACTTCTTACAACTTCTGCAATTTTATCTGTGATTTTGTTGAGTTCTGAACGAAGCTTATCTATTTTTACCTGGGATTCTCTCCTTTTGTTATCTAATTCTATAAGTTTTTCAACATCAAAATTTATTTCCCTTCTCCTTATGTTTTCTTTAAGTATCTCTGGATTTTTCCTTATTATCTCTGGATTTATCATGGCTTTAACTTCAAAATTTTTTAGTTTTTGGTTCTAATACTTGACAATCTATTGTTAAAAGTTTGGGGAAAAACATAAACATTTTTTATTTTCAAAAATAAAATAATGATTGAGGCACCATCAAAACTTATCTTCAAGCAGAACTTCTCTTGTAAAAGATATAATCAAGTCAAAAACTTCCTCAAAGGTAATTCTTATAAGATGATACATCTTGGAGAAGATAAAATAATTTTACTTCAAATTGCTCAAATATTGGTAAGGTAGAGAGATGTCAAGTAGTTGTTGGAGCTGATGTAGTAGTTTTTGTTGATGGAGCACATATAAAGTTTCCAATTTCTTAGTATCAAGGGAGGGACATATGAGAAGAGGGGATGGTAAAGTTAAATGTGTGCATATACATTTACTTGAAACTGCAAAATCTTTGAAATTTTAGCAATAGACTGTTAAGGTAGTGTATAAAAATGAAGCCGGAAAGAAAGTTATGAAGGAAATTAAAATTAGAAATTTAGGAACTGGAAAAATTGCTCTATTTTTATTAATTTTTGAAATTTGTCTTAATTTGAATATGTGGTGAGGAAAAAATTGGGGTTTTTATCTAATTTTTTGACATCTTTGAATCTTTTTTGTGGATTTCTTGCTGTTCTGTTTGCTTTTGAAGGGAAAACTCATTTCTCTTTTTACTTTGTTGTGCTTGGATTAATTTTTGATATGGCAGACGGTAGAATAGCACGCTCTTTAGGGATATCATCAAAATTCGGACTTGAATTTGATTCCCTTGCCGATCTTGTAACTTTTGGACTTGCAACTTCTGCTATTCTTATAAATTCATTTTTCAAAAGTTCGGAGTTAGGAAAAGTTTTTTCATTCCTTCCAACTCTATCTGTTGCGATAAGGCTTGCAAGGTTCAATGTAAGTTCTGAGACGAAACCGAAGGAGTTTTTTGAGGGTTTGAGTTCCCCTATGGGAGCATTTTTGCTCATCTGTATTTCTGAGCTTATTGTGGAATATAAAGATAGATTTTGGGCAGAGCCATGTATGATTTTGAGCGTCATTCTTGTATCGGCATTGCAAGTTAGTACATTAAAATTCAGGTCATTCAAGGAGTTAAAGATGAGAAATTATATTTACTATTTTCTTTTCCTTCCTCCATTATTCCTTTGGTTAATTATTTTCAAACAAAAAATTTTTTTCACAATTGTTGTTTTTATGATTTCTTTATACATTTTTTATAATATTATTTTTGAGAATATATATGGAAAAGATTTACATATTCGATACAACTTTAAGAGACGGAGAGCAAGCTCCGGGCTTTTCCATGACTCAGGACGAGAAGATCAAGATGGCTCTGGCATTGGAAAAGCTGGGAGTTGATATAATAGAAGCGGGATTTCCAATAACATCTGATGGAGATTTTGAAGCAGTGAGAGAGATATCCCGAAGACTTGAAAAACCCGTAATATGTGCTCTCGCAAGGTGTGAGGAACAAGACATAGAAAGAGCAGCAGAAGCTTTGGCTCCTGCAAAAAGAAAAAGAATTCATGTCTTTATTGCAACAAGTGAAATTCATATGAAATATAAATTGAGACTTTCAGAGGAGGAAGTTCTTGAAAAAGCTATAAAATCGGTAAAGCTTGCAAAAAAGTATGCAGATGAAGTTGAATTTTCAGCAGAAGATGCGACAAGGTCTGATCCAGATTTTCTCATAAAAGTTTTCAAGGAGGTTGTCAAAGCCGGTGCAGATGTAATAAATGTACCAGATACTGTGGGATATATTTTGCCATTTGAGTTTTATGAACTTATAAAAAAGATAAAAGAAGCGATTTCAGAGGTCGGGAATCCAATAATTTCTGTTCATTGTCATAATGACCTTGGTCTTGCAACTGCTAATACTCTTGCCGGAATCTTAGGAGGTGCAAGGCAGTGTGAGGTTGCACTCAACGGTATAGGTGAAAGAGCAGGAAATACTTCGCTTGAAGAAGTCGTTATGGCTATAAAAACAAGAAAAGATTTCTTCTCAAAATTTTACACAACCATAAACACAAAAGAAATTTATCCCGCATCTCGTTTGCTTTCTAAAATAACAGGTGTTCAAGTCCCCCCGAACAAAGCAATAGTTGGTCAAAACGCTTTCGCTCACGAAGCTGGGATTCATCAAGATGGAGTTCTGAAAAACCCTCTCACGTATGAAATAATAAGACCGGAAGATGTTGGTTTCCCAAGTTCTCAGATAGTTATAGGTAAGCATTCGGGAAGGCATGCTCTTGCAAAAAAACTTGCAGAAATGGGGTATGAACTCTCACCAGAGGAAATCAAAGCTGTATACAAAAAAGTCAAAGAACTTGCAGATAAGAAAAAAAGAATATATGACGAAGATATAGAAGCAATAGTTTTTGAAGAAATACTCAAAACTCAAAAAGAAGATAGATATGAGCTCATATCTGTTAATTTTGCAGGTGGAACTGAGCTCACACCAACAGCAACAGTTGTTATAAAAGATGGAGATAAGATAAGAAAAGCCTCTGCATCAGGTGATGGACCAGTTGATGCCGTATATAAAGCTATTCAAAGCTGTCTTGCTTTGTCTCCGGAGCTCGTTGATTATTCCGTCAAATCTATTTCGGGAGGAACAGATGCGCAGGGTGAAGTCTCTGTTGTCCTCAAAATCGGGAATGTATCGGCAAATGGTATAGGTATAAGTACAGATATAGTCGTTGCATCTGCAAAAGCTTTTATTTCAGCGATAAACAGAATAGAGAAAGTTTCCCGCATAAAGAGAAATCTGTCTTTGAGCGAAACAAGAGCTCTTTAAGTTGCTTTAAATTCGTAAAATTTAAAGAAAAAGACGAAAAAGGGAAGAAAGAAAAGATAAAAAAAGTGGGAAAAATTTTTGAAAACGAAGCCGAAGACGAAGAACTCCTTTCCGCAATAGAATCTTATAAAAATAGAGCAAAAAATTTCAAGAATGTATGTATTATAATGGGAGGTGAATCAGAAGAAAGAGAAATCTCATTAAAGACTGGTGAGGCTGTTTTCTCTGCACTCGTAAAGAGTGGATTTAAAGTTGAAAAAATAGTATTCCCACCATCAGATATAAATTCTCTCAAAAATTTTGACGCAGCTTTTATATGCCTTCACGGAAGATATGGGGAAGATGGTACAGTCCAGGGATTACTTGAAATTCTCAAAATCCCTTACACTTCTCCCGATCCCGTAGTTTCAGCTCTTTTTATGGATAAATTCATGACAAGACTTGTTTTGAAGGAATTTGTTCCTCAGCCTCGGTTTTTTATGGCTCGCTCAGAAGATGAAGCCATGAATATAATAGATGAAAATAAGATTAATATTCCGTTTGTTGTGAAACCTAATTTTTCCGGATCATCGCTCGGAATCTCCATAGTAAAAGAAAAAAATGAAAAGAAAATAAGGGAGGCAATTCGGGAAGCTTTCAAGTTCTCCTCATCCATTCTTATAGAGGAATTTTTAGATGGACCAGAATTTACCGTAGGAGTTTTTGAGAAAATGCCTATATCTGCTCTTGAAATAGTTCCAAAGGAAGATGAGTTCTTTTCATTTGAAGCAAAATATAAGGGAAATACAGATTATATTATTCCACCTCGTTCTGTTGACCGTGAAGCAATTGAAGAAGCCTTAAGAATTTCTCGTATTATATGCGAAAAGTTTGATGTCAGAGGAGCCGTAAGGCTGGACTTTAAAATGAAAAAAAATGATAAAGGGAGAAAAAGCAAAGAACCCTATTTCCTTGAACTCAATACAATTCCTGGAATGACAGAAAGGTCTCTGCTCCCAAAATTAGCTTCATTTAGAGGCATAAACTTTGAAGATTTCGTCTCTGCAATCTTGGGGACAGCCTCTTTGAAAATCTCAAAAAGGTAAAAGTGGGGGAATAAATCTGGAAAAATCGGCAAAAATTCATTAAAAAAAGTAAAATAATTTTGTATGGGTGCGAAAGATTTTGAAAGACCATTTTCTATGAGGGGACTTACCACAAAGATAAGAACTCCTCATGGTTCTATGTTTGTCACGGTGAATTTCCTTGAAGGTAAGGTTAAAGAGGTTTTTGTTGTAGTTTCAAAACCAGGTTCTGAGCTCAGAGCTTGTGCGGAAGCTTTGGGCAGAGTTATTTCTCTTGCGCTTCAAAAAGGAGTTCCAGCAGAAGACATAGCTGAAACTTTGGAAAACATAAAAACAGAACAAGTTTCTTGGAATAAAATTGATGAGAGAAGCTTTTCAGTTTCATCTATACCAGATGGTATTGCAAAAGTTATAAGATTTGCTCTTTCTCTGAAAAATCCACCTGATATAGTACGTCAACCATACAAGGTGGTGGATGGGAAGAAGCAAGATAATCCAACGGAAAAATTGACTGAAAATCCGCAATCTGAATTTAGTGCAAATCCAAGCCAAAAAAAAGATAACTTTGAAATTTCTGAAAAATCCGGAACTGAGAAATTTGAGATTTGCCCTGAATGCCATTCATCATCTCTTATATTTCAGGAAGGTTGCTATATATGTATGAGTTGCGGATACACAAAATGCTCATAAAGAAGAAAAAATATAATTTTTCCTCACATTTTTCAGTTCTTCTTTTGATTTTTCTTTTTTTTTCCTTTTTCCCTTTTGAAGCTATTTCGTCTTTTGAGCTATGGCAGAAAATTCAGTTCCAAGGAAAAAACATAGGTTACTCTGTTGTGAGAGTGAAAGGGGATTCAGTGGAGGAAGTGATGAATATGAAACTTAAAGCTATGGGGCAAGGAAGAGAAGTAAAAGCTCAGCTTTTATGGTCTAAAAATCCTGATTACTCTTTCAAAACTCTTGAGTTCCAGCTTAAAAGCGAAGGAAACTCCGTCTTAGTGAAAGGTAGAGTTGAAGGTAAAAACCTTTCAGTTCAGATTGGACAATCAAAAAAAAGTTTCAGCGTATCAGAAAAAGTTTTCACAGGTTCATCTTTTATTTTCTTGATATCAGACAAAATAAAAAGTGGAAATCAGATAAGAAATTTCTCTCTGCTTTATTTTGATCCATCTGTTCTGAGGCTTGATATACTTTCTCTTGAGCTGAGTCAAAAGACCAGAGATTATTTTGTTTTCAAAAAAACATTTGCAGGTATCTCTTCCCTCGTTTACTTTGATAAAAATGGGAACTTTTTGAAAGAGGAAGGTAGTATGGGAATTTCATCTTTTGCGTCTTCAAAAGAAGATATAATTTCTTCTCCCCCAGAAGATGTTGATATAATTTTCTCAACTTCTGTTGCGGTGGAAGGCAAGTATCCAGAATCATCTCAAAGAAGAAATATAAAGAGAGCAGTATTATTTGTGTGGGGGATTGACGATTTACCATCGTTTCCGCCAAGACAGATAGTTTCAAAAAAAGAATATGGTTTTTTAGTTGAACTTACAAACTCTCTGCTATCTGATACCAATAATTTGGAAATTTACACTAAACCAGAGCTTTTGATTGAATCTGAAAGTCGAGAAATAAAAAAGCTTGCGGAGAGTTTGAAGAATAATATTGAAGGAGAAAAAGAAGATGTCGGAAGAAAAAAGAAAAGTAGGCGTATTTTTGAAAAGGAAAAATTGAAAGATGGAAATAGTATAACAATCATTCAGGGTGTATCAGATTGGGTTTTTCAAAATGTAAAAAAAACATCTGTTTTGAGCATGCCTTCTGCTCTGCAAGTCCTTAAAACCATGAAAGGAGATTGTAATGAACACTCTATTCTTACGGTTGCAATTTTGAGAGCTCTCGGAATTCCTTCTCGGGTTGTGTTTGGTCTTGTTTATGATTCTGGTTCATTCTTTTACCACGCATGGGTTGAGGCTTTTGATGGCAAAAACTGGATAGAGTTTGACCCAACATGGGGGCTCTTTCCCGCTGATATTTTAAGAATAAGAATAGGAACAGGAAATGTTTCAGAGTGGGTAAAAGTATTAGAATATGTTGGGAAAATAAAGATAAAGTTTATTGATTGGCAGTAAAAAAGAGAATCAAACCAAAATTTTCACATATTAAAATTACATTAAAAATTTAGGATTAAAATTTATCTGATGAGAGATTGGAAAAAGAAATTTTTAAGGGCTTTAAGAGAAGCCCCAGAATTTGCTGCTGAGGCAAGAGCTCTACTTTTATCAGAAGATCTTTTAAATTTACCTCCAAAATTTGATAGACTGGAAAAGAAAGTGGATAGATTAGAAGAAGATTTTAGCAAATTAAAGGATGATGTCGGCAAATTAACAAATAGAGTTGATAGATTGGAAAAAAAGGTGGATAGATTAGAGAAAGATGCGGCTTATTTGAAAGGTTCAGATAGAGAGAGGTGGTACCGAGATAGGGCTCATGCTATTTTTGGTAGAGTGATTTTGAAGGGAAGACCTTTTGAAGAAAAAGCAGCCGAGATTTTGTGGGAGGCTTGTAAGAAAGGTCAGATATCAAAAGAGGAAAGAGATGAAGTTTTATCAGCTGATTTGTTGTGGAGTGGAGAAAGAGAGGGAGAGTTTGTAGTTTTAGTTGTTGAGGTCTCATTCACAATATCTCAGGATGATGTTGAAAGAGCCAAAAAAAGAGCTGAAATTTTGAGAAAATTGGGGATTTTTGCTATTCCGGTAGTGGGAGGAATTGAATTTGGAGAAGATATAAAACGAGATGGTGTAGTGTGTATAGTAGATGGGAAATTCAACGATGAAGAATTTGAAAAACTATTTGCAGAACTTCAACAGCTTAAATGAAGTTCTACCCCCTCTCTTTCCCTTGTCTGATGAGGGTTCCAAAAATTGTTCAAAATCTTGACTTTTTATTTTAAAGTGATTATATTTTTTGTATAAAATATAAGTATAAAATAAAAAAAGAGATTATATTATAAGAAGAATAAAAGGAGGTAAACTTGTGGCAATCAAGAGGGAAAAACGGGGAGTTTGGATGGTATTATTCAAAGGGTTATTCTGTGGTATATCTTTGTTTTCTCTTTCATTTTCATTTTTGTTGTTTTTAATAAGTTCAGCGGATGCAGAAAATATAAAAAGGTTTCAGGAGAAAGCTACTAATGTATATAATGCAAAAGCAACAAGAGTCGTAGATGACCTCAACCCATATGCCGCTGGTCCAAGAGACCCAATAAGATGGGGAGGACTACCAGAGGTTGCTCCCGGTTTTATAACACGAACATCTCTTGAAAAACACAACCTTGTGATAAGAATAACAAAATCTGGACTTGAAGAAATAGGAAACTTTATCTCAGATGGGCTCAAAGGCGACCCTTCAT
>Ga0081478_139499_pt1 | contig 17779 bp, 22 predicted proteins | sample OctSprmetagenome_FD_70983 | JGI IMG/M metagenome (GOLD analysis project Ga0081478, IMG submission 70983) | Hot spring and microbial mat streamer communities from Octopus Spring Streamers, Yellowstone National Park, USA - T=80-84 v2 (version 2) | ecosystem: Environmental > Aquatic > Thermal... | reverse complement strand
GATATAGGGTCGGCCGGCCAGCTGGCGGTGGCGCTTTATAAGCTCCTGGAGTCTTAGCCGCGTACCGGCACCCTTATCTCTTCCTCCTTCACCTTCTTAGCTGTTACTATCAACACGCCGTTTCTATACAGCGCAGACACGGTGGAGGGGTCTATCTTAAGCGGCAGACGGATGTGTTTAGAGTATTTCCTCTCCCCGCGGGCCCCCTCGGCCCTTACCGCGGTGCCGTCTTTCGTGACGGAGAGAGCTATGTCGGCGGGCTCCAGGCCGGGCATGTCTATCTCTATCCTAACCTCGTCTCCTTCCTCCACGAGTCGGTAGTCTTTTTTCTCTTTTAGATCCTCCACCATCCTCTGGAGGGATTTGCTGATCTCCTCCATTGCCTTCTTGAAGTCCTCCATGTAAAACGCTACCTACCAGATTTATAACTTATCCTCTTCTGAATGCCTTACCAAAGGCCTTCGGCGGCTTCGCTCTGCCGATCGCGCTGGCAACGATTAACAGAGTGGCTATGTATGGTATCATCGAGCATGACCATAGAGGCGGCGAAGGCACAAGTATAAAAACTACGGCGTTTTGCCCGCCAGCCAGTAGCCGTGAAGGGGTTGGAATTTCGCCGGCCTAAACCACCCCGTGCTCCGGCCTCACAGCCATGTCGGTTTTGACAACCAGCTTAAGCGGCGCCGACCTGACGCGCTTCTTCTTGTCAAAGACGCGCCACACACGCCCTACGTCCACCACCGCCTCAGCCACAACAAGACCGGTTCCTTCGGCCCCCGGCCCCCTGAGGATCTCCGCTAGGCGTTGGAGGCGCCAGGCGCTGTTAGCCGTCTGGCACCCTTAAGAAAGTCCCCGTGGCGTTGCGGAGCGGCTCTCCGAGGATCAGCCTATCCCGTTCTAGCCAGACCCGCATCTTTATGAAGCAGTTCCTGTGAGGTTCGCCGAAGATCTTCGTCGGGGCGCCAGCCACAGCATCGGCTTTTAGATATACGGCGTCTGAGAAGACCACGTCTTCGTATTTCAGCGCAGAGACGGCAGGGCTGCCGACCCTCTCGACGGTATAGTAGCCGACTCCCTCATCCACATCCACGACAAAGACCGCATGTAGCGCTTGCGGCACAAGAGTCACGGCGCATGGACCTCCGCATATCTTCTCAGCACATTCCTTTATCCGTCCCGACGAGGGGAAGGTCGGCGGCATGAGACTCCAGTATGTGATCTTGATCACAGCCCATGTCTTGTTGCCCACCACGCCGGCGGCCACGCAGGCTAGCTCGTCGCTCGGCATATATCCGCCCCCCTCGCGCAGAGGCAAGATAGGCGGCTCGGTCTTTATAGAGCCCGTGTAGTTGCAAGGCCCCCAGACCACCCCGGAGGCGTTGACCACGGCGCTACATATAAGCGGCGCGCCGACGTCGCACGGATCTTCCTCGATTCCGCCCGTCTTAACATAACCTTTAAAATACAAAAATAAAAACATTATAACAACTAAAGATATAAATAAAGCTGTTTTTCTAGAGATCGTCATGACGTGTATTTGATGTATAAGTGATATGCGTCCAGCGGTGAAATGAAGCCTCTATAGTTCAGGTCGGAGCATGCGCACGAACGAGTTTTATTGTCGTACGGCGCGCACCCGCTTACGACACCGTAGGCATAGATATTACATATTCCCGACTGGCAATATGGCGAATCCGCTGGCAGAATATAATATACAGGCGATCCGCTATCGCCTAGTTGGATGCATATATTTGTAGCGACCATATCCTTCACGATAAACCGTTTAGTTGCTATAAATTTATAATTTTCATGCCGACGCACACTGCGGAAGTAAGGCCGCATCGCTGACCTAAGCACCCTCCGCGTGCATCTGAGCTAACCGTACCGGAGATAAGAGACCCGTGAAGGAGGGTGGTGACAAGCCTAGATTGTGGAGGAGGGGGAGGAGTGGAAGCACCTAACGCTGGAGGGCTTCGAGTAGTGTGTTAAGTCGGGAGCACGTGGTGAAGGCGATAGGCTGAGGAGCCGGGCTTAAGGAGGGCAGAAGCGGCAAGACTCTGCTGAGAATTAAGATAACGGCTGAGGTGGACGGCGTAAGGAGCGAGTTTGAGATTACCTTCGGCAGATATGGCAGAGACAACGCGGCCTTGGGACGCACCTACGCCAGGGCCGACGCCCCCGGCGGCAGAGAGGCAGGCGCCAAGAGGTTCTCGGCGCTGATTAAGGCCTTAACGGGGAGGGAGCCTAAGGTGTACCGCATGAAGGACGGCAAGATAAAGATAGAGTGTTACGAGGGGCGTCTGGAGGGCTTCATGCGTTATACAGAGCTCGCAGACGTCGTCGCAAGGTGGCTGGAGGAGACGGGCCGCCGGTAGCCCTCTAGGCCGTATAGATCCTCACGGGGGCCAAAGCCACCTCGGCGACACGGCGCGGAACTCCGGCGCAACGCTGCCTACTGAATTATTCTCTCCTGAACGCCTTGCCAACGGCCTTTGGCGGCCTTGCCCTCCCAATCACGCCCGCTACTATCAACAACGTGGCTATGTAGGGGATCATCCGCGTGATTTCGTATCTGGCTAGGTTCAGCGTCTGGAGCCAGTAGGAAAGCGCGTCGAAGAAGCCGAATATGAAGGCGCCGACGACTGCCAGCGCTGGGTTCCAGTTTGCAAAAACTACGTTGGCAAGCGCTATGAAGCCTCTGCCGGCTGAGAGCTCCTTGGTGACAACGGAGAGGTAGGCAATGCTGAGGTAGGCGCCTGCCAGCGCGGCTAATGCTGCGCCGATCACAGTGGCGAGCAGTCTTACCTTGTTTACGTCGACGCCCATGTTAAATGCGGATTCTGGGTCTTCCCCGCATGCCCTGATGACTATGCCGAGTCTGGACCTGAAGAGTATGTACCACATGACGCCGGCAACCACGAAGGCAAACACGGCGACCCAGATGGGGTCCGCCTTCGCCCACTCTGGTACCTGTTTATACCCAGCCACGCCCCAGTAGGCTTGTATCCCGTACGCAACCGCGCCCGCGGCGAAGAGATTTATGGCTACTCCACTGATTATCTGGTCCCCCGCCAGATACGCCGAGATGTAGCCGTGGAGGAGCCCTATCAAGGCGCCGATAAGCGCCGCGGCCAGCATGGCCACAAAAGGCCACCAAGTGTCTGGAAGGTGGAGGCCGGCTCTGTCGTGGAGGTAGTCCACCGCCAGCGGCCCCATCAACGCGCCGAGTAGCATTATGCCCTCCAGCCCTATGTTGACGACGCCGCTTCTCTCCGTCAGGATCTCACCAAGCGAGGCCAGCAGTATGGGCACAGCGGCGAGGAGCGCTTGCATCAACAGAAGCGGCAAGATGTCTATCATATCTTCCTCAGCATCTGGAGCGCTAGGAAGAGTATTAGCAGACCCTGTATCACTCTTATGAACTCAAAAGGGGTGCCCGCCTCTATCTGCATGTGGCGCGCGCCCTCCTGCAGTATTCCGAGGAACACCGAGGCGAGGAGCACGCCTATTGGGTGCCCCCTGCCTAACATGGCGGCTGCGATGCCGTCAAAGCCGAGGCCGTAGACATTGGCTAGGTTCCTGGCAAGGCTGTAGGAGGGCGGCCTAGCCGCCACTTGCAACACGCCTGCGAGGCCGGCCGTGAGGGCGCCTATTCCAAACGCCACCAAGACCGCCTGTTCAGGCCTTATGCCGTATGCCTTGGCCACTGTGGGGTTTTGCCCGCTTATTGATATCCTGTAGCCCCAAACGCTGTATCTGAGGAAGACGTAGATCAACACGGCGGTTAGATACGCCAGCGGCACCGCCAGCGTGAGATCCGTACCTGGGAACAGCGGGGTGAGGCGGGCGGCCTCCGGCATCTTAACCGACTCCTCTGGCTGCAACGGGTTTGCAAATACGGTGGAGACAGCCATTATCACCAGCCAGTACGCGGTCCAATTCATCATGATGGTGCTCACTACCTCGTTTACCCCTCTCCAGCTCCTCAACAGGGCTGGCACCGCCGACCAAGCCGCCGCGAAGACAAGCCCCAGGAGCACGGCAAGCGGCAGGGCCAAGACGTCTCTAGCAAGGTAGGCGGCCACCACGGCGCCTAAGGCGCCCATATACGCCTGTCCCTCCGCGCCTATGTTGAATAGACCGGATTTTAGACCTACGGCAAATGTGAGACCTGTTAGGAGGATGGGCGCCGAGAATGCGAGAGCGGAGAAGAGGTAGGTCTGGTCCGACAGCGGCGTCGCCAGCATGGACCCGTAGGAGAGGACGGGGTCGTAACCCGATATCCACATGGCGGCGGCGCCCAGCGCAAACGCCAAGAGCAGGGCGAGCCCAGTGTTTAGCAACGGCAGCAAGAGCCCCTTCATAGCCCCGCCATCTTCCTGCCCACAAGCTCCACCCCCATCTCATCCACGGGGCCGTACGCCACGATCTTCCCCCTGTACATAACCGCAATTGTGTCCGCCAGTTTGTATGCTTCGTCTAGGTCGCTCGTCACGAGCAACACCCCTGCGCCTGCATTTCTAGCGCTTATGAGGAGCCTCTGGACGTACTCAGTCGTGGCCACGTCGAGGCCCCGGGTGGGCTGGTGCGCCACTATGAGCCTACCCCCCCTGCTCAGCTCGCGCCCCACCACTAACTTCTGCTGGTTGCCGCCGGAGAGTTGTCTCGCAAGCGCCCAAGGCCCTGGCGCAACTATTCCAAACTCCTCTATCAGCTTCGCGGCGAAGCGCTCGGCATCCCGCCAAGAGATCAAGCCGCGTCTGGCGAACTCGCCTTCTTTGCCTATGACTGCGTTCTCCACAAGAGACATCTCAAGTATCAACGCCTTCTTATGCCGGTCGTCAGGTATGTAGGCGTAGCCCCCATGGATCTTGACCACGCCCCTGCCCTTCCTAACCCCCACAATGGCCTCCACGAGGTGTTCCTGTCCGTTGCCCTCGACGCCGACTATCGCCAAGATCTCCCGCTCCCTGACGGAGAAGTCTACGCCCTGCACCACTGTCCTGCCGCCCTCGTAGACCCACAGATCCTTCACCTCCAGGACGGGACGCTCGCCGGGTTTGCCCAGCCTCTCTACGCTTTCGCCCTTCACCTCGCCGACCATGGCCTCCACCAGCTTTCTAGCGTCGTAAGGAGGAGCGAACTCAGCCGCCTTGAGCCCTCTCCTCAACACGGCGACGCGGTCCGCTATTTCGAGGACCTCCGGTATCTTGTGGGTGATGTAGACCACTGACTTGCCCTGCTCCTTTAGCCGCCTTATTACTTGAAACAGCGCCTTTACCTCAGGCGGAGACAAGACGGTGGTAGGCTCGTCCAGTATGAGCAGGTCAGCCCCCCAATACAAGGCCTTAACTATTTCGACCCGTTGTCTCATGCCAAGAGGCAACTCCTCCACGTCTCTATCCCACTCGATGTCGAAGCCGAGCTCCTCGGCTATTTTCTCCACCTTCTTCCTAAGCTCGGCGGAAGCCGGGGAGAGACTTGCCCCCTCTAATATGGCGACGTTTTCAAGCGCCGTGAGGCGGGGTATTAGGGAGAGGTGTTGATGCACCATGGCTATCCCAAGCCTAAGGGCGTCCCTCGCGTTTTTCGGCTTAACCCCCCTGCCGTCGATGTATACCTCGCCTGAGGTGGGTCTGTAGACGCCGGCAAGTATCTTCATGAGCGTGGTTTTCCCGGCGCCGTTTTCTCCCAGCAGTGCAAGCACCTCGCCTGGAAAAATGTCGAGGGAGACTCCCCTTAAGGCGTGTGTCCCGTCGGAAAAAACCTTGTGTATTTCCCTGAGGGAGATCTTCATCAGCTGACGGCTCCCAGGCCCAGCTCCCTCCTGAGCTGAACCACCTGGTCCTGCGTGGTGGGCAGAGGCACCTTCTCTTTGCCGGATATTATGTCTTGTTTGAACTGGTCCACCGCCTCCCAGATCCACTGCGGTATTCTAGACCTCATCTCCTTCACTGTGTTGATGATGTTTTGGGCATCGGACTCCTTCACGGCGCCTGCCCTGATGCCTATCTCCAAAAATTGCGTTAAGTCATCCAGCGTGCTCACAGAGACGCCGCCCTCCTTGAGGCCCAGCTCCAGGACACCGCCTTGGAACGTGCCCTCCACAGCCCTCTTAGTTGCCTCGTATACGCCGACGTCTACCCGCTTCATCATAGAGGCCAGTATGAAGCCGGGCTTCAGGTAGTCCTGGTCAGCGTCTACGCCTATGGCGAATGGGGGACCCATGCCTCTCCCGGCCCGTCTGCCGGCCTCCGACACCGCCTCAAAAACGCCGAGGCCCGTGGCGCCCGCCGCCTGGTATATCACGCAGACGCCCCGCGTCAACATCACCTCTGCCGCTTGCTTGCCCTTGGCGGGGTCGTTGAAGGAGCCTGTGTAGACGTAGAGTATGTCAAACCTCACGTCTCTGCCGAATCTCTGCTTTATGTAGCGCTCGGCCCACCTCACGCCGTAGGCGTAGCCGATCTCGAACTTCCACAAAACAGGTATCTCCATCCCCAGCACGATGCCGACCTTTGTGCAGTTGTGGTAATACGCCGCGAGGGCCGCCAGCGCCCCTACAAGCGCTGAGCCCTCGTTTTCTCTGTAGAGCACCGACAACACGTTGGGTCTGTCTGGTATGTAGCCATCGATGATGGCGAACTTCATGTTGGGAAACTCCTGCGACACCTGCTTAACGGCGTCTGTCATTAGGAAGCCGACTGCCACAGCGATAACCGCGTCGCCGGACTTCGCCGTAGCTCTGAGGTTGGGCACGTAGTCGTCCTGCGTCTTGCTCTGGACCTCCTTGAGCCCAAGCCCGAAGTCCTTAGCGGCCCTCGACGCGCCTAGATACGCCATGTCGTTAAACGACAGATCCCCCCTCCCGCCTATGTCGTATATCACGTAGACGGTGCCCTTGGGCTTCGCGGTCTGGGTGGGCTGAGTGGCGGTCTGCGCTGGGGGTTGCTGTTGGAACGCCAGAAATGCGCCTATTACAGCAATTATTACGACTACGGCTATTACCAGCCAGAGTTTTGAGTTCATATAGCGTAGAACGGACTACTTTTTATCTATTAGCGTCTCGGACGCAGGAGATATCCCGCGACCGCCCCCAGGACGAAGAAGAGGAGCCACAGCGCTACCCAGAGAGCCGCGATGAGGGGGAATACGGAGAGATAGCGGCTCAGCCTAACAGCGTCAACAGCGACGTAGTAGAGGAGGACGGCGGCCACAGGCACCATGGCGGCCAGCGGCGACAGAGCCACGCCGCGTCTCCTCTCCGTGAAGTATCCGTATATCAACCCGCCGAGTAGCGGCAACAAGGCGGCGTTGAGCACGTGGAGCGGCGAGGCGGCTCCCGCCAGCGGGGTCAAGAGACCTAGGTACCTAATCCACCTTGACATACTCCCCCCTGACCCACGGCATGTACATTGCGTCGTAAAGCGGGCTTAGAGGGTCGCCGTCAGGACCTCCCGGCAACATCATGTAGACGCCGTCGCCGAAGGCCACTATAAACCTCACGCTGGGTCCTTGCGAGACCTGGAACCCAGGCGCGACGTTGACCGTGAACCAGCTCCCCGGGGCCTCCACCTGTCTATAGTTGAGCCCTGGGAAGGCTGACCCAAGGACGTGCGTGAGGCTGTATTTGTGTAGCTGGCCCCACGGCGATGTCGCCTTCAACGCCTCGACCGCCGCCGCCTCGACTACGGAGCGGTTTACTAAACCGCGTTTAATAGAGGCAAGCGTCACCTCGAAAGGCACGAAGGTGGTAGAGACGTCGAACCTGCCCCATGTCAACTTCTGCAGATTATAGAGAAAAGTGGCATACCTCGCCGCCGTCACCGAGTCGGTCCTCATGGCGCAGTCCCACCTATTGAGCTCCTCCAGCAACCTCCTCCCGCTCTCGCCGCCGTATTCCGCCAGAAGAGACTTGACGTCTCTACAGGAGATGTCCACGACGTCTCTCTGTATGTCCATGACGTCGCCCACAGTAATCTTCCCTCTTGCCGCCTTCTGGGCTATGAGCTCCATGATTCTGTCGTGGCGGTATCTATCCGCCCACCTCCACTGCAGGTAGACGTTGGCGTCGGCCACCTTGTTGTTGGCGGTGGCTAAATACTGCGGGTTAATATAATTCAAGACGCTGGGCAACCAGACGAACCTCGTCCACTCGCCCTCGCCCCTAGATCCGTTAAAGGGGAGGTAGCCCCCGTCTCTTATGGGGAAGTAGCCGCTGGCGAAATACGCAACCACCCCGTACTTATCCGCATAGACTGTGTTTTGGCTCGGCACCACGAAGTACCTCAAGCCCTCTAGGAACTCGGTTAAGTTCCTCGCCCTGTTCATGCGGTAGAGGGCCACGGCCTCCAGCGTTACGTTGTTCCCAAGCCACCTCATGGCGTATCTCTGCCCTCCATACTCCACCACGGGGCCGTGTATGGTCTCCAGCACCTCCAACATCTTCTCCACGCATCTGTTGTTGAGGTCGCATATCTTAAACGTCTCAGTCCGCCTCTCCGCCTCCAGCCAGGACCCCTTGTAGTAATACCGCGTGCCATTCCACACGTAATAATAATAATCAATAACGTCGATCCCCGTGTTTGTGAAGCCCCACGCAACATAGCCGTTGGTGCCTATCACCACGACGGGAGCCCCGGGGAAGGCGACCCCCATCACTGTGTAGTCGGGCGTCTCGATCCTCTGGAAGATCCAGGTGGGAGGCACGGAGAGAGACAGATGCGGGTCGTTGGCCAATATCGGCTTTCCGGTTGCCGTGAAGTTCGGCGAGATAACCCAGTTGTTGCTACCCAGAGCCAGCCAAGTAGGCGAAAACGTAGCCTTGCGGGGCAGAATAGGCGTGTTGACCTCGCGGGGTAGCGCCACTTCTAAAAACCGCGGCCCGAGGGCGTCGGCCAAAACCTTCAGCTCTAGATCGTTCTCGCCGCCGCTGAGACCCCAGGCGATCAGCTTAGCTATTGCAATGGTGTCGACGGGGCTCCAGGGCTCCGGCTTCTTGCCCAGCACCAAATACTCCACGGGCGCGGCGTTTTGGGCTAGGAAGTCGTTAACACCGCGTGTGTACTCCTCTATTAAGGAGGCGTACTCCGGGTAGTTGGACTTTATGTAGATCCATGTCTTCTCAGCCGCCTTGTAGAGACCCCTAGACCTGAAGTATATGTCAGTATCCAGCGCGGCCTCGCCCAACAGCTCCGAGAGCCGGCCTTCTACGGCTCTCCTCATGACGTCCATCTGGAAGAGGCGGTAGTACGCATGTGCGTAACCCAGCTTGTAGAAAGCCTCCCTTTCGTTTCCTGCCTTGACCACCAACACGTAGTTCTCAACCGGCGCAGGAGGCGGCGGCCTTGCCACGGCTTTCATGGGGCCTTGGAAGGGGTCGGCGAACCTTAAGACGTAGGGAGGAATGAGAAAAATAATTGAAAGTGCAATAAAAATAACAAGTAAACCCACCCACCTCATAAGGTATTTAACATATCTCGTTTTTAAATATAGGTGACGAAGCTTACAAGGTCGGATCTGGTGAAGACGGCTGAGCACCTGATCAAGCCGAAGCTTCTGACCGTCCTCGCCATAATTCTAGCCGCCGTCTTTATTCCCATACCGCCTGCGGGAAAGCCCGTGGAGGAGCTAAATGCCAGCGGTAGCTTCATAGTGATCGACGGCGTCAAAATCCACTACGTAGATAAGGGCTCTGGCGACAAGACTTTTGTGCTACTACACGGCTTCGGAGCCAGCGTCTTCAGTTGGAGAGAGGTTATTCAACCGCTCTCTAGACACGGAAGAGTTGTGGCACTCGACAGGCCGGGGTTCGGGCTCACAGAGAGGGCAGACCCCACGAAGACGCCTTATAACCCCTATACGGTAGAGGGCGAGGCAAGCCTTATCTTGAGACTTATGAAGACGCTGAACATATCCAAGGCCGTCTTTATAGGTCATTCAGCAGGCGCCTACACGGCTCTCTACATAGCGTCTAAGCATCCGGAGGCCGTCGAGGCGCTGGTGCTCATAGCCCCTGCGTGGAGGATGAGGGAGGACGGTCTTCAGAGGTTTCTGCTCAGCCTCCCCCTGGCTGATAAATACGGCCCTCTGTTTCTCCGAGCCGCCGTGCCCTACCTAGAGCAGATATTATACAAAGCGTGGTATAACAAAAACAAGCTTATGCAACACGTGGTTGATGGCTATAAATATCCGCTCAACGCCCGCGACTGGGACAGGGGGCTGTACTGGCTCATAAAGTACCGGAGGCCGGTGGAGATAGACATAGACCAAATCACGGCACCTGTCTTGGTTATACACTGCACGCAAGACGAGATCGTGCCGTATGAAGAGGGGGCCCACCTCCACTACATGCTGAAAAACTCCACGCTAAAACTGCTGGAAAACTGCGGCCACCTGCCGCACGAAGAGGCCCCAGAGGCAACGCTGGAGGCGATGTGGAGATTCCTACATTTAAATAACGAAGAAAAATCTTAACACATGGGATACAGCATAGAACATGCAAGGGTGAAGGAACTGGTCGAAAAGGCTCAGTGCTCCGGAGCCTCCCCGCATGATCTGCTCAACTGCATCACGGAACAACTGAGGTCGGCCGGCTACATTCCCGCTGGTACACAGCTACTTGATGCAAACGTAGACCCCGCCGAGAGGCCGGAGCAGGCGCGGTTCATCCGGATAGAGGCGCGGAAAGAAGGCGATAAAAACATCCACATCTTCACCTTCGCCGTGCTTAAGCCAGGCGGCGTCTACAAGGCGCTGTGGCTTCAATCCGCCGTGGTGGAAAAATAAATGGACGAGACCGTTAGGGAGCGGCTTATTAAGGTCCTGCTCGCAAGTAGCGAGCCTTTGACGATATACCAGCTACAGGCGCTTGTCGAGACAGACCTGAAGCCGAACGAGCTATACGACGAGCTTGAACATGTTAGAAAGACGCTCAAGAGGCAGGGATACAGGCTAGATGTCGTGCCCGCCACGTGCAAAAAATGCGGCTACCAGTTCACAGACAGAGAGAGGCTGAAGAAGCCGAGCCGGTGCCCCCGTTGCAAAAGCGAGAGGATCGACCCGCCGAGGTTCTACGTGAAGCCCCTCTACTAGTTACTTCTTCTTGAATTTCTTAGGCCGCAGGTTCCTGGAGCGGCAACGACGGCATTTCTCGGCGTCGGGCGGGTTCCGGGCGCCGCATTCGCGGCAGATCTTGTACTGGAATCTGTGCCTCATTACGATAGCCAGTTTTTCGGGGTCAAGCGTGATGGGCATATCAGCCTCAATTTTCGTCAGTTTATATATTTATAGCCGCCACAAGCCTTCTACGTGTCCACCTCTCTGCTCGGCATCGCCCGAGAGGGCGATGAGTTCTACGTCCTCAACATCACAGACAACTACAAGGCGCGGCTCGTCCACTGGTTTAAAGACCTGGAGGAGCGTATAGTCGCCATCCTGAAGGCGGGGACCTCCGTGGTGCTGGTGGGGCCCCACGGCTCTGGGAAGTCTGTAGTTTCTAGAACCATAGCGGCTAAATTCGTCGGTGAGTACTACGCCGTCATAGATCTGGGAGTCGACGCGGTGACCTTTGATAGTCTGCTTGAGATGTTGCACGAAGTGCCCAACGCCATGGGTTTCTACGACCCCTTAGGCATTACTCTTTACGACAACCCGCTCATCCCCCGGGCCGAGCTAGCGGCGGCTTGGATGCGGCGTTGTCGTAACATAATTGACAGAGCTCTGTATCTCAACACCCGCGAGACGCCGACGCTTCTTGTCCTGCCGTATGACCTATTCCGTCACTCTACCTGCAGACAGCAGATAGAGAAGAACATGAAGATGATAGACATCGCGGAGTATATGAGACGTATTGATCTGCCGGCTGTGTTGAGGGAGGTGTTCTCGTCTCACGCCGTAGCGTTAGGCTGTAGGAAGAGCTCGCCCGACGCCTACGTCGAGTATCTCCTGAAGAGACACAACGACCTCAGCGGCGTCTTCGCCCTAGCCGCCTACGGAGGACGGCTTTACGCAAAACAAAGATGCGCCGCGTATAAGCCGGAGAGACTTTACCAAGACGCCTTACTCCAACTCTCGAAAATATACTACGAGCTGTACCAAGAGTTGTTCTTCCCCACCTGCCAGGCGGCGAGAGCTTTATCGACGCCGCTCCTCCTCAGCCTCCAGGGTCAACACCTCCCGGTCGAGTTGGCGCATCCGCTTGCAAACGTGGATCAAATCGCTAGGAGGCTGTCTATACTCAATAAGATTACGCCAACGACAGAAACAGTAGCGCTGGCTAGAGAAGAGGTGTTAGAAGAGTTGCGGACGCTCTATACGCCACAAGAAGAGCTGGACGAAGCAGTGAAGTGGGCCGTGACGCCTAAGGAGAGTGTGGTTAAAGAGTCGCTGAACTTAACCATAAGGGATCATGCCTGCGTCTCGATGCAGGAAAACCCTGCCCAGAAGATCAGAATAGTATACAGAGGACTCCTAGCCCTAAGGCCTGAATACTTGTTCGACTTTGCCAAGGTGATGGCAGCGGTCGCCCTCGGCAAAAACGACATATGCCGAGAGGAGGTCGGTAAATACTTCTGCTTCGGAGACGCCGTGCCGCAGGCAGTTATAGAGGCCTTAGCTCTGGGAAGGAGGATAACACTGGAGACGTACACTGTAATTCCGACACCTCGTTGCGTCGAAGACGACTACGAGTTGATGAAACAACTTGCGTTGACAGACGCCAGAAGAGCCTCAGCGGTTTGTCTTGAAAAATTCGCAGAGACTCTCTACAGAGCAGTACTTCAACGACCAGAGGCTCTTGATATGTTTTACAAGCTATATCATGACTATATAGAGGCCGCTGTAGAGAGAGACACGCCGCAAGCTCTCAGGTACTTAGCGCTGGCGCACTACTTCAGCGCTCCGCCGAAAGAGGCAGAGGAAGTGTTAAGGCGGTTAACCAATGTGGCTTCTGAATCAGAAGATTTTAAGACCGCCGCAGTTGCACTAGCTTCCCTAGCCTCCATCACGACCGACGAGATCGACAAATTCCTACCTAACTGCGGGTGCCCATTTCTAAGAGCGTTCACCGCCTATAATATCGCCAAAAAACTAATAGAGGTTGGCCGACACCAAGCGGCGCTTAAGCTCCTCGAGGTAGCCCTCACCGAGACCAGGGGAGAAGACCCCCGACACGATGCTACCACTTATTTCATCCAGGAAGTAGAGAAGCTCTACAAGGAGGCGGCGCTTGAGACGCTACTCTAGAGAATCACCCTGACGAGGTCCTTTGGGTCGTCCTTCAACGCAGATATGTAATAAATCTCCTGAGCGCCCACGGCGGCGGCGATCTCGTCCGCCTCCACTTGGAAGCCGTATTGACGTGCCAGGTCCATCTTGTTGCCTACCACCGCCAGCCTTTTAAAGGGCTTAATCCCCCTGTCTAAAAGTCCGCTGTGTATCTCCACAAGCGCCTTTAACGTGTCGTAGTGAAGCACGTCGTACATATAGACTGCCTTGTCCACGTAGAAAGTCCACATCCGCGCGAAGTTCTGCACCACCTCCACCACGTACTGCCCAGGCACGTCGATTAGGTTAACCTCTTTGTTAGACAGGTAAAGCCTATAGACGCCGGGGCGCAACGTAACCGTAGGCCTTATGGAGAGCCCCATCAGCCGGTAGGCAAGCGTGGTCTTCCCAACGCCGCCGACGCCGAGTAGCACAACGATGTGCCGCATTGCCAACCTCTCCCCCGCCATATATAAAAGTGAGGTTAGGTCACCGCTACATTTTAAAAATACACCAAAAGTGTGGGCCATGCCAATAGGGAGACTGGTAATGTGGATAATACTATACGTGGTGGTGATGGCGGCTTTACAAATAATCAAAAGCCTCGCCCTTTAGGGCGGGGATGGGAAAAGTTTAAAAAACAGATGTCTATGTGATTAGGCCCTCTTGTGGGGGCGGATGACCCGCGGTGCTGGCCCGGGTAGCTCCATGACCCCCGCCTGAGGGGCCGCTGAAGGCGGGACGAGGGCGCCTATGAACCGCCCAAAGGAGAACCCTTTAGGGCGGGGAGGAGGTCAGAAGCGGCGTTCCAGTTCATCCAGGGCATCTACGCCCCTATAATAGACTACCAAAATCTACGTGGACATATTGCTCACTCTCTTCTTTGGCTGGCAGATAGTAAAGGCGTTTGCAGACGTCGTGGCGTGGCCCGTCGCCAAGAAGCAGGTCGAGGCGGCGGGGAAGGCTGTGTCGAACCTCATGAAGCTACTCGGCATAGGCGCGTTGGTGGCTGCGCTCGCGGGGGCTGTCTCCGGCGGACCCGCGGCGGCTACCCTCGGCGGCTTCATAGGTCTCGTCATAGGCTTCGCCACGCAACAGGTCCTGGGCTAGGCAATAGCTGATACCTTCCAGCTACTTGCAAGGCCCTTCAAGATAGGCGACAAGATAGTGGGCGCCGGTCAAGAGGGCGTGGTTGAGGACATATCGGCTATGTACACAGTTATTAGAGACGCAGAGGGCAACAAGGTGCTTATCCCAAGCACCAAGCTGGTGGGCGACATATTGAAGATCAAGAAGTAGTTTTTTCAATCCACACCTCAACTTCCCAATTTTCCTTTGGCACAACCACGGCGAGGGCGGGCCTCAGCCCGAGCTTCTCAAGCACCTGTTGCCTCCTCTGTAGCAACATACGTTTCTTCCTCAGCTTGGCGTCTGTGGGATGCGTCGTGGTTTTCACCTCCACGTGATAAATAGCACCTCCGTCAGCCAGCAGGAAGTCCACCTCGCGTATGGTGTCAACCACAAGGGTCACGAAGTCGGGCCCTCCCCAGAGCCTCTCGTAGAGGGCGGCGGCGATGTCCACCTCAGCCGCCGTGAACGCCTCCACGCCTCTCAGCACCGCAGGAGTTGCCCCCTTCAGCACGAAGCTTCTCAGCTCCTCCAAGCCTAGGGAGAGGAGGAAGGCGTAGGCACCCTCCACGTCTCTCCCCATATATTTCACAAGCCCCTTCGGCGGGTCAATCAACACCACGGGCTCTCCGCCGTCTATAGCCGGCACAAACCACGACTTGTGTATGGGCCACTCGGAGGTTATATGCCTGGAGTATGTGCCTGGGCCTTTTTCCCTCGGCAACGCAGAACCGCGGGGCTCCACCCTACCCGCCGAGTAGAGACCTTCAAGAAGCACGGCTACGGCCTCGCCGCGGGCGGCGGCCCCCCTCAGGGCTTTTGCGAAGATGTACTCGCCCACGTATCCCAGCTCGGCCCCCAGCGCGTGGAGCAGGTTCACCCTTATCAACGTGAAGTAGGGGATCTAGATTTTTTTACTCAACGTACAATTACTAAGCGCCTATATATATTTATATACACCTCATAGAAATGCCGTGATCCCTAAACTCATAGACCCGCAGAGCATTGCGGTGGTTAGTGCATCCACAAAACCGGGCTCTGTTGGCTACGTCATACTTGAAAACCTAGTCACTAGATTCACGAGCACTACAAAATCGTGCTTGACGACCTGCTCCCCACGGCCTTCTTCGACATGGCGCCGATAGTTACGCTGATGCAGGTGCCAGGCTTAACGAAGAACTTAGCCGAGTATATAATAAACAGCAGGAGATACGGCAAACCCATAGCCGTCGTCAACTTCGGCGGGAGCGAGCTGGTTCAGAGGTTCGAAGAGGAGCTTGAGGACCAGGGCATACCCGTCTATCCAACGCCAGACAGAGCGGCGAAGGCGCTGTGGGCGTTGTATAAATACGGGGAGGTGAAGAGGAGGTTATGACCCACCGCATAGTGGCTAGGGCCGCCGCGGAGGGCAGAGGCAAGCTGAGAGAAGACGAGGCGTTGGCGCTTCTAAAAGCGTACGGTATACCGACGCCGGAGTACGCCGTGGCCCGCGACGAGGAGGAGGCGGTGAGGGCCGCGGAACAGATGGGGTACCCGGTGGCGGCCAAGATAGTATCGCCGCAGATAGTCCACAAGACAGACGTCGGAGGCGTCATACTGAGCATAGCAGACCCACAGGGCGTCAGGGAGGCATGTAGGAGGCTCGGAGAGGTGGTCAAGAGGGTGCCCTACGCCGAGCTTGAAGGCGTCCTCATCCAAAAGATGGTGCCCAAAGGCGTCGAGCTCATCGTCGGCGCGGTGTACGACGAGATATTCGGCCACGTTGTGGCCTTCGGCCTCGGCGGGATATTCACCGAACTCTACAAAGACATCTCCATGCGCATTGCGCCAATAGACGAACAAGACGCAGTAGAAATGATACGCGAGGTCAAGGCCCACAGGTTGCTCACCGGCTTCAGAGGGATGCCGCCGCGCGACATACCAGCCATCGTGGACATCCTCATCAAGTTCTCCCGCCTCGTGGAGGACAACCCAGAAATCAAGGAGGCAGACCTAAACCCAGTCATCGCGCTGGAGGAGGGAAAAGGCGCATATGTTGTAGACGCCAGGTTCATCCTCCAGATCTAGCCTCTCTACCCCTCCCCTTTCTACCTCCCCTAAGCGCTACCACGAGCAACACGGCGGCCACGGCGGCGAGAGCCGCAAGACCGGCCCACCCGGAAGAGTTGCCTCGTTGATCAGGTTGCCGCGCGTAGACGGCGACGGGGATGACAACCTCGTCCGAGTACCTACGGCCGTAGGCATCCACATATTCCACACGGACAGCGACGTCGCCGGCGAGGGGTCTGGTGGCGTTGAAGCCGAAGCTAACCACTGAGTCTCCCTGCGGCGCCAGCCGACTCACCACCTGCCGCGTAGACGTGACAGGGACAAAACCCTCCGCCGATGTAGCCGCCACGTTTATGTTGCACGCCTCGGCAAGGCCGCCGTTGTAGAGAGTGGCAACTACGAAAAACGGCGAGCCGGCAACTGGACGGCGCGGCGACACCTCAACAGACGAGAGGGCTACATTCGGCCTTTGACGCGCCGACACGAAGAACGAGCCGGCGTACCTGGCCGCGGCACCTAGCTGAGTCGTGTAGTCGGAGTATAAACATGCTTAGGGAGACGTATGGGCGTAACAACGGCGAAATCTCTGCGGAGCGGTTCTAACATGCTGAGGAGCCGAGGAGAGACGCCGTTGTTATGGCGGGCGTTGTGATGTATCTGTATCTCGTCAGTGGTCGGGGCGGCTCGCTCTTGGCCGGGCACTACGTCCGCAATGCCTGGTGAGCGCTCGCCATCGCCGAAAGGCTTGAGTCGGCTGGGCTTAGGCCGAAGATAGTGAGGTCTAACGCCAACTACGTGGTGTACATCGCCACCGCGGACCTCCTAAAGCTTACAGAGAAAGACGACGCGGTCAGAAGAGCCGTAGTGCTGTGCCTTGCCGAAATGGCGAAGAACGGTACGCCGAGATGGAGGGGAGTCGCCGAAAAAATCCTACAGAGGTACCCTTTTTAAACCATGGCTTGCCGATCCTTCAAAGCCAATAATAGTACCAACCCGCCGCATAAAACCACCCCACGCCACCAGAGAACTGCGTCAAAACATAGTAAAGAAGCAGGAGTGGTGGGGCCGGAGGGATTTGAACCCCCGCCCTACGGGTCTGGAGCGTCGACGCCTTGTAGCCTTTAACGGCTAGCAAGTGCTCCGCCGCTCTGCCTGGCTGAGCTACGGCCCCGTTGATGTACTCCTGTAGGCTTTTAAGCTTTTCTCCCCACACGCCTGGCTGTTTCTGACATGGGACGTGTCGAGGCTCCTTGTGGTATTCCCTTGTGTCCACTTCATACTGCATCTGCTCCAGTCAAAGGAGCCGGGTAGAGGTCGTCATGCCGCCGTTGTGAAC
>Ga0081478_156478_pt1 | contig 17841 bp, 10 predicted proteins | sample OctSprmetagenome_FD_70983 | JGI IMG/M metagenome (GOLD analysis project Ga0081478, IMG submission 70983) | Hot spring and microbial mat streamer communities from Octopus Spring Streamers, Yellowstone National Park, USA - T=80-84 v2 (version 2) | ecosystem: Environmental > Aquatic > Thermal... | reverse complement strand
GAACGGATGACCCGCTGCTGATGAAGATGAGCGACATCTGCACCATCCCCGCCAACATGGCAGGGCTTCCCGCCATCAGCGTCCCTTGCGGTTTTCTCAACGGCTTGCCCATCGGCGTCCAGTTCATCGGCAAGGTGCTGGACGAAATGACGCTCCTTCGGGTCGCCTTCACTTACGAGCAACTTTCGGGCTACCGCAACTTGCTGGCGCCGCTGTGAAGGATTGGGACGGGGGACGAGGGACGCGGGACGAGGAGGGAAATCAGAGAGGCGATGGGCATGGTGCGAACCGATGAAGCGGTCATCCGCGAAGTGGACAAACGATTGGTTGCGCTTTATGGCGACAAGCGGTGGCGACAGCGGGCGAAGCCGCTGGACGAGTTGATCCTGACCGTCCTTTCCCAGCACACCAACGATGTCAACCGCGACAAAGCCTACACGGAACTTCGGCGTCGTTTCCCGAAATGGGAACAAGTGTTGGACGCCCCCGTCCGCCAAATCGCCGCCGCCATCAAGTCGGCAGGATTAGCGAACCAAAAAGCGCCCCGCATCAAAGCCATCCTGCAAAAAATCGCCGACGCTAACGGGGGCAAGTTGGATTTGGCGTTTCTCGGCGCGATGCCCCTTCCCGAAGCGTTGGCGTGGCTGCAACGGTTGCCCGGCGTCGGTCCGAAGACGGCGGCGTGCGTGTTGCTCTTCAGTTTCGGCAAGCCCGTCTTCCCCGTTGACACCCACATCTACCGCATCGCCAAGCGATTGGGCTGGATTGATGCGAAGGTCAGCGAGGCGCAAGCGAACGCCTTGCTGGATAGCGTCGTGCCCGACGACATCAAGTATCGGCTGCACCTGAACTTGATCCAGCACGGGCGAAAAGTTTGCAAAGCGCAACGCCCCCGCTGCGAAATTTGCCCCTTGACCGATTTGTGCGCTTACTTTGCTACCCAGCAATCAAACTCTCGCGCTTCGTAGGCGCTCCAACAGGTTGCGGGTCAAGGCGACGGGACGGGCAAGACGCAAACGGGCGTCGGGATGGAAACTTGTTGCCCTGTCGGTTGCAACTTGCCCGTCTTCGGGTCAATGCGGAAGATGACGAGGTTGTCGGTGTCTTGGTTGGCGGCGAGCAGGAAAGTGCCTGTCGGGTCAATGGCGAAGTGGCGGGGCGTTTTGCCTTGCGTCGGTTCGTGCCCGATAGGTTGCAAATGCCCCTGCCCGTCAATGGCGAAGATGGCGATGCTGTTGTGCCCCCGATTGGAGCCGTAAAGGAACTTGCCCGACGGATGGACTTGCACTTCCGCCGTCCAATTGTCGCCCTTGAAATTGTCGGGCAGTGTGGAAACCGTCTGCAACTCGCTCAGCGTTCCCTTTTGGGCGTCATAGCGGAACGCTGTGATGGTGCTGTTGAGTTCGTTGATGACATAAGCGAAGCGCCCGTTGGGATGGAAGGCGAAGTGGCGCGGTCCAGCGCCCGAAGCGACGGCGGCGAAAGGCGGGTCGTTGGGCGTCAGCGTCCCTTTGTTGCCATCAAAACGGTAAATCAGCACCTTGTCCAAGCCCAAATCGGCAACGAAGGCGAAGCGGTTGGCGGCGTCCAAGTTGACCGAGTGGGCGTGCGGACCTTCCTGTCGCTTCGGGTTGACGCTTTTGCCTTCGTGCTGGATGACGGCGGTCGGTTCGCCCAAGCGCCCGTCGGGCAAGATCGGCAAGACAGCAACGCTTCCGCTGCCGTAATTCGCCACCAACACGCATTTGCCTTGCTTGTCCACCGTCAAATGGCACGGCGCAGTGCCTTTGGACGGTTGCTGGTTGAGCAGGGTGAGTTTGCCCGTTGACGGGTCAACGGCGAAGGCGCTGACAGAACCCGTCCGTTCGCCTTGAAACTCGCCGACTTCGTTGACGGCGTAAAGGAAGCGGTGACTGGGATGGAGCGCCAGAAAAGACGGGTTGACCGTTTCCGCCACGAGGGTCGGCTCGGTCGTTGCGCCTGTCGTCAAGTCCAACTCAAAGGCATAGATGCCTTTGCTGCCCCGATGGGTGTAGGTGCCGACATAAATCCGAAGGCGCTGCCGTTGCATCGGTCGTCCCCCTTCCTTTGGCGGTCGGAAAGTGGGTGTCGTGCCCAGCGGGGTCGGCGTGGGGCTCTCTGAGCGCAAGACAGGCAAAGTCCCTTGCGCGCACCCCAGCAAGGAAGCGAGTGCCCAAAGCACCACGCCCTTTGCGACACCCGCGATGATTCGTCTCAGCCACATTGGCATAACGGTTCGCTCCCGTGTCGTCTGGTCGCGGCAGATTGCCGCTCCAACAAATTCGGCGGTTCGGCAATCGGCAAATCGTCTGGTTGTGGCAAATTGTCGCTACAACAAATTCGGCGGTTCGGCAATCGGCAAATCGTTTGGTCGCGGCAGATTGCCGCTCCAACATTGGTCATTGCCTCATTGGTCATTGTCGCTCATTGGTCATTGGCACACTGGTCATTGCTTCGGGATGGGTCGGGTGAGCCGTTGGGTTTCGTAGCGCAGGCGTTTGGTGCCCGTGCTGGTCATCTGTTGCCCTTGCTCCAATCGGGCGGCTTCCTCCTCGGCGAGTTTCGCCAGTTCCGTCTCGCCGATGTTGAGCAAGCGGGTCGCCGATTGACGCAACAAGCGGGTGGCGGTGCTAATGTCGCCGGCTCTCGCGGCGTCCAACGCCCGCGTCTGCAACTTAAACGCCGTCGCCTTCTCCACCAAATTCATCACGCGGGGATTGACTTGTTGGACGGCTTGGGCATCGTCGGTGAACTCCATCACGATGTCCGCCTTGACTTTCTCGCCGTAACGGTTCTCGTGGGGCAGGTCGTAAGTGACTTCCGCTTGCATGATGCGGAAAACGCCTTTCGGCTTGCTCGTCACCGAGAACTCCAAAAGCACCGCTTGCCCTTCGTCCCGCTCCAAGTCGCCCAGAGGCACTTGCACATCGCGGTCAGAAATGGGCTGATAGCCTAAGTTGGCGATGAGGGGCAAGACCCGCCAGACTTGCCGAGGACCGACGCCTTGCGCCAGTTTGAGGGTCAGATAGGCGTTGCGGGCGACAACTCGTTTGGCGCTGCGGACGGCGAACTCAAAATGCCGCAGGATTTGTTCGGGACGCTCAATGAACTCGGCAAAGCCGCCCAAACTCTTCGTCGCGTTCGCCAAAGCGTCCAGCAAATCTTCGTTCCAATCTTCGCCCAACCCGAAGGCGTAAAGGGGCACGGAAAGTTGCGCCAGTTGGTTCGCCAACTTCTGGCATTCATCTTCGTCGCCGTAAGTTTGTCCGTCGGTCAGCAGCACCATCCGCGACACGCGGTCGGGCGTCAAGTGCTTTTGCAACTCTTGGATGCCCAACTGCATCCCCTTGCTCATCTCCGTCCCGCCCCGATCGGTGATGCCCTTCACTTTGGCTTTGAGGGCGTTTTTGTCGGTGACGGGCGTGGCGGGCACGAGGACTTCGGAGCGGTCGTCAAAGATGACAATGCTCAGGATGTCCATCGGGTCTAACTGGTCAATGACGAGTTCCACAGCGCGTCGCAGGTTCTCAATCTTTTGCCCTGCCATAGAGCCGCTGCGGTCTAAGACAAGGCACAGGTTCAGCGGCGCAGATTGGGGCAAGCCTTCGCCGACGGGGATGACTTCCAGCAGCACATAGTTCAGTTGCGGATTGGCGTTTGCCAGCATTTTCGGTCGGGCTAAGGTGGCGACGAGTTTGACTTCTTCCGCCATGTCGCATCCCTCCTTTCGCCGCCAAAAATGTAGCGCACCTTTAGGGTTCGGGGACGGTTTGGAGGAGGCGGTTGATGACCTGTTCGGGAGCGATGCCGTCGGCTTCCGCTGCAAAGGTCAAGATGAGGCGATGGCGCAAAACGGGCAAGGCGACGGCGCGGATATCTTCGGCGCTGGCGGCGGTGCGCCCGTACAAAAGCGCCCGCGCCTTGGCGCCCAAGATGAGGGCTTGCGATGCCCTTGGTCCTGCGCCCCATTGCACCCATTGGCGGACGAAATCGGGGGCTGTCGGGTCTTTCGGTCGGGTCGCCCGCACCAACTGGACGGCATATTTGCCCACCCGTTCGGGCACGGGCACTTTGCGCACCAACTCTTGCGCCTCCAACAACTCGTCCCGCCCCATCACGACTTGCAAATCGGGTTCGTAAGCGGAAGTCGTCAAATGGACGATGGCTTCTTCTTCGTCCGCTGACGGGTAGTCCAGCACGAGGCTGAAAAGGAAGCGGTCCAGTTGCGCTTCGGGCAAGGGATAAGTGCCTTCCATCTCAATCGGGTTTTGGGTCGCCAGCACGAAAAAGGGTTGGGGCAACTCGTAAGTGCGCCCGCTGACCGTCACTTTGCGCTCTTGCATCGCTTCCAGCAACGCTGATTGCGTCTTGGGTGGGGCGCGGTTGATTTCGTCGGCGAGGATGATGTGGGCGAAAATCGGTCCGGGCAAAAACTCAAAACGGCGCCGCCCCGTTTCGGGGTCTTCCTGAAGCACATCGGTGCCCAAAATGTCGCTGGGCATCAAGTCGGGCGTGAACTGGATGCGTTTGAAGGTCAAGTCCAACACCCGTGCGAGGGTGCTGACCAAAAGGGTCTTCGCCAAGCCGGGCACGCCGATGAGCAAGCAATGCCCCTTCGCCAACAGGGCGATGAGCAGTTGCTCAATGATTTCCGTTTGCCCGACGATGACTTTCCGCAACTCGCCCAGCAACGCTCGCCGCAACTGGGCGATGCGCTCTACGGCTTGCAACTCTTGCAGTTCTGTCTCGGTCATCATCGTTCCTCCTTTCGGTCGGTCATTGGGCATCGTCCTCAATGGGTCAGGGCGTAGTAGACGAGGTTGACGCCGAAGCGGAAGGCGTAGTCAAAGTCGGGCGGCAGGCAGGCGCAAAGCGGTCCCGTCCAGCGCCAACTTTGCCACGAGCATTCTTCGGCGTTTTGCGAATAGACGAGCACTAACCGCCCATCCAGTTCCATGCCTTCGTGGAAAGTTTTGCCCCCACGACGAGCGGGGACGATGCGGTCAATGCGGTAAGGCACGCGGTAGATGGGATGGTCGGGCGGGATAGGTTTGAGTTGGGTTTCGGGCAACAAGGCTTGCAGTTCGGGGCGTAATTCGGGGCGCAATCGCAGTTTGGCGCTGCATTCGCTGACGAACAAAAAACCGCCCCCTTTCAAGTAGCGCCGCAACCGCTCCCGCTCCGTCGGCGTCAAGTTCATCGGTTGGTGCTCGCTGACGAAGATGAGGATGGGAAAGCGGAAGAGGTCGTCGTTGTCCAGCGAGACGACGATGCGGTTGGGATAAAGGTGTGTCCAACCCGTTCGCTCGGCGACATTGCGAATCAGGTTGAAGTCACTCATCGGGTCTACCCGCAAGGTGTTTTCCCGCAGGCGCAATCGGGCGATGGCGACGACATGGGGCGGAAGTTGAGGGACAGGCGGTAACGGCTCCAACTTCTCTTCGGGCGCCACCGCTTCCCCTGACGGCGGCGCAGCGATGACCAATGGCGCAATGACCAATGAACCAATGACCAATGGCACAATGACCAATGACGCAATGACCAATGGCAAAGGGCGCAAAAGTCCGACGATGAGCAGCCGACGCATCTTTCGGTCACCTTCCGAAATTCAAGCGACTGGCGAATTTGTTGGAGTGGCTATCAGCCACGACAGAAATGGCGGCACATCGTCACTTCCTTCGCTGATACTTTTGCACGGCGTCGCGGTAGGCGGGTGGGACGGAAAGGCGCGGGACGGACAAGGGTGACGGAGGAGGCGGGTTGATGGGTTTCGCCCGTTCCACGAACGCAGCGCCGCCTTTCGCCCCTTGCAAGGCTTCGGGCACTTGCCGCATGGGCGGTCCGTGTTCTATGAAGCGCCCCCAGTTGATGTCGGGCGTGGCAGGCATTTGACCCGCCATTTGCTGCTGTCGCTGTTGCCCTTGCTGGTTGCCTTGTTGCCCACTGAGGGCTTGCGCCAATTGCAGAAGGGTTTCCAAGACGCGTTGCTGTCGTCCCTGCGTTTCCTGCCCCGTCTCGCCTTGCGGAAGGTTTTGCTCCAGCCATTGCAGCCACTCTTGGGCTTGCCCCATTCGTTGACGCAATTCGGGTGGAAGGGCTTCGCCGAAAAAGCCTTCCATGCGGCTGAGGGCTTGACGGATGCTTCCTTCTTCCGCCCCCATCGCTTGCAACTCGGACGGGTTGGGGCGTTGCCCTTGTTGCCGCTGGGCGTGCAATTGTTGGGTGCGGCGCAGCAATTGGGCTTGTCGGCGCGCCAACGCCATCGCTTCGTTTTCGCCCGCCCCCATCCGTTGGCTCAGCGAACCTTGCTCCGATTGCAACGCCTGCCGAAGAACTTCGCTGAGTTGCTGCAACGCTTCTTCGGCACGCCGTTGCGATTGGCTCGCCCGTTGCCTTTCGTTTTGTCGCAAGGCTTGTTCGGCTTGGTCCATTTGCTCAATGGCGTCTTGCAAACGGTGCGGCGTTTCGGGAGGCAATTGGGGGACACGCTCCATCGCTTCCTGCAACGGATGCCTTAAACCTTCGGCGCGTTGGCGCAATTGCCGTTGTTGCTCTGGCAAATTTGGCGGATGGCGTTGCGCACTGGGCGATGGCTGAGGTCGTTCGGGCGTCAACCGCTCCACTTCGCCCCAACTGGGCGGCATCGGGGGCGAAAGGGGATTGACAGAAGTGGCGGGCGTTCTGATTGACGGTTGCTCCGCTCGTCGCCCTTCGTTTGCCGACTTGCCGACTTGTTGACTTGCCGATGTTTCCGTTTGCTGTCGCAAATTGGCTTGGTCTCGGCGCAACCGTTCCGTTTGCTCCAGAAGTTGCGCCAGCAAGTTGCGTTCCTGCCGATAAAGTTGCGCCAGCGGGTTTTGGGTCGGCGAAGTCAATCGCTCTTCCACTTCCCGCAAATCGCTGAGGGCATCATTGCCCTTAGATTGGGCGATGGCGGTTTGCTCTTGGCGCATGGCGGCTGCCGCTTGGCGCATCGCTTCGGCGGTGGGACGCTGGGCAAGGACTTTGGCGGCGTCGCGCAACTGGAAGGCGATGTCGGCGTTGCCCAAATCCGCCCATCGCTTCGCTTCGTCCTGCAACGCTTGGCGCAATCGCTCAGTGCGGTCGGCAAGTTGCTCTTGGGAAGCGGCGAGGGAAGTCGGCGGTGTGCCCCGTTGCAAGGAACGCAAAAGGCTTTCCTGCATCGCCCGCAGCCGCGCCGCTTCCTGCGCCAGTTCCGTCAATCGCTCTTCACCCATCGCCCGCTCCAACGCCCGTTGCATTTGCCACAACTCATTGAGTGCCGCTGTCAAGTCGCGCCGTCGCAAATGCTCCATCAAGTGTTGCAGCCACTCTTGCAGCCACGCCTGCGGGAGGGGTTGATTTGCCCATTGCGCCTGTTGCCATTGCTCTTGCCACCACTGTTGCCATCGCTCCACCTGCGTTTGCGCCGTCTGCCAATCGCGTTGTTGCAGCCACGCTTCCAATTGGTGCAAGCGGCGAAGCCACTCATCGGGCGTGCCCAGCAATTCGTCGGGCGCACGGATAGGCAACTCAAGCCACGCCGAGACAGCAACTTTCGGACCAGACACAGCATCGTTGTCTTCCGCCCTGCCCCGAACCCAAAGGGATTTACCGACAGCCGTAACGGGCACGGGCAACGCCAGCGATTGCTCCACCATCGTGCCCGTCGGGATGGGCAAGGTGACGGTTTGCCAACGGGAAGGTGGTCGGTTCGGTTCGCCGACGGCGAATTGCAAAGCGAGTTGGCGGACACCGAAATCATCTTCAGCGCGCACCGTCAAGGGTGCAAAGCCCCCTGCGACGACAGCCTTCACGCCCGCCAACACCGCCACCTTCGGCGGGTCGTCAGGTTGGACTTCCACCCGTTGCCAACTTGTCAAGCCGTCAAACCCGTAACGGTCGCGCAGGCGCAAGCGCCAGCGGAAAGGCTGACGGACGGTGAAGCGGATGGTGACTTGCTGCCCATCGGTGGCGACATTGGCAGAGGTTTTGGGTTCGCAGAGGAGTTGCGCGTCGCTCAACACTGACGAGGCAGTTGCCGTGACCGTCACCTTCGTTCCTTTCAACAACCGCAAGCGAGATGGCAGTTCGGCGAAACTTTCGGCAGGCAAACCCGCATAGTCGGGCGGCTCTACGCTGACCAACCATTCGCTGATGCGCGGAGGCAAGACGGCAAGGAGTGACACCGACGGGCTTTTGATGCGCCCACAAATGGCTTGCAGTTTCCCGCTCTCGGTGACGACGAGTTCGGCAGCGAAGCGGTTGTCGCCGACAGGTTGCATCGTCAGCCAATGCGTTCCCTTCGGCGTTTCCCAGCGCAACCGAACGAATGTTGCCTTGCCTCCTTCCGCTTCCGCTGTCACCGTCACCGAAGTGCCTTTGAGGACGACGCCATCGGCGTCGCTGAGTTGCAATCGCAATTTGCCATTCCGCTCAAACGCCAACACGGCTTGGGCGTCGCGGTAGAGGGCGATGAGGGCGGGAACGGAAACGCCGCTGCGCATCGTGACCAGCAAAGCGACGACAGCGAAGGGCAAAGCGAGAAGCCATGAAAGGGCGGCGTGGCGACGGTGAGGAAGCGTCAGTCGGTGGGCGATTCCGTTCATGGCGGCGGATTGCCATCGTTCCCATGCCCGCCAGATGGCAGCCCGCGCAAAGAGGGGCGAGACGAAAGGTTCGTCGTCCCGCAACTTCGCCAAATCCAAAGCGTTGCGCAACATGTCGCCATCCAACAACGCATCGGCATCGGCGGTAGCACGAAACAGCGATTCGTGCCACCACCATCGCACCGCCATCACGAGGACGAAAACAACGCCGAGGATGGCAAAGGCGGTTGACAGTTGAAGGGCGACAAGGAGTGGGGCAGGGGAGAGGGCGAAGCGGGCGAGGAAGAGGGCATTGAAGCAAAGGCAAACGAGGGCGCTGACCGTCAGAAGCCAAGCGACAGCGGATGCCATCCGCCAAAGTCGGCGTTGCCACAGCAACCGCCCCATCGCCTTCCGCAGCGCTTTGGCGGGCTCAAAACGGTCAGCCAACAAGGGACGGTCAAGCCCTTTGATGCCGTGTTGGCGCACCATCCGAAAATGGGCGCAAACGCAGCGCCCCGCACCTCCTTGTCGGTTAGCAAACATCAGGGCTTTCGTCGCATAACTCCCCAACGCTTTTGGACGGACGGCTTGGGAAAGAGTAGCACTGGCTTGAGTTCTTTGACTGGATGCAGGTAGCGCCGAGGGGAAATTACCGCACGGCAGCGACTTCCTCACATCCACGGCTAAACGCTTGAGCGTGATGCAGGCTCTGCCACCGACAGGGATAAAAAACAGTGGGAAATGAGACTGACTAAGGCGTGTTGTGCGGGATGGTGTATGTTATGAGGTCGGTAGGGGAAGCCTTTGCCGCTCGCATTTTGGCTCTGATCTGGTCAGCCTCACGGATAATCTCGTCAACAAAAGGAGGCGTGCTCTGTGGGTCTGTGTCGGGGGAGAATCGGCTGCGCGGACGAATTCCCATCCGTTCCAGCTCCCGTTCAACACGCTGCATGGTAGAAGTGCGATTACAATAAAACTCGGAACCGCGAATGCGGATGAAGCGCCAGCCGAGCCGTTCTAGCACGGCTTGACGCTCCAGGTCCTCGGGGATTTTCTCGATCGGGTGGTAGCGATCCCCATCGCATTCAATAGCCACGCGGCGAATTTCGCCTCCAATAGTCTCGCCTTCAACGACAAGATCAATGCGGTAGCTGCCGACACGCCACTGCGCGCGGACACGATAGCCTCTGTGCACAAGGTATTCAAGCACTTCGCGTTCAAAAGGCGACTCTGTCCGCTCGGATTCTGGAATTTGCATTACGGACTCTGGATCGGAGTGCACCTGAAGTGCGAATTGGATCAACTCCCGACGCAGGTCGCCCTCCTTAAGGTCGTTGGCTGGATCGAGCGAGTAGACTACCCAGAGTTGATCGCGGGCACGACTGGCAGCGACATTGAAGCGCTGTTTGAAGCGCTCGTCGTTGCGCAAAGGCAGCGGCGTCCCGTCAGGACTCGGGGCGTCCACGAGGGAAAGCAAGACGACATCTCGCTCATCTCCCTGGAACTGAGCCGATGTGCCGCAGAGGAATTTTCGCTTTTCCAACTCCTGTTCCAGTTTCGGATCGTCAAGGCACAGCCGGCGGACCAAACGCTCAATATGCTTGGCTTGGTCTTCGCCGACCATGGAGATGACGCCGATGGTCTTTTCGGCGTAGGCTGGATGCTGAAGCATAGCCAGAATGAGCGCCGCAATGGTTTCAGCTTCCTCCTTGTTCACTCCGCCCGAGCGTGTTCCTCGGACTCGGTAGGGGACAACAGGCGGTTTAAGCGGCGTGCTGCCAGATTCGCGCAACGGACGGATGCGCCCTTGGTAGCAGAGGCGGTTGCTGAATTGAATGATCTCGGGCACGCACCGGAAATGTTCGGTCAGCATGATATGCCCGCCAAACGACTCTCTCGCGATGTCGTAGAGCGAGCGTCTACCGTCATAAAGGTGCGCATTGGGGACATAGCCTTGGAGATACTCGTTCTGCAAGCGCTCCAACGCAATTAGCTCCTGACCCACACCTTCGGGGCTGACCTGCTCGTGATCGCCGACAATGACCACTTCATTGCCCAAGTAGAGAGCGATTAGACCAAGCATGTCGCACTGACTGGCTTCGTCCACGATGACGACATCGAAACGAGTGGTCGTAGCGTCAAACTGTTCCAGAACCCGCGGCAACGGCATGATCCAGACTGGGACAGCGTCTTTGGCTTTGGTCAGCAGTGCAGACGCTTCTCTGCGAAGCCTGGGGGCAGATTTTCCCGTCCCTTTCCCTAAACGCCGCATGGTATTAGCCCAGCCGACAAGTGCTTGTCGCTGCTCCTGCGTGGTCTTCTCAATGCGATAAGCCCAGGTGCGAGTTTCAACAAGCTGTCGGGTCACGTCGCGAAGTCGCTCCCAATATTCCTCAAGCTGCTGCTGAATCTTCTGCACATCCTGATCGTGGCGACGGTCAAGTTCATCATGGAACTGACGCCAGAGCCAGGCAGCATGCGGATCGCCAGGAAGTTCAGCCTGCCCATGCACGCCTCTTCGGACACGAATAGCCTCAGCCCAACCAGGCGCTACGCGGGCGAGCCTTTCAAGCAACTCCTGCCGGCGTTGGAAGTGAGCATTCCGACCATGCAATTCACTCAGCCGTTCATAAGCCGCCCGATATGCCTCTGGATCTTTGCGCTGCAACGCATCCTGCAGTTCGCTGACCGTTGAGGTTGCCGTGAAAGACGCCAGATATTTCTGTGCCTCCCGGATACGGCGCTCAGCCTCTTGCTGATGGATAACCACTATGGCGGCTTCAACCGCTTTGGGTAACGAATTCAAGAGGAACTCTGACAATCGATGCCAGCGTTCGCTCGTTTCGCCAGCATTCATATCTTGAAAGACACGAGGCTTCAGACCGAGGCGATTCAGTTTCTGTTGCAACTCGCCTACATGTTGAGGCAAGCAGAACAGGTCGCGCAACCGTGGCGTCCACTTCTCGCTAATGGCTCTTTCCGGTTCTTGCCCGAGTGTTTGTGGCTCGGGACCTCCGCGTCGGGTGACGAAATACTCCCATGCCTGCCGGAGTAGTTGACGCTCTTTTTCAATTTTGGCTTTGGCGGCCAGAGCCTGAAAGTGTTCAACCGTGACAGGCTGGCGCCCCGCTACCTGTGCGGATTGAATAAACTGCCACTGTTGGCGATTGAGCAACCGCACTAACCACACATCCAAGCAGGACAATCGTCCGCCTCGGCGCTGAGCGCGCGCAGCCAATTCATTGGCCACTCGTTCATGCTCGTCCCATGCACCGTCGTCGGGCAGCGAAGGATCGTGCGTGATGAAAAGCCGTGTGTACGATGCAGCGAGCTGCCTCACTTGTTCGGCTTTTGCGAAGAGCATCTCCTCAAAGGTCTTGAGCTCCTCAGCAGTGGACGATATCAGGTCCAGCTCCCACGCTTCCGCCTGCTGCACGCGCTGACCAAGAGTGCGTGCCTCTTCGGCAACTGCCTGCAGATCAGGTATCTCATCGCTTGTGTGCGACTGCTCCCACCACTCCGGGCGATGACCGTCGGGCTCTTCGCGAATCCGCGCAACAATTCGGTCAAACTCATCGGGAGCGAAGAGCGCTTGAGGATCCGGGAGACGAACGCTCAATTCCTGCTCATCAACCTCGGTGAGTTCGCGATTGAGCCGATAGAGTTCAGCAAGCTCCTCCCGACTAAGTGGCAGTGCAGCTCCTAGCTCCACAGGTCCGGGGATCCAGTCACACCCTGTCCTTTCGGCTACATAGCGCGCAGCGTCCGAGGGACGATATTCCTGTCCCGCTACGATGATAGACCGATATTCACTACCGATAGCCTCCACAAGCTCCCGACGCTTATGCGCGATCTCACAGAGAAGTCGCCGTCGCTCTTCCTCCAATCGCCTTGCCTCTTCGTGTAATCGCGCGGCATCGCCATCGCTCAATCGTTGGGTGATGGCGTGTACGGCTTCCTCCAACTGTCTGCGACTCTCCAGGTCATCATCCAGCACGGAAACGGCCAGCGAGCGCAAAGATTCGGGGATATGCTCACGCAGCACGCGCAACGCCTTTGATGTATGCGCGGTCACAAGCACGGACTTACCCTGAGCGAGCAGGTGCCCGATGAGATTCGCAATCGTGTGCGTTTTGCCTGTTCCCGGCGGCCCTTGAACGAGAACGGCGCCGAATCGGTTGAGTCGGTCAGCGATTCGCAATTGCTCGTGATTCCAGGGCTTGGTGAAGAACACGGATTCGAGAAGAGCGAGATCATCATTAGGCAACACACCCTCACTGGACGCTGTCGCACGAGGACGCGACGGAGCGATGCCGACAATTGAAACAAGGGACTCTGGCAGCTCCTCGCAATGCTCAAGGTCCCTGAGTACATTCTCGATGCTCCACAAGTATCCCTGCGCCCGACGTCTGAGCAGCAGCATAGGTTGCCGCCAAATGCGCAGCGGATGAGTTTCCGATGCTCTTGGTAGCTCATCGGGCTTCGGGATGAATTCGCCATCCGGCGAGAGTGCATGAGCCAAGCCCTTGAGATATGCCGTCGTGTTTGCTTCTTCGAGCGGATGGATGAGCTGAGCGCCCAACGCAAGCTGCTCGCGCATGTGAGGGAGAACATTCGGGTTGGCTACGGGGGCTTCTTGCAGAAGCGCCGTGTAAAGTTCCGGATTCTTCCCGGTCTCAATAACGGTGAACTCAGGAACGTCGGGGTTGAACCTCAACTGCACGGGCATCAGGATCAGCGGGAAGTGAACGAACCCGCCTTCCCACTTCCAGAAAGCGACGCCATCGGCAAGGACCAACTCATATCCTTCTCCCTCGCGCTGCAACTCCCCGTAGAGTTCGTAAAAGCGCTCGTAGATCTCCTGCGCCTCGCGGGCTGGGCGTTCGTCTCGCGACCAAACTCGCCATTTCTCTAACCACCGCAACCAGTCGCGGCGCCGCACTTCATCCTCCTCGAAGCGCTCAATGCGAACGCCGTTCGGATCTGGAACTTCGCGCTCATCGAGAATGACTGGCTCTACACGAGGATCATCAATGTCCCCTTTGACCCATCCTTCAAGAGTGCGCGGCAATGCAGGTGGCTTGGAACGCGGCGGACGGCGAACGCGAAGGAGAACTGCCGGACTCCCGTCGCCTTTGTCTTCCCCTGAGCCTGCGCCGTTGCCGTTGTCCCGTTCTTCACTCGTGAGGCGTGTAACAGAGATTGCAGGATGCGCAGGCAGTTCGTCAAGCGAAAGCTTCCACCGGATCTTGGGATCGCTGAGATCGCGCACAATGGGGAAGCGAATCGCCGCGTATGCCTTGAGGAATTCAAAGAGTTTCCTGACTCGTTCTCGTGCGTCTTTGTCGGTCATCTTCAATCCCTCCTTCTTGCTTGCGCCGCCGCTTGCCGTGCCCACTCGTCAACTTGCCAGACCGTTTCCAAATCGGGCTCGGCGATGGGGTCGTGAAGTGCCATGACGGTTTCCACGATGGCGGGGATGTCCAGAAAACCGATGCGCCGCTGTAAGAAGGCGTGGACGGCGACTTCGTTGGCGGCGTTAAGCACCGCTGGCATCGTCCCCGCAAGGCGCGCTGCTTCGCGGGCAAGGCGAAGGCAAGGGAAACGGTCTTCGTCGGGCGGCTCAAAAGTCAGCGCCCCGATGGCGGTCAAATCCAATGGCGGTGCAAGGCTTTCCGCCCGTTCGGGATACAGCAACGCATATTGGATGGGCAAACGCATGTCGGGGATGGACAGTTGCGCCTTGACAGAGTTGTCCACGAACTCCACGAGGGAATGGACGATGCTTTGGGGATGGATGACGACGGCGATGCGGTCGGCAGGGATGCCGAAAAGCCAACGGGCTTCCATGATTTCCAACCCTTTGTTCATCAGCGTCGCCGAATCCACCGTCACCTTCGGACCCATCCGCCAAGTCGGATGGGCTAAGGCGTCTTCCACCGTCGCTTGTCGCAATTGTTCTTTCGTCCAAGTGCGGAAAGGTCCGCCCGAAGCGGTCAGGATCAAGCGACGGACGGCAGCGATGTTTTCGCCTTGCAGGCACTGAAAGAGGGCGCTGTGCTCGCTGTCAATGGGCAACAGTTCGCCTCCTTGACGCCATTGCTGGACGACGAGGTGACCGCCTGCGACGAGGACTTCTTTCGTCGCCAACGCCACCCGCTTGCCCGCTCGCAAAGCCGCTAAAGTGGGCAACAAGGCTTTGGCGGTGGGGATGGCGATGACGACAACATCGGCGTCGGGATGCGTGGCGATTTCCACAAAACCCTCCAAGCCCGCGAGGATGGGGCAATCAACGCGCCCACGAAGAGACCTCGCCGCTTCTTCGTCCCACAACGCCGCCACTTTGGGACGCCATTGGGCGACAAGTTCGCCCAGCCTTTCTGCATCGTGCCCCGCCGCTAAAGCGACGACGCTCAATTTGTCGGGATGACAAGCGATGACCTGCAGGGTTTGTCGCCCGATAGAACCTGTTGCGCCCAAGATGCTAACCCTTCGCATGGGCAGAAAACCTCACGGGAGAAGACGGGGCGGGTTTGTAAGCCCGCCCCGCCCATTTTGCGCGTCGGTCACGACTTCATCGGCGGCGTCTGGGGGAAGCGGCGGCGGGAAGGGCTGCCTTTTTACGCCGCTCCTGAATTTCGGGCAAGACTTCCACCGTCACCCACTTGCGCTTTTGTGCCGACCGCTCAATGGCGTCCAAGACCCGCTGGCATTGCACGCCATCGTAAAAGTCAGGCTCAAAGTATTCCTCGCCCGCCACGCCCCGAAGGAAGTCATAGACGGTGTGGACGAAGGTGTGCTCGTAGCCGATGATGTGCCCCGGCGGCCACCAAGCGGCGATGTATTTGTGGGCACCAGGTTCGGTGACCATGACTTGATGGAAGCCGTGCACTTCGGGGGCATCGTCGCGGAAGTAAACTTCCAGTTCGTTCATCCGCTCCAAGTTGAAGACGAGGCTGCCGTTCTCGCAGTTGATTTCAAAGCGGTTGTAGTTTTTGCGACCGGGGGCGAAGCGGGTCGCTTCAATGTAGCCGATGGCGCCGTTGTCAAAGATGACGATGGACAGCGAGGCATCGTCCACATCCACTTCGCCCATCTGCTGTCCTGCCCGTCCTGTCAAGCCGCCGACTTCCTCGGCGGGCAAGGGGCGCTGTTTGATGAAAGTGTGCAGGTAGCCGACGACTTCCACGATTTCACCGACGAGAAATCGCGCCAAGTCAATGACATGCGCCGCCAAATCGCCCAACGCCCCCGAACCAGCGATGCTTTTGCGCAACCGCCAGACCAACGGGAAGTTGGGGTCAACGATCCAGTCTTGCAAGTAAGTGCCGCGAAAGTGGAACACTTTGCCCATCCGACCGCTGGCGATCAGTTGTTTGGCGAGTTGGACGGCAGGGGCGCGACGGTAGTTGAAGCAGACGCCGTGCGTGACACCCGCCGCCACGACGGCATCCAGCATCCGCTCTGCTTCCCGCAGGTTGCGGGCGAGGGGCTTTTCGCAGAAGACTTGCTTGCCTTGCTTGGCAGCCTCAATGCTGATGGGGGCGTGGGTGTCGTTGGCGGTGGAGACATCCACGATGTGGATGTCGTCGCGGCGCACCAGTTTGCGCCAATCGGTCTCGTAACTTGACCAACCGAGTTTTTCGGCGGCGGCTTTGACCCGTTCCTCGCTGCGCCCGCAGATAGCGACCATGCGGGGCGTTATGGGCGGGTCAAAAAAGTGGACGACTTGCCGCCACGCGTTGCTGTGGGCTTTGCCCATGAAGGCATAACCCACCAAACCGACGCCGACCTCACGCGTTGCCATGAACGCCACCTCCTCATTTCCCCGTGCCACCCAACGATGGCACGGTGTATTGGATGTTGGCTTTCGCCCAAAGGCGCTTGACCAACTCGGGCGCCAACACGACCATCCGTTCCACCAAATAATCTTGGCGCACGATGTCCCGCACCTTCTCAAAGGGATTGAGTTGGGCGGGCGTCTTTTTCTGCACCCAAACGATGCGATAAGTCGGTTGCCCTGCGGACTTGACTAACAAAGGCGGAAGGATTTCGTTGGGCTTCGCCTTTTTGAGGGGTTCTCGCATCTCTTCGGGCAACTCGTCATAGATGAAAGCGCCCATGAACCCAGGGATGACCGACCGCTCTTTCCCCAAGCGGTCAAAAGTTTCCGCTAACTTGGCGGCAGGCGTCTGGCGCAATCGCTGGTAAATTTCCTGCGCTTCGGGGAAGGAGAAGACGACGATTTCGCGAATCGTCACCTCTTCGGGGCGGTTGTAGCGGATGTAGTGACGGGCGTAAAAGCGACGCAACTCTTCGTCGGAAACGACGGTTTGCTTGGCGACCAATCGTTCCAAAAGCAACAACCGTTTCGCTTCATCCCGCAAGGTCAAATCGCTCAACCGACCCCGCCCCAAGCGTTTTTCCAAGTCGGCTCGCTGCCCCTGCAACTCCTCAAACCGCTTCGCCACTTCCTCCTCGGTCACCTTGATGCCCTCTTTCGCCCCTTCCTGTTCCAGCAACTTAAGGGTGATGAGTTGTTTGATGGTCTCCTCGCCGAAATCGGCTAACAACCGCTGCAGCAAATCGCCCTTGCTGATCGGTTCGCCGTTGACGATGGCAGCGGGCTCGTCAAAACGCCAAACCGTTCCGTCTTGCCCCGCCATCGCCCCGACCAAAACCGCACCCAAGAGGAAGCCGCCAAGCCAGTGCCCCAATTGCCGCATCGCCCATCACCGCTTTTATGTTGCCCGTTGAAAACCAGCAAGTCAAGTGTTAAATTTTTGGGCGAATGGCGAATAGCCAATAATGCGGAGAGGCAAACGGCTTTAGGCTGAACAAGGAGGAACGCCCGATGACGATGGCGACATCCCTGACGGCGATGATGGGACGGACGGAGCGCGACCCAACAATCCTGCCAATCCTGCGCAAGGCGCTGGATGGCGAACGGCTTTCCTTTGACGACATCGTGGCGCTGCTGAAAAGTCCTGACTTGCTGTCCATCGGGATGGCAGCGAACGAAATCCGCTTCCGCTTGCACCCCGAACCCATCGTCACTTATGTCGTCTCCCGCAACATCAACTACACCAATGTCTGCGTTGACTACTGCAGTTTTTGTGCCTTCTACCGACCACCGGGGCACAAGGAAGGCTATGTTTTGCCGTTGGAAGTCATCCTACAAAAGGTGCAAGAAGCCGTTGAGTTGGGGGCGACACAGATTTTGATGCAA
>Ga0081478_139141_pt1 | contig 18058 bp, 10 predicted proteins | sample OctSprmetagenome_FD_70983 | JGI IMG/M metagenome (GOLD analysis project Ga0081478, IMG submission 70983) | Hot spring and microbial mat streamer communities from Octopus Spring Streamers, Yellowstone National Park, USA - T=80-84 v2 (version 2) | ecosystem: Environmental > Aquatic > Thermal... | reverse complement strand
TTAGGCTGGGCTTTAGGACTATAGCTGTGGAGTACAACCCAGTAGCATACCTTGTGTTGAAGGCTACCATCGAGTTCTCAGCGAAGTACGCTGACTCAGGGCTCTTCGAGGAGACTGTTAGAGCTGCTAGGGAGCTATTGGGGAGGGCAAGGGAGGAGTTAGGAGAGTACTTCGGTGTAGACTCGAAGAGCTACATATATGCTAGAGGTGTTAGATGCCCTCACTGTGGAGGTCTGATACCCGTTGAGGGTGTAAGCCCTGAGATAACAAGGGATCCGGAGTTTAAAGGAAGATATCTCAGAGTAGACTTTGACAGGGAGGGGAAGACATTCACAGTTAAAACGTTAGATGAAAGGATTGAGAGAAAACCTATTGAGAGGAGAGGGTTGAACATAAGATGCCCCTACTGCAATCACTGGCTCCAGCTTAGAGGGAGAGCTAAAACAGGTCAAACTCTCCTCGATAGATGGTTCGTAGAGCACTCCACGATGATTAAGAGGATTGTGGAGGACTTGGAGGAGGTGACCCCAGAGTTAGAGGATGAGATAGCGAGGACACACATACCATTAATCAAGAGGGTGGGAGACACCTTTAAACCAGCATGGGGTGACGAGGATGAGATGAGGAGGTTCAGGAAGGCCCTAAGAGATCTAAGCAGGGAAATTTTAGAACTACAGGATTACATACCCCTAGATGAGATACCAAGAGATAACAGGTGGGCTAGCACCGCTAGAAACAAGGGTTTAACGAAATGGTACATGCTATTCAACCCAAGACAGCTCCTGACAATAGCCAAGCTATCGAGGATAGTAGCTGAGATAGCGGAGAAGCAGCTATCGAGGAACGGTGAGATGGGTGCAGCCGTAGCATTATACCTAGCTTTTGCTGTGGATAAGGTGGCTGATTACAGCACCATAGCAACACATTGGCAAGGAACGAGTTTTAAAACAGCAATTGCTCATACCATTAGGGGTGAGAGTACTATCGATTTCAGGTTAGAGTATGCTGAGATGGGGTTTAATCCACCTGAGTTAAGTCTTGGTTGGGCTCTTGAGCTTGATGTTGTTGAGTCTGGGGAGCTTAGGAGGACTGCCGGTGGTATACTTCCCGTCTTGAAGTTTCTTTGTGATGAGTTTCGTGGCTCTGGTCTTGGTGACAGGGTCTCGGTATACCTTGGTGATGCTACTAGGCTTTCTGAGCTCCTAGGTTTTGGCTCTGTTGATGTTGTTAACGTTGATCCCCCTTACTTCGAGCAGGTTATCTATAGTGATAGGAGTGAGTTCTTCTGGGTTCTCCTGCGCAGGTCTCTTAGGCCTGTTCTAGAGGTTTTGTTCAAGCCTGGTCTTAGGCTCTCTGGTTGGAGTTGGAGTAGCCCTACTGTGCTTCGTGATCGTGAGGTTGTAGCTTTTGATAAAGAGGATAGTGGTGGTAGGTTTAGGAGGTTCTTCAGGGAGTTTGTTGGTGAGACGTACAAGGTTTTGAGGGATGATGGTGTCCTGATCCTGTGGTTCACACACCCAACGGATCTAGCGTGGAGGGCTGTTGGTGAATCCCTCTACGAGCCCGGCTATGTTGTCTCAAGGGTTTGGCCTGTTATTACCGAGATGGAGACCCGGTATAAGAGGCATGTTAATGTTATAGCTCAGAGGACGAGCTTGATCATAGTGGCTAGGAAGACCTTTAGGAGTGTCCTACGCGATGTGGGAGGCGATATTGCTAGGTCACTTCTATCAAACGAGATGTTCTCTAAGGCTGCAGAGGAGGTGGTTGGGGAGGCTAGGAGGGTTTCAAAGGAGGCCTCCCTGAGTCCAGCTGACGTCATGACACTGGTGTTTGGTAGTGCTCTAACACTAGCATCTAAATTCGAGATACCAGGTTCTAGGAGCTTCCAGCCCCTCTTCGAGGCTGCATCAACAAAGGTTCTAGAGCTCTTCGTAGAACCCCTCGTCAGGGAGATACTAACTGGGAGGGGCCCTGTTAAGCTCGATGAAAGGGAGTCTAGCACAATACTCGGGTACGCTGGGGAGGCTATGTTAAGGGATCCAGCTACGAGAGCCTACCTAACCCTCTGGATGCTATCCAGAGTTGACCTGGAGAAGGCTAGTGTTAGATCTGAGGCTCTACCGTTAAGCTATGATTTCGCCCAGACAGTATCCAAGCTGCTGGGCTACTCACTAGACAACTTAAGGAGTGTAGGTCTAATCGGTGAATCCACTGTAGAAGAGGATTCTGAGGATGATGAGGGAGGGGAAGAGGGTGGGGGGAGGAGGGGTAGGGCTTTCTACCCCAGGCTCTTTGAGGCTTTAACGGTTACAGGTGCTAGGGTTCCCTTGGAGAAGCTTCTAACACTAACACCTGGGAAGGCAGTGTACTTGGCATACCTGGCATTGAAGGGTAGTGGTGCTCCCGATGCTAGGGCTGAGGCCATCAGGGGTAAGCTTGCCACCTGGAGCTCCAGGGATGTAGTTGAAGCTTCATCCATAGCCGTAGTCCTGCTTGAGACCGCCAGGGATAGGGATTTAGGGTTCCCCGAGGCTAGGGGTCTCGACAGGTTCACTGGTGGTGAGCCTCAACAGAGGTTTGAGAGGGAGCTAGCTATTAGAACCCTGGTTAAACTAGTAGAAAGGGTTAGAGGTGGGGGCTTTTGAAGCCTGTGGGGGAGCTCTACCAGCTTAAAGCTTCTCCCGATGAGATCCGCCTAGAGCTCATACCCTCGTTTAGAAGCGTTATAAGATCGTGGACGTCAGGTGTTATGGAGACTAGGTTTGCAGACCCAGACTACGTTATTAGCATAACCAAGCTAACAGACCCCCTGAAGCTGTTCATCAAGAGGATAGTGGATAACCTAGGCCTAAGCGTTGTAGGGGGGCCTATTGAGAGGGGCTTTGGGTTTGGGAAGACTCATACACTCATACTACTCTGGCACATCTTCACATCAGATGTGTATGTAAAACTTGATGTTAGCATTCCAAGGGATCTAGTCAGGGAGACGCTGGTAATCGGCATGGATTGTACTCATGATAGACCTCTAGCTATGGTAGTTGACGTGCTGAGAGCCTATACTAGCACACAACACAGTATCGCTAGGGTTAAGGATAGCAAGCTCCTCATGGCCGTATCACAGGTGTTAGAGAGGTATAGGGTTGAGGAGCTCTACGATAGCGAGAAGCTAGCAAAGATTATAGCGGAAATCCTCGCCGAGTACAGGAGGAGGGGTGGTAGGCCTAAGCTACTACTCCTCGTAGACGAGCTGGGCTACGGTTTAGCCTCAAGGCTTAAGAGGTATGCTGAGAGAGCTAGCGGAGGTAGGGTTGATGCTGAGGAGGCTTACGTTGAAGCTCTAAGTGTAGTCAACTTCCTAGACTACCTGTACGGTGAGCTTAGCAAAGAGTCTCTGCCAGCTGTGATACTATGGGTTGTAGCTGACCAGGATAGAAGGGATGTTGAGATGTTAAAGCTTATGTACAAGGATAACAATGTGATAGTTGATAAGATCAATGGGTTAATGGGTAGACTTGACGTTATAGGTGAGAGGTATAGCAGGGGCCTAGCTGGTATGGGTATAGCGGAGCTCTCCTACAGCCCAGATCACGCAATTGAGATTGCAATCTACAGGGTACTAGAGCCCTTGAGAGGCGTGGATACCAGAGGTTACTCGAATGTCTTCGTCGACCTGATGAGGGGGAGAGCCTCTATGCTAAACTTAACGGATGACTTTAGGAAGATCGAGGGGGATCTTAAGAGGCACTACCCCCTATCCCCCGGTGTTATAGCATTGCTAAGGAAGCTTATGAGCTTCAGGGATGCACCTCGCACAGAGTATGTTAGAACCATCATACAGGTTGTAGCTGAAGCAGCTAAGGTAGCCTTAAAGGAGGACCCCCAAGGCTCATACACTATAGCCCTCAAACACCTAGAGTTACCCTACGTTGTCCAAGCTAAGCTCATGGGCAGCTCGGATATCGACTGGATAGATGTTGCCTCTGACATAGAGAAGGTCTTGGGGAGGCTAGATGGGGAGGACTATGAGGCTGCGGAGGCTGTAGCTAAGTACATACTAGCTAAGGGTGTCACAGACTACGTGCTAGCTCTAGAGTCAAGGGATAGGGTTGATATTGAGAGGTACGGTTCCACCATGAACGAGATCCAGCTTGAGATCCTCAGCTCCTATGCTGATGAAGCTAGGGTGACCAAGCTCCTGGACAGGGTTGCTAGCTCGCTAGAGCTCCTGAAGGTGGAGAGTGGTAGGATATCAGAGAGGGATGTGGATGGAAAGAGGTACTATATGCCGGCAATCCTTAAAACACTTTACAGCGAGCTAGCTAAGCTCATCCAGGAGGAGGCTAAGGTTCTAGAGGATAAGACCCAAATACCAGTTTACATGGTAAAGAGGGGCACAATACCATCGCTCTTCGAAATCAAGAGTGCTAAGAGAGGGGAGGTTAGCGTGCTCGTCTCCGAGTACAGTAAGGTTAGGGATGTAGATGCACTTCTATCAGATCCAACGTTTAGAGAGGCTCAGAGTAAGGGTAGAATGCTGGTCATCATCGTACCACCATGGGATCTAGGGCTTTTCAACGAGATGTACGAGAAAGGTTCAAATTATGATGGTGTGGTGCACAGTATAGCTAAGAGGATTCAAACTAGGGTAGAGGATATCAGTAGGCCATTACATACTGTAATCCTCATACCAAACCTCTCAATACAAAAAGTCGATGGCCTTATGAAGATGCTTGTAGTCTACGAGGGTACAAAGAGGTTCCTAGGGCTCCTACATGATAGGGAGAGAAATGTTGAAAGCTTGGTTAGCAACTACGTGAATACAGTCGTATCCAAACGCCAGGACCTCGCGAAGCTACTTGAGAGAGAGTACTTGAGCAAGCTTGAAGCTAGTATTAGGAGTAAGCTTGAGAAGGAGATAAACGATGCTAAGAGCCTAGCTCAAAGACAGCTAGTTAGGCTAACAAGGGATATCGTACAGGAGGTTTTAGGCCTCTACGGTAAAGCTGTATATTTCAACCTAGATGGAGGTAAGTTTGAGGCTAAGGACCTACGTATTAGCTTCCAGCAGGTGGAGGGAGCTCAGGATACATGGGAGATGAGCAGGTACGCCATGACATTCAACAGGTTCCTAGACGGTGTTCTAGAGGAGCTAGGCTACGTAGAAGATGTTGAAAGGGTGGCTAACGCCATAAAGGATCATATAGTTAGGAAGGTTGAAACCGAAGTTAGAGTGGAAGGTAGTGTTGCTGACGTAGATAACGCTCTACTGGGAACCTATGGTGTTAAACCGTTAAGCTCACGTGTTATCATAGAAGCTCTGAGAAGGCTTAGCGGGGAGCTCATAGAAGTTAAGGGTGCTAGGGTTAAGATAAGGTTTGTTGAGGATAAAAAGTCTCTAGAAGCTACCTACGAGGTGATCAGGGAGGTTAAAGAGGTTGAAGGCGTGAAACCACTAGTAGTGGAACCTAAACCTACACCCCCAGAGGGACCTATAGTAGTAGAGGATCTTGTTGACAGGCTAGCGGTGGAGCTCCCGGCAGGGTTTAATGCTGAAGAGCTTAGAGATAGGCTTGAAAAACTCATGGACAAGGTTAAGCTATCACGTTTAGAGCTTGAGTTCAACGCCAAGGGCTACTCTCTAGTTTTAAACGTAGAGAGGCCTAGTAAGGAGGTGTTTAACGATAGATATGTGAAGACATTCATAAACCTGGTTAGTAGAGGTGAGGGACTAGAGGGTCTCAGAGTACTCCTCAAAATAGAGTTGTCTAAACCGGAGCCAAGGCAGACTCTTAAGGAGCTCCTCGGGGGTTACCTTGAGGCTACTAGGAGTAGTTTCGACAGGCTCATAAGGTGACATTAGTTGAGTGATCTCGATGAGAAGATAGTAAGAGCGTTCAGTGACATGGTTGTTGATAAAAGGCTATCGAGAATCGATATTGTTGCTAGGCTCCCCAAGTTCATAGCAGAATACCTTGTATCCACGTACTCCAAGAGGTACCCCTCAGACTGGCATAGGAGGGTCGCTGGGTTCGTTGAAAAGCACTATCCAGACCCAAGGGATAGGGATAGGGTTTTGAGTAAAGCTAAGGAGGAGGGCTCGATAACGTTAATAGACGAGTTTAAGGTTAGAGTTGACCTCAGGAGGAACATGTACTTCCTCCAGATACCAGTACTCCAGATCTACGATGCCATTGTTAGCGAGGATATAGTCCGTAGGTATGAGAGGATCCTAACAGGAGTTTGGGGTGTTGGTAGGCTTGACTACGAGCCCCACCTACCAGAGCTAGCTGGAGACGATGTAGTCTTCACACCCCTAGTCCTAACGGAGTTCGAGCCATTCCAGGTTTACAATGTTGATCTAAAGACTTTCACTGATGGTAGGAGGCACTTCTCCCTAGATGAGTGGGTTGACTTCCTCATCAAAAGCATAGGTTTGAACCCTAGGGTTTACGATTTCAAGCGTAAGATACTCCTACTCTTCAGGCTAGTACCCCTAGCTGAGGGTAACGTTAACCTACTAGAGCTAGGGCCTAGAGCTACAGGTAAAACCTTCATTTACAGGAACATATCCTATTACACGAGGATATACGCTGGGGGGACGGTTAGCGCAGCAAGACTCTTCTATGATAATAGGTTGAAGCTCCTAGGCGATATAGGTGTTAGGGATGCAGTGGTATTCGATGAGATAGCTAAGGTTAGATTCTCGAACCAAGACGAGGTTGTAGCTAAGCTTAAAGACTACATGGTAGATGGCTTCTTCGAGAGAGGGCAGCTCCAGAGGGCTCACAGCAACTGCTCCCTTGTATTCATTGGGAACATGGAGTTCCAAGCCGGAGGAGGCGTAGGGGATCTAACAGTCTTCCTCCCAGACTTCATGAAGGACACAGCGTTCCTAGATAGGATCCACGGTCTACTACCTGGCTGGGAGATACCTAAGATTTCTAAGAGTGAGGTACACCTAGCCTCAGGCTATGGGCTTGCAGCAGACTACCTATCCGAGATCCTACACAAGCTTAGAGCTAGGAGCTTTGAGAAGCTTGTAGAGGATCACCTGGAGCTCGTAGGGGAGTACACTATAAGGGATGAGAGGGCTGTTAAGAAGCTTATAGCTGGTATCACAAAACTACTATTCCCCCATGGCGAGTTCGATGTGGGAGAGTTGGAGGCTATAGCTAGGATGGTGATAGATTTTAGGATTGAGGTTGTTAAATTGCTAAACAGGCTAGGGCCCCACGAGTTCCCACTTAAACACCTCAACGTAAGGGTAAGAGGTTAATGTACGTAGTAGACTCTGTTAGAACCCTAGTGGAGGTGGTTGAAAGCCTAGCTAGTAGCTATGATTTAAACAAGTTGCATAGAGCCCTCCTATACTCTATCCTAGACTACTCTCTGGCTAAGAAGGGGGTGAAAGGGAGGGAGGAGCTTCTAGCAGGTCTTATGAGCCTTTCCCCACCCATACTAAGAGCTCTTGTTAAAGCTAAACTCGAAGAACCCCTAGGTAGGTTCGTGGAGGCCTCTCTAAAGCTCCTAGAATCAAGGGCTGCGGTCCTAGATTCACTAGCATCGCTAGACTACGTGCTAAAGCTCATTACAAACACGGTGAGGAGGGTGGATAACGTTATGATCTTCGATGCTCTATCACCTATAGAGCTAGTGGTTATAGCAGGTTACCTTAAGAGTAGAGGGTTTAAAACAGTCATCCCAGACATAGTGTTCATAAACCCCGTTGGCCTCACAAGGTTCCTGACAGCACAGAGAGGGGGTCAGAGTACTCTTAGGGATGTAGCCAGCTACATTGCGGGAATACTTTCAGCTAAGGGTTACTTTAAGAGCTCCTACGTGGATGAAAGGGTTCACAGTGTAGGCTACGTAGGTGTCGAGAAGTTCGCTAGGAGTGTTGATGTAAGGCTCCTAGCTGAGAGTGTAGAAGGTGTAGCTAGTAGTGGTAGCACCTTAATCCTATCAGATCACGGCTACGATATAGTGTGGGATCGAGAAACACACTACCTACTAGTAACCCATGGGTTCAAGGAGGGGAGGCCTGGCTACGAGGTGGTAACCCCCTTAAGCAGGATAGCAATACCATTAATTATTCACAAGGGGTGACGGGGTGTGTCTAGCTATAAACCAGCATACTACATAGCCCTGAGGAGGAGGGGTAAAAGATTTGAGGTGACGTACAGTATAGGTGGTGAAAGTAGTACAACAACAGTATACAGGATCGGAGGAAGAGGGTCGCAGGAGCTCTTCGAGAGCGTAACGGAGAACCTAGCCAGACTAGGAGGCCTCATACCGGTAAAGGCTACGGATAGAGAGGTAGTCTACGGGGTTAGAGAGGACCTAGGCCCGATAATAGGAGGCCTCATACTAGCATCACTAAGCGTAAGAAACGTAACCAGATGGAACAAGGTGATTGAGGAGATACTAGTAGGAAACGGAAGACACCTACAAAACGTAATCCCACTCTTCCTAGAAGTATCACTAGAGCTAAGCAGAGCCTACACAAACACCAATGAGAAGGCGAGAGCTCAAAGAGCATTATCAACAACACTAAGACAACTCCTAGAAAAGCTGTCCAAGGCTAAAGTGTAAAGATTACACCTAAACCTCTAGCTCCTACAACCTCCTATAACCCCTCATTTACAATAACACAGAGAAGTTACTGTTCTGAAATAACAAAACTAATCCACATAGGCAAAGTTTAAAACATAAACTTAAAGAACCCTCGATGCAGTATGTTGGATGAGGGTGTGTGGTGGGAGTACTTGGCCTCCGAACCTAGTAGGAGCTTTTACGTATTCCAGGGTGGGCCTGTGAACGTGTCCTTCTCGCTCATCCATAGCGTTGATAGAGAGGGTGGGGCGAAGCTCCTCTGGGGCTTTCATTCCGAGGTTAGAGGGTATGATGAGGTTAAGCCTGGTGATATGGTGTTCCTCTATGCTACAAAACCGATAGGCACGATTGTTGCTAGCGGGTTTGTGGTGGAGAAGTTTGAGGATAGAAGTAAGTTCTGGCCTTTAGATTATGACTCTGGGGATACGTGGCCGAGGAGGGTTTGGATTAAAGTGGATTACATTTGTGTTAAAGAAGACGTTATGGGGTTACTTAGAGAGTGTTCACAGTGCAGTAATAACAATTGTGATGCTTGTGAGAGATTGGAAAGCTACTACGAGGATCTTAGGAGGGAGGTTAGCGAAGTTTACAGAGCTGGGAGAGGCTCCATAGCTAAAATCAATGACGTGATTGCTGAGAGATTGCAGGGGGCGCTAGCAAGGCATTGCACTAAGGTTAGTTTCATACCTTTAAGGGATGTTTTCAGAGCTTTGGTTGAGGTTGGGAGGGGGGCCAGCACTAGACCTAGGGATCTTGAAGCATTGATTCTAATGCATCTCACGGCTGGTAGGAATGTTATAGTCTCAGGCCCGCCAGGCTCGGGTAAGACTAGGCTTGTTAGAGGGTTGTGTGAGACTCTAGGTGTTGAGTGCTCTATTGTTACAGGTAACCCTGAGTGGACGCCCTTTGATACTATTGGTGGACGTGGTGTTGATGGAGCCTTTAGGCCTGGTTTTATCACAAGCTCCATCATCAGGTGTTGGAGGAGCCTTAAGGGGTCTGGTAGGCCTGAGCTCCTGATTATAGATGAGATTAACAGAGCTAACGTTGATCTAGCCTTCGGGGGCCTCTTCACACGCTTAGATGTAAGCCATAGGGCTGAACCTCTCATCGAAGATGCCAGGGGGCTAGGGGTGGCTGATGACGTGCTAATAGATGGTAACCTCTACGTACCACACTCCTTCAGGATACTAGCTACAATGAACAGCTATGATAGGGCAATGCTCTTCAAGCTAGGCTACGCTCTACTCAGGAGGTTCGCTGTCGTAGAGATGAGGCGTAACTTCAACTTCAAACAAAACCCAGAAGGCTGGGTTGAGATGGTAAGAGATAAGGTTAAGACGTGGAGAGAGTGTGATCTCAAGAGGAGCGTTGATATACAGGTCATAGATAGGGAGCTAAAGCTATCAAGACCCCAGTTTACAGACTACGCACTCCTAGACCCAACACTCCACAAAGCCCTCGAAGAGTCTGGCGGTACTCTAGAAGTCCTGGGAGAACTTGCTAAACGCCTAGGCATTGGGGGTGCGGAGGAGCTCCTGGATATAATCCATGGTGTAGCATGTCGTATGAGCACTGAGCTATCAGAGTACAATGTGGAGATCACGGAGGCACCTGTAGCAGACACCATCAAATTCATAACGGTAGCAACACTACTAGATCGCGAACATGCCCAGCAACACCTAGCAACGTTGATAGATGAAGCCTTATCATCGTACATGATACCACAGCTCGACATACTAGCTGATAGGGTTAGGGCTGAGAGGCTAGGATTAATGTTGGAGGGAGGGAAGGGTGTTAAAGACAGGGTGGAAGCGCTCTCTAGGGAGATGAGGGATCTTGGGTTAACGAGGACCTCCACGTTGTTGAGGAGGCTTGCAGGTGGAGTGAGTGTTCTCTAGTCTTGAGCTCAAGCTTAAGGAGGATAAGTGGTATGACCCTGAGGAGTTCGCGAAGCAGGTTAGAGAGGGGGTTGGCATCACTCTAGGTAACTCCTGTCTCGAAGAGCTCTTCGATGGTGTTAGGAGGTATGTGGATGGTACTCTTAGACCTACCGTTAAGAGTTTGATAGTGAAGGATCTCGATGTCGAATCCCCTCCTCCTACCGCTAGGAGGGATAAGTTTAACTTTGGCCAGTGGGTTGGGTTCTTTGAGGTTGAAGGCCCCCTATGTGATTTTGATAGTGTTATCGTGGAGGTTAAGCCTAAGGTTGGCTGGAATAAGTTCAAGTACATGGTTGAGCAGTCCCTCAAGATCCCCGCAATCATTGGCTTCGAGTCGCTAGCCCCTACCCTGGCTAATCTCGTGCCCTATAGTGACTACGTTGTAGACATCGTCTATAGCGATTTAGCCTACAGGTATACGGAGATGGCCTTGAGGGACCCTCTACCCCGTATTGTCAAGGATATGGTGGTTGTAAGCGAGGGTCAGCTTGGTAGAGTTGATGTTGTTAGAACCTTGAAGCTAAGGGTTTCAGGCTCGCAGCTCATAGCATCACGTAGGACTAGGCTAGCCTACGCTCATATGCCGTTAACCCTTGTAGCCAGGTTCCACTACAGGTTGTTGGTGAGGCTTAACAAGATCGTAGGGGATCTGGAGAGGATGGGAGGTCACGAGGCTTTAAGGGGGATCTTGGGGCAGATCGAGATGTTGAGGAGGAGGCACGCCTACATATTAACCCTAACGCCTATAGCAGCATACCTAGACCTAGCCTTGAGGGCTGATGTGGAGGACTCGGTGCTGGTGAGGGAGGCTAGGGCTAGGAGTGGTGTTAACACATGGCTTAGAGCCCTAGCAGACCTCTACGAGTCGTACAACTCTAGGCTGGCGGGGGTAGAGGTTAGGAGGGAGCTCCCAGTACAACCACTACCGTCAAGTAAGGTCTTCGAGCTGTGGGTCCTAAAGCTCATAGTGGAAGCGCTTGGAGTCAACGGGGGTGTGAGGGTTGAGAGGGTGGATTCAGGTCTAACAATAGGGGCTAACGGGGTCAAACTACACTATAACAAGCCCCACAGGGAGGGGAGGCTGTTAAGGGGGCTGAGAGGGTTGTTAAAAGATGGAGCCCTAAGACCGGACTACGTGGTGGAGCGTAACGGGGAGGTTGTTGTAGCCGACGCGAAGTACAAGGCTAGGGTATCCGTAGGCGACGTGGAGAGGATGGCAGCCTACCTAGTTGACATAGCAGCACCGCTAAGATCCGATGGAGAAAGGCTAGTAGGAGTACTCGTGATGCTCACCAGGAGTAAGCCAAAAACATCCAAAGTTGTAGCTGACGAGGAGCTAACGACAAAACATGAGCTCAGAGTAGCACACGTAAACCCGAGTGAGGAGCATAAGCTTGATAATGTAAAAACGGTGAAAGAGGTACTACGAGTCACGCGATAGTATATCACCTCTACCCACGAGGCGGGATTCATATCAAGGCCTATATTAGGTTTAAACGCTCCCATGACGTTAAGGGTTGCCCCATTGGAGTCCATCAAGTTAACGTTGTCATCGTACGGGCCTTTCGAAGAGCTCGAATTAAACCTCACCCCTCTCACAATCATTACAGGGCCTAACGCTGTTGGTAAGAGCTTCCTCATGAGAGTAGTCTACGCCATGCTAGCCCCTTGCAAGGATGGAAACCTAGACGTGGGGGCAGTCATATCGAGGCTCTGTAACAGCTCTGTATGCGACGAGCCGAAGTGTCTTAGCCGGGTTCTAAGGAGGGGGTCTCAAAGCCTCGAATTAAAAGTGGAGGCTTGGGGTTACAGTAGGGGTTTGAGATACGATGCTACAACTGGTACCATAGAACTGCTGAGGGCCGACTGCTTTCCCATCGAATCAATACTCGTACCCGGTTATAGGGCCTACCTAACACTACTACCCTACCTCTACAGCTCTATAGGGAAGCCTATTCCAGAACCGCACCATTTTAACTCCCCAGTTTACGCTATAGCAACTCTAGCGGAACCCATGGCACGGCGCATAGTACCAGAAATAGGGGTTGAAGAAACCAGTGGGGTCAAGCTTGGGGAGGTTGTAAGCAGATTTAGTGGAATAGTTGAGGAGATGTTCCCCGAGGTGGAACACCTTGGCATAAGCTTACCAGGCATCTCTAAGACACCTAGCAACATGCCATTGCTACCAGGAAGCATACTACACAGCTACCCGCTCATAGTCGCGATCGCATATGCGGAAACCTTATCACAGAAAGGCGTTAGAACGGTTCTCATCATAGAGGAGCCGGAGCTAGGATTGGATTTCAGGAGGCAACGTCTACTAGCTCAGCACCTTGTGTCAACCGTTAAGAAGGCTAGAGGCACCCTAATGGTGATACTCTCAACACATAGCATTGAAATGTTAATATCTCTAACCAAGGAGGTTGCTGGGAGGAGGATGAGGAAGCACGCTAAAGTCTGTGAGGTGGTCGACGGCAGGGTGAGACGTGAATCGATAGGCAGGACTGGAAGAGTCTATGTAAAACACATGTTCGAGGAGCTAGCTGAGATATACGGTGATATGTGAAGGGAGCCCTTTAGACGGTTGAAATGCAAGCCTGCAACACTGGCTCATATGGATTACTATTGGGGGGCTCGTCACACGGGTAGATCTTTCCTGTTATAGAATACTATTGAGAGTGTTGTTAGAGCTAGGGCTATCACCGTCAGGGTTGCTGTCTCGGTTACCGGTGTTATGTTGTTTAATGCTATTTCTAGCGCTGGGTAGTAGTGTGTTATCGTTAGCAGGCTTACCCTCTCTATCTCTGTCTTCTTTGTTGTCATCTCCGCTACGTACATTGCTAGCACTAGCCCTGCTGCTGTCGGCTTGGCTATGCTAGCTGGTAGTGTTGACCCTGCTAGGAGCCCTAGGGTTGTACAGGCTACCAGGTATGGTATTCCTGCTAGGTGGAGTTTGACTAGCCACTATGGCTCTCCTCCGCCTACCAGTGCTAGTTGTAGTGTCATCGATGTTATCAGGGATGTTAGTGTTAGTGCTATCGCCACCATGGCTACTAGCCTTACTAGGAGTACTCCCATCCTACCAGTTGGGATTGCTAGCATTGTTAGACCCCCCATTTTACCTAGTACGTCGTTGACCACAGCCCAGGCCCCAGGTGAGACTGTTAAGGTGCCACCATTAGGTTAAGGAATCCAGAGTGGCATAGGGAGCTTTAGGCAAAGGTTTAAGATGAGTGTAAACTAACCCTTAGTCCGTTCCACATAGTAGCTTTTTAGGGCTCTTCTACACTAGGATATAGTGGGATGATGTTATTGGCCTTTGATGACTTGTGATTGGAGTCGCTCGTCTGACCTCTGTTACGTCCTCCTGAGTTTTGGGTTTGCTATTGGTTCGAATACTCTTATGAGTATGTAGAGTGATATTGTTATTAGGCCTATGAATATTCCTGGTGTTAGGAGCCACCATCCTGTTCTCCACGCTCCTGTTATTCTGGCGTGGTTTAGTATTGTTCCTAGTGTGAATGTGTCCTGCGGCCCTACTCCTATGAAGCTTAGGGTTGCTTCTGCTAGTATTGCGTATACCATTGTGCTTGCGAAGTCTACTAGTATTATTGGTAGTACTGCTGGTACTATGTAGTATGCTATTATCCTGTGGTGTGGTGCTCCTATGGCTTTCGCCGCTTCAACCATTGGTGTTGATGCTACTGATAGCACTTGTGATCTAACTATCCTAGCTGTCGTCCTCCATATTAGTATTGATATGGCTAGTATTACTGTTAGCATCCCAGGCTTCATTATTATAGCTAGTAGTACTGCGAACGGCTCAAGGGGTATGGAGTACATTATGTTTATGAGTGAGTTTACAGCTGAGTCAACCCTACCCCTAAGGTAGCCTGCCACGATCCCCAGAGTTGCACCTATGAAGGTGACTATAAGGGCTGTTATGAATGCTATGAAAAGCGACATCCTAACACCAACCATAACCTGTGCTAGGACATCCCTACCATAGTAATCCGTGCCTAGAGGGTGCTCCAGCGATGGAGGCCTAAGGTCTTTAACAAACTCCCCGAAAGACACTAGGATGAGCTGTCCTGAGCTTAGCGATGCAGTCCTAACACCTCTCAAGCCACCAATATACCCGGCTAACCTAACACCCTCACCCTCCACATAGAGTAGAGAGCCCATAGAGCCTACGGTGAGAAGCCCCCCATCAAAGGGGATTGAAACCACCAAGTCATCTACAACACCCGTGGGTATAACCTTATACGATAGATTCTCGTAGACAACAGCCATAGACCCCCCTCTACCAAACACGTAGACAACCCCGTTGGCGCAGGCAACGTGCAACACATCGTCCACGAACACCCTAACAACGTTAACCTCAGCGGTAGAGACATTCAATACAACAAGCCTCCCCCTAGAACCCCCAACAACAACCTTATCCCAGCAGCTCACACCACTACCGCCTAAGCTGAAACCCACATCAAAACTGTATAACTTCCCCCTACTAGCTAACACTATGGAGCTCTCTAGAATCAAAACCATCACCCCATCACCTACAACAACCCCCCTTAACGCCCTTGTATCGCCTACGCTTAGCACGCTAAGCCTCGTGGGGGAGGAGTTTCCGATATAGTCTAAGGCAATAGCCCCGTCAACCATGGATACAACGTAGATGCTGCCATGGCTAACACTAGCTAGTAGAACATTCTCCGCTACAGCCCTTAAGCTAGAGGAATCCAGCCTAACCTCACCCTCAAACTGAAACCCCCTAGCTAGAGGTGGTAGGGGGAGCTCGTATAAAACCCTGTTAAGACCTAGGAGGAGCAGGCTTCCATCTGAGACAAGCACGCCACCCAAGGCTTCCACCTCTAAGCTTAAAACCCCTCTAACCCCCAAGCTCGCAGGGTCTACAACGTAGATTTTCACCCCATAACCCTTATGGACAGCATGGGGGTCCACTCTATAAGCTAGGGGGCCTGCTAGGCTGAAGATGAGTAGTAGGGTGAGTACTGTGAAGGCCGCTAGACCTAGCTTATCCTCGTACACGTATCCTAGAAAAGCTTTAATGTAGCCTAGAACGCTCATCTAGACGTACCTCTCCTAATCCTAGGATCTAGGTATGAGTATGCTATGTCCACCAGGGTGTTTATAACTATTATGGCTAACGCCATCACAGCGAAAACACCTTGAGCTAGGGGGTAGTCTAGGTTGTAGAATGCTATAACAAGCTCCCTCCCAACACCAGGCCATGAGAAGACCGTTTCAAAAGCAACGGAGCCTGAGAAGGCTAAGCCCATGGATATACCCATGTAGGTTACCAGCGGTAGAACACTATACCTGGATGCTTTCGCAACAACCCTCCTCTCGCTAAACCCCACAGCCTTAAGTGTTGTTATGAAATCCTCTCCTAGAGTTGATATCATAGACCCTCTCATTAGCAATGTTGGGTAGCTGGCTGTGTAGATGGTTAGTATGGTGTAGGGTAGTATCCAGTGTTTGAGGAAGTCGAAGCTCAATATCTTATCTAGAAAGCTCCCAGCCTCATAGGGCGGGGTCCTCATACCACCTGCTGGTAGGAGCCCTAGGTTAACGGAGATAACAGCTATGGCTATCATTCCAATCCAGAATAGTGGTAGTGAGTGGATCACACTTAGGGTTGAAATGGAGATCTTCTCGAAGAGAGAGCCTCTAAGCCAAGCTATGTAGGAGCCCATGTAGAACGCTATTAGGAAAGCTGTTATAGTAGCTGGTATTGTTAGGATGAGCGTGTTCAAAAGCCTATCAACTATAATTGAGCTAACGGGCTCCTTGTATAGGAAGGAGTAGCCCATATCACCTCTAAGGAAGTTAACAACATACCTTACATACTGCTCGTAGAGGGGCTTGTCGAGGCCGAAAGACCTCCTTATAATCTCCCTCTCCTCAGGCCCCAACCCCTCCCTTATATATATTATAGTTGGATCGGGTATAGCTAGCCTGAAGAGGAAGAATTGAAGTGTTAGTATGAGTAGGAATAGGATTAAAATAAAAAACAGTTTCCTAGAAACCTGGACTAGCATGGTTACACCCTTCACGGCTCCTGCTTCCTAGGCGTGAAGCCCGCGGGATAGTGTATCTTCCCCTTATCGTCCCACTGGAAACCTGCTTTAGCAAGGAGCTCCCTGGCCTTCTCAAGGTTGTGCTCGTAAGCCTTAACATCGGGGTTGTGCCAGAAGCCGTTTACAGGGGCTATTATGTAGCCCTTCTCACCATAACCCTTGAGTATAACGTTTACAATGTAGTCGTAGGGGATGGCGTAGAGTAGAGCTTGCCTAACCTCCTTAATATCGAAAGGAGACCTCCTAACATTGAACATGAGGTCTGCGTTGAGAGCGAAGTTCCTAGCCTTTATGATCTTCACGTAGTCGTACTTAGCTAGAACGTCGATCTGGCCTGGTAGTATGCTTACAGCTGTAGCATCTATCTCCCTCCTTATCAAACCACTGACAACACCGTCTAGGTCACCGTAGATCCTAATAACAATCTTTGAAACCTTCACAGGCGGCACCTCGAAATCCCCTATCCTTACACCCTTGTAGGCGAAATGCTCTGGTGCAACCTCCACCGCTATATACTCCTTCCTAACCCACACCGGGTTCTTGAAGGGGCCAGATCCAACCTTTAAGAGCTCCTTCAACTGCTCCTCTGTAACTGCTTTCGGATCAACATTCTCCCAGACATGCTTGGGAAGTATTGGGATCATGTAGAGGGAGTTGGTCATGAACGTAGCGTCCGGCGTCTTTAGCTTAAACCTAACGGTTAGATCGTTGACCTTAACAACATCCTCTACGTTCCTCCAGTAGGGTCTGAAGTATGCGAACTCATTCTTTATATAATACTTGTATGTGAAGACAACATCATCAGCTGTTAAAGGCTTCCCATCATGGAATCTAAGGTTACCCCTCAGCTTAACCTCCACAGTGGTGGGATCTATTACCTTCACCTCCTCTGCAAGCCACGGTATAGGCTTCCCCTCAGGTGTGAGCCTGACTAGTGGATCGTATACTAGCTTTAAAACGTACCATGAGAAGATTAGGCTCGCCTTAACAGGGTGTAGTGTGTCAGGCTCCGTGTTAGAGCCGTATACGAGCTCCTGCATACCCCCAGCGGTAGGGGTTATGAAGTATGGTTGCCACTCGTTGAATAACGGGGCTCCAGGCATTATTATCGGGTTAGCCCACTTATCAGCTCTATAAGCTACTATGGAGTGCATATGATATATGTTGTACCTTGGAGCCTCCTCATGGAATATCCTTTGCAGCTCGAAGACTATCCTCCTCCTCTCATTGATATCCAAGGTCTTCCTCTGGAGATCGTGAAGCCTATCATACTCAGGGTTAGAGTAGCCTGTAGGGTTGTTAGCACCCTCACCCTTAGCACCTATCTCCTCAGTTGTTATAAGGCCTAGGAAAAGGTTGGGGTCAAGCCTATCAACCCTAGCACCCCAGCCGAAGACG
>Ga0081478_133761_pt1 | contig 18225 bp, 9 predicted proteins | sample OctSprmetagenome_FD_70983 | JGI IMG/M metagenome (GOLD analysis project Ga0081478, IMG submission 70983) | Hot spring and microbial mat streamer communities from Octopus Spring Streamers, Yellowstone National Park, USA - T=80-84 v2 (version 2) | ecosystem: Environmental > Aquatic > Thermal springs... | reverse complement strand
CCAAATCATGTATCATTAAATCTTTTATAACATCAACATCTGTTCCTCTTGGATTGAATGGTGCTATTCTAAGTGTTTCAATATAAAAAGGCTCTTTTATGAATTTTTCGGAAGCTAATATAGCGGGATTAAATCTTTCAATATGTCCAACCATAAGTTTTAATTTTTTTTCATTTGATAAATTTACCAATTCTTCTCCTTGCTCAATTGTCTCACTAATTGGTTTTTCTATAAATAAATGTTTATTTTTATTTAAAACTTTTATTCCTACTCTATAATGATGTTTTGTTGGAACAGCACAAATAACAGCATCAACATTATCTATTAGCTCTTCTTCACTTTCAAATGCCTTTACTTTATAAGCATTCGCTATTTTAATTTTTCTTTCATTGTCAATATCATAAACACCCACAAAATCAACATTTTTGATCTCAGATAAAACTCTTGCATGTAATGAGCCTAAATATCCCACACCAATAATTCCAATTCTTATTTTATCTATCAACATCCCCAAATACTGGATCTAAACTTCCAAGTATTGCTATTACATCAGGAATTTTTACATTTTTAACAAGATATGGAAGAACTGAAAGATTTGAAAATGATGGGGATCTAAGTTTTAGTCTATAAGGTTTTGTAGTGTTATCTGAAACAATAAATGCTCCCATTTCACCCCTTGGTGATTCAACCCTCGCATAAACTTCAACATTTTCAGGTGGTTTAAAAGCGACAGGTGCTTTAAGTGGAGGTCTTGAGCTTATTGGACCAGATGGAATACCATCTATAATTTGTCTAATAATTTTAACACTTTCTATAACTTCAAGCCCTCTTACCATCCATCTACTATAACAATCGCAACCATTTTGAGTTATTACTTTAAAATCTAATTCTCCATAAGCATCATAAGGCTCAGCTTTTCTAACATCATAAGCAATACCACTTCCTCTTAAAACTGGACCTGAGCAACCATAAAGTTTAGCAATTTCAGGTGGTAAAACACCTACACCAATAGTCCTTGCTCTAAATGTTGGATTTTTTTCTACAAGTGGAATTAATTCATCATATATGAATTTTTCTGAAAATTCACAAAACTTTTTAGCTTTATTTATCCATTCGGAAGATGGTATATCATATCTGACACCACCAATTTGAACAGCATTTAAGTGAAATCTTGTTCCAGTAAATTCTTCCATTAAAGCAAGTCCGAATTCTCTTATCCTAAATGCTCTCATAAATACACTTGTTCCTCCACCAAGTGCTCCTCCTAAATCAAGACCATAAGTTCCAATGGCAATCATATGTGATGTTATCCTTGATATTTCAGCAAGTAGTGTTCTAATATATTTTGCTCTTCTTGGAACTTCAACATTTCCAACTTTTTCAAGTGCTAAAACAAAACATAAAGCATTACTAATAGGTGATAAATAATCATTTCTTTCAAGTATTGGAGGAATTTGAACATAATTTAAACTTTCGCATAATTTTTCAACTCCCCTGTGTAAAAATCCAATATCGGGCTTACAATCAATAATGTTTTCTCCTGAAATTGTAAGAATTAATCTCAAAACGCCATGTGTTGAAGGATGCTGAGGTCCCATATTCAAAATTAACTTATCGCCCTCAAAGTATTCTACTTCAAAAATTTGAGACATATTGAAATTTTAAAGCTTAATCTTTATTTTTTATGTTATGTATTGTTCAGTAATTCTAAAACTATTTATTTTTCTTCATTTTGCCCACCCACCCTAAAAATAAGCCTACGGCTTTAAAAAACCCCTTTTTCGGCAGTGGGCTTCTGCCCCCTAAATAAACCCCGAATAAATTCAGTAATTTCCTAAAATTTTCACAAGTTATTGATTATCAATTATTTAACACTATTTATTGGACAAAGCATTTTTTCAGTAATTCTGAAACTATCTATTTTTCTATGTTTTTCTCACTCACCCTATAAATTTGCCTTTCACTTAAAATTATTTATTGGACAAATCATTCAATCCCTTATAGGAACGATAAAAACCTGCTAAAGGCAGAAATACCAACAAAAAACAGAAAGAGTTTCAATCCCTCATAGGGACGATAAAAACAACACAACGACGGGGGTAGTTATCATACAGTGCTTCCATCCCTCGTAGGGATGATAAAAACTTATAGAAAAAATAGTTCAAAATATGCCCGATGAACGCTTCCATCCCTTATAGGGACGATAAAAACAACATTCCAAATGGAATGGGGGTTTTTAGGAAAGGGTGGCTTCCATCCCTTATAGGGACGATAAAAACTTTTCACGGTCCTTACTCATCTTGAACCCCTCCATTAAAGGCTTCCATCCCTTATAGGGACGATAAAAACAACTTTCACTATTTTACGGTGTTAGAGTATATTAGTTGCTTCCATCCCTTATAGGGACGATAAAAACCCGTGCCTCGCCCCTTACCCCTTAACCACCTTACGATAATGTATATAACAAGTTGTCAAGCGCCAAAATTTTAAAGCATAAATTTTTAATTTTTCAACCTTCTTGTTCGGAAACCTAACCCCCACCTTCTCAAATGAAGAACTACCTATTCATAATTAGCCAAATTATGTTTTACAAATTATTGATAATCAACAACTTATAAAAATAACTTAAAAACTTAAATTATTGATTTTCCGAACACTATCAAATGAAGCTCTGATATAGAAAATCTTTAATTCAAACAAATTAAAACTTGGTAAGTATTTATTAACTTTCATATAGGTTTCGGCATTAAAGGCTATAACTAATTTCTATTATCCTGACAAATTATAAAAAACTATTGAAAAAGTTTAACAAATAGACATATTATAAAAACTTAATTTTAAATATAGTTTGATTTAATTTTAAACAATTAAAAAAACCTTCAAAAGAAGAAATTTTTAGGTTAAACGAAAATTTTATCAAAAATTTAAGTTATTGAAAATAAAGAACTTATAAAAATTAAAATGACAAATTAAATTTTAAAAATTAGTAATTTTTGTTGAAAAAACGATAGAGGTAAAGCTTTTTAAATTTTAAGTTATTGAAAATGAATAATTTATTAAATTTAAATTGTCTAATTGAATTTGATAAATTGAAAATCATTAGCCATAGGCTTATTTTTAGATGGATGGGGAAAAACATGGTAAAACCCTCCGAAGCAAAAGACAGGGAATTTATAAGCCGAAGGTTTGAATTAGGATAGTAAAGAAAGGCATAGAAAAATAAATAGTTTCAGAATTATTAGATAATCCAAAGCCACATTGCTTTGTCTAATAAATGGTTTTAAATAGTTGATTATCAGGAAATTATAAAAATTTCAGGAAATTATTGTTTTTTGTGGGTAATTTAAGGGGACTTGCCCCCCATTGCCGAAAAATGGGCATTTTTAAGCCGAAGGCTTGATTTCAGGGTGGGTAGGAATAATTAAGAAATAATCCATATTTTAGAATTACTAGACAAAGTATGGAATTATTGCTTTGTCCAATAGATAGTGTAAAGAAAAATAAAGAATTTTGGAATTATAATACAAAACCTTTAAAATTTTCTTAATGATTCTTCTTAAAACAAGATATAAGAAAATTCATTTTGTAGGGATTGGTGGAACGGGTATGAGTGGAATAGCGGAAGTTTTACATAATATGGGTTTTATAATTAGTGGCTCTGATATTTCAAGGAAAGAAACAACAATAAGACTTGAAAATCTTGGAATAAAAATTTATTATGAGCATAACGAAAAAAATGTTTTGGATAAGGATTTAGTTGTTTATTCATCTGCTATAAGTTTTGACAATCCTGAGCTATTAAAGGCACAAGAATTAAACATTCCAATAGTTCCAAGAGCGGAAATGTTATCTGAAATAATGAGAGTAAAATTTTCAATTGCAGTAAGTGGTGCTCATGGCAAAACAACAACTACAAGTATGATAGGTTATGCTATAAAAGAACTTGACCCAACAATTGTTGTTGGTGGAATTTTAAAAGGTGTTGAAAGTACCGCTAAACTTGGAAAAAGTGATTTTATTGTAGTAGAAGCTGATGAATCTGATAAATCATTTTTAAAACTTTTCCCATCAATAGCTGTTATTACAAATATAGATAGAGAGCATCTTGACACTTATAGAAATTTAATTGATATTAAAAGGGCATTTCTTGATTTTGCTAATAGTGTTCCATTTTATGGAGCAGTTATTATAAATGTTGATGAAAAAAACAACTTAGATATTCTTCCATTTATTGAAAAAAGAATTATCAGTTATGGAATAAATGAAAATGCATTTGTAAATGCTAAAAATATAGAGTTTAAAGAGCTTGGCTCTTCTTATGATTTATATATAAACAACAAGTTTATTTCAAAAGTTCATTTAAGAGTTCCTGGCATTCATAATGTAAAAAATTCACTTTCAGCTATTGCTGTTGCTTATGAGCTTGATTTAAATTTAAAGAATGCAATTGAGAGTTTATCTGAATTTACAGGTGTAAGAAGAAGATTTGAAATTAAAGGTTATTTTGGTAAAGCTTTAATAATTGATGATTATGGACATCATCCAACTGAAATTGAAAATGTTATAAAAACCGCAAGAATATATTTTAATAAAAAACTTATAGTTGTATTTCAACCTCATAGATACACAAGAACAAAATTTTTATATAATGAATTCGCAAGTGTTTTAAGTAAAGCAGATGAAGTTATATTATTGCCAATTTATTCAGCAGGAGAAAAGCCAATTTTAGGTATTTCATCAGAGCTTATTTACAATAAACTTTTAAATTACAATACTAATGCTAAATTGCTTTCAAGTAAAGAAGAAGCTTTTGAGTATTTAAAAAATTATAAAAATTCTGATGTTGTTATAATAACACTTGGAGCAGGAGATGTTTATAAAATTGGTGAATTATTACTTTCTGAACAATAAAAATATAATTGTTAAAATGAGACTTAAAACTATTGATATTAAAATTGATGTTCCAATTGGAAAATAAAATGTAAAGTTATCTTTCTGAATAAGAATATCACCAGGCAATCTGAATTTAGGAAAAACAGAGATAAAGAAACCAAAAATCAAAAATACAATTCCAATAATAATGAATAACTTTCCAATTTCACTAATCATAAAGTTATAAAATTTTAAAGTATTAGGAAGCGAATTTCATAATCCGAGGGCTTAATTTCAGGGTGGGTGGGCAAAATATAGAAAAATAAATAGTTTCAGAATTATTAAACAAAGCAGTTTTTCAAGGCTTTGTCCAATAAATAATGTTAAGTGATTGATAATCAAGGACTTATGAAAATTTTAGGAAATTACTAAATTTATTGGGGGTTCATTTAGGGGGCGAAAGCCCCCTGCCGAAAAACGGATATTTATAAGCCGAAGGCTTAATTTCAGGGTGGGTGGGGAAAAATAAGAAATAATCTATATTTCAGAATTATTGAACAAAGCAGTTTTTCAAAGCTTTAAAATTTTAAGACTTATGATAAGCTCAATTCTTTCAAAAATTATAGGAACAAGAAATGAAAGAGAAGTTAAAAAAAGATGGAAAATTGTTGAAAAAATTAATTATTTTTTTGAGCAATTTAAAAGTTTAAAAGATGATGATATACCTAAGAAGACAGAAGAATTTGTTAAAAGATTAGCAGATGGGGAAAATCCTTACGAGCTTTTGCCTGAAGCATTTGCTCTTGTAAAGGAGACAGCAAGGAGACTTTTGGGTTATGAATATGAAATTACAACTAATCCCTATAAATGGGATATGGTTCATTTTGATGTTCAATTAATTGGAGGAATTGTATTATTTGAAGGAAAAATTGCTGAAATGAAAACTGGTGAAGGAAAAACATTAGTTGCAACACTTCCCGCTTATTTACATGCTTTAATTGGTAGAGCAAGAGGTTTAAAAGGTAATTCTAAATTTTTAGTAAATGGTGAGCCAAGAGGGGCTGTTCATATTGTAACAGTTAATGATTATTTAGCACGAAGAGATGCCCAATGGATGGCACCTTTGTATTTAAAGCTTGGTTTGACAGTTTCCGCTATTCAAAGTGATAGAAATGATCAGATAATTATTTTTAATGAAGAGGGGAAAACACAAGTTGTTTATACAAATAGAAAATCGGTTTATCAAACGGATATTACTTATGGAACAAATAATGAGTTTGGTTTTGATTATTTAAGGGACCATATGGCTTTTAGTTTGGATGATGTTGTTCAAAGAGTTCATTATTATGCTATTGTTGATGAAGCAGATTCTATTTTAATAGATGAGGCAAGAACACCATTAATTATTTCTGGTCCTGTTGAGCATTCTTCTGTTGAGCATTTTTATGAAGTAAAACCCGTTGTAAGTGCTATGGTTGAAAGACAAAGAGAAATTATTAGGAAATTTTTAGATGAAGCTGAAAAGTTATTAAAAGAGGGTGAAATTGAGAAATCTTGCGTTAGGCTTTTACAAGTTAGGAGAGGAGACCCAAAAAATAAAAGATTATTTAAAATTTTACAAGAGCCTGGAATTTTAAGAACTGTTGATAAAATTGAGCTAAAACTTATAAAAGAGAAAAAACTTAGAGAATACGATAAAGAATTATATTTTGTTGTTGATGAAAAACATAATGTTGTTGATATTACTGAAAAAGGAAGAGAATTTATTGAAAGTAGATATAGAAAGGATTTATTTAAAGTTCCTGATTTGTCAATTGAGCTTGATAGAATAGAAAGAAGTGATCTTCCACCTTCTGAAAAATTTAAACTTAGAGAAGAATTATATAGAGAATATGCTGAAAAAACTGATAGAATTCATGCAATTCAGCAAATGTTAAAAGGATATATGTTATTTGAAAAGGATGTTCATTATGTTGTAAAAGATAATCAAGTCATTATTGTTGATGAATTTACAGGAAGATTAATGCCAGGAAGAAGGTGGAGCGATGGACTTCATGAAGCTATTGAAGCTAAGGAAGGTGTTAAGGTTCAAGAGCAAACTCAAACGCTTGCAACAATAACTTTACAAAATTATTTTAGGTTATATGAAAAATTAGCAGGAATGACAGGAACTGCATTAACTGAAGCAGCAGAATTTTGGGATATTTATAAGCTTGATGTTATAGCTATTCCGACAAACAAGCCCGTAAGGAGAATTGATTATGTTGATATTATTTTTAAAACGAAAAAAGATAAATATATAGCAGTAGTTGATGAAATTGAAAGATGGCATAAACTTTCAAGACCTATACTTGTAGGAACAACATCTATTGAAGAATCTGAATTATTATCAAGATTATTAAAATTAAGAGGAATTCCTCATGAAGTTTTAAATGCTAAGCATCACGAAAGAGAAGCAAAAATTGTAGCAAAAGCGGGTCAAAAATATGCAGTTACAATTGCTACAAATATGGCAGGTAGAGGAACAGATATTAAGCTTGGAGAAGGCGTATTAGAGCCTTATGATGAAAAAATAGTAAAAGAAATTATTGAAGATTTGAAAAAACGATTAGAAAAAGGAGAAATCATTCCTGGTCATTGGAAAGAAATAATAAAACTTGGATATATTCCAAAATATGATGAAAACGACCCAAAAACTTGGGGATATTATGGGCTTTATGTAATAGGAATAAATAAGCATGAAGCAAGAAGAATAGATAATCAATTAAGGGGAAGAAGTGGAAGACAAGGGGACCCAGGAGCAAGTAAATTTTTCTTATCCTTAGAAGATGATTTATTGAGACTATTTGGCTCTGATAAAGTTATAGAATTAAATGAAAAACTTGGAAAATATAAAATTTTTAGAGTATTGAAAATAGCAGGTGAAGATGTTGTAGAATCAAAGACTGTGCTTAAAGCACTTGAAAGCGCTCAAAAAAGAGTTGAAATGATGCATTTTCAAATGAGAAAAAGACTTTTGGAATATGATGATGTTATAAATAAGCAAAGAGAAGTTGTTTATTCATTTAGAGAAGATATTTTAAATGGAAAAGATTTAAGTGATGTTTATATGGGATTTATTGAAGATTATTTGGATGAATTGTTGGAGCATTATTTACCAGTTGAAGAGGCAAAAACGAAATGGAATTTAAAAGGTCTTGTTGATGAATTGAGTTATATTTTTATTGGAGATTTTAAAGAATTGTTAAACCTTGAAAGAAGAGAAGATGTTAGAAATAAAGCACTTGAAATAATAAAGAATATATATAAGCTTAAAGAAGAGACAATTGGAAGTGAAAATTTGAGAAATATGGAAAGATGGGTAGCACTAATTACACTTGATGAATTGTGGAGAGAACATTTATATGCTCTTGATCAATTAAGGGAAGGTGTTTATTTAAGAGCTTATGGAAATAAAGACCCACTTGTTGAATTTAAAAAGGAAGGTTATCATTTGTTTAATGAATTTATAAATAGACTTAAAAAAGAAATGGTTATGAGAATATTTAGAGCTGATATTAGACCTATTACTACACCTGTTGCTCAAGAAGAAAAGGAAAACAATAATCAAAGGAAATTATTAAAAGGCGTTAAAAAAGTTAGTAAATAAGAGATTTCAATAAGAAATAATTTTAATTTTGGTTTGAATAGAGTCTTTTAAAGCGGAAAGCTTTATTTTTAGGATGGGTGGGAAAAATATAGAAAAATAAATAGTTTCAGGATTATTAGACAATACAATAAACTTTTCAATAATCCTTTAAAATTATCAAACTATGATAGAAAAATTAAGCAGAGTTTTTGAAAAATTACCTCCTGAACATAGAGACATAATGAGAGAAGCATTTAATATTCTTATTGAAGAAGTTATAAATGCCGTTATTAAGGATAATGAAAGAATATGGCAGTCAATTGAAAAAATTTGGCAAACTATGAAAGAAGGATTTGAAAGACAAGAAAAAGAGAATGAAAGAATATGGCAAAATATAGAAAAAATTTGGCAAGCAATTGAAGAATTAAGAAAAGATATGAAGGAAGGATTTGAAATGCAGGAAAAAGAAAATCAAAGGATATGGCAAAATATAGAAAGAATTTGGCAATCTATTGAAAAATTGGAAAATACTATTAAGGAAGGGTTTGAAAAGCAAGAGAAAGAAAATGAAAAAATATGGCAAGCTATTAAGGAAGGATTTGAAAGACAAGCACAAGAAAATGAAAAAATATGGCAGGCTATTAAGGAAGGATTTGAAAAGCAAGAAAAAGAAAATCAAAGTATATGGCAAGCTATTGAAGAAGATAGAAAAGCCAACCAAAAACATTTTAAGAGATTAGATAGGAAATTAACCGCCCTTGGAGCAAGATGGGGACTAATGGCAGAGGGAACATTTAGAGCAGGATTAAAAACGATAATTGAAGATTTGGGTTATATTGTCCAAAACATAACATTTTTTGACGATGAAGGATATGTTTTTTTAAAGCCAAGTCAAATAGAAATTGATATTATCATTAAAGATGGAAGGAAAACAGCAGTTAAAATAAAATCATCTGTTAGTGAAGGTGATGTTATAACTTTTGAAAGGAAAGTTAGATTATATGAAAAGAAGTCTAATATCAAAATTGACAAGAAAATTATTTTAACACCATTTGCCAATAATAAAGCTATTGAGATTGCTAAAAGTCTTGGTATTGAAATTGTTGAAGAATTAGAGGAGTAAATTTTTACTTTACCTAAAAAATTTTATAATTATTTGCTTTCTAAAAATACCTTATAAGCTTTATATGTCATATACAAATCTGCTTTTGAGCTTATTTCAAATGGTGAATGCATATTTAAAATAGGAGGACCTATGTCTATAATATCCATTCCATATTCTGCTAAAAACATAGCAACTGTTCCTCCACCACCTTCATCAACCTTACCAAGTAATCCAACTTGCCAAATGATATTATTATTATTTAAAAGATTTCTTATATAACCTGTATATTCCGCACTTGCTTCACTTGCAAAGAACTTTCCTCCACTTCCCGTATATTTAACAATAGCAACACCATGATTTAATTTCGCACTATTTCTTGGGTCATCTACTTCCTTAAAATTTGGATTTGTAGCACTCGTAACATCAGCTGATATAGCTTTTGAATTATATAAAACTTTATTAAAATCATTTTCATTCTCAATTTCAGAAATTCTCTTTACGACAACCTCTAAGAATTTACTTTTAGCAGAAGTATTACCTACTGAGCCTATTTCTTCTTTATCTACAAATAATAACAAAGCGGAATATTCATTTTTTTCTAAATCAATTAATGCTTTTAATGATGACCAAACGCAAATTCTATCATCTTGACCATAACCACCAATTAAACTTTTATCTATTCCAATATCTCTTACCTTAAATGCTGGAACTATTGTAATATCAGCTGAAATAAAATCTTCCTCTTCAATTTCATATTTTTCTTTTAAAATTTTCAATATATTCTTCTTAACTTTTTCTTCCTTTTCTCCATCTAATGGAATACTGCCAAATATCAAATCAAGCTTTTCTCCTGGAAGTGCCTCATCTATTTTTTTATCACCTTGAACTTTTCTTGAAAGGTGAGGAAGAAGGTCTGCTATTGTAAAAACAGGGTCATTCTCATCTTCTCCAATTATAATTGTTTGCTTTCTATTATATTTATTTACAATAACACCATGAATTGCTAATGGTATTGAGAACCACTGATATTTCTTTATACCTCCATAGTATTGAGTATCAAGCAATAATAAATCCGAATCTTCGTAAATTGGTTTTGGTTTTAAATCTATTCTTGGGCTATCAATATGTGAAACAATAATTTTTAATCCATAGCTTGCTTTTTTATTGCCTCTTTTATATAAAGCTACAATTCTCTCTTTATCAAAGAAAAACAATTTATCAGAGCTATGATTAAATCCATCTTTATAGCCATTTTCAAGAGCAATACTTATAATGTAATTTACAACTTCCCTTTCCGTTTTACAAGAATTTAAGAATTTTTTATATTCTTCTGCCAATTTGAAAATTTCTTCCTTTTCTTTTGATGAAACTTTTTCCCATACATTTGCCATAGTTTCAAAAGTTTAAAGTTTATCCTTTAAAATTTCAAACTTAACTTTGGGCGGTTAGCTCAGAGGCAGAGCGCTCGGCTGATAACCGAGAGGTCGGAGGTTCGAACCCTCCACCGCCCATGCCACAAAGTCGTGGCAAACATTAGAACAAAGCTGTTTGTTTAAATAATTTTTCTTCAAAATTTTAAAATAAAAAGGAGGTTTAAAAATGTCAGTTAAGGAGGTTTTAGATTTTATAAAAAAAGAAAATATATATGTTGTTGATTTAAGATTTGTTGATATTTTGGGAACTTGGCATCATGTTTCAGTTCCTGCTAATGCTATTGATGAAGCCTCATTTTATGAAGGTATAGGTTTTGATGGCTCATCAATAAGAATGTGGCAAGAAATATATGAATCTGATATGCTTCTAATTCCTGACCCTTCAACTGCTAAAATTGACCCATTTATGGAGCCTAAAACACTTGTTCTTTTATGCGATGTTTATGACCCTATAAAGAGAGAACCTTATGAGCTTGATCCAAGATGTGTAGCAAAAAAGGCATTAGAATATCTTAAAAGCACAAAAATAGCAGATAATGTTTATATTGGACCTGAAATTGAATTCTTTATATTTGATAAGGTTGCCTTTGATGTAAATACTAATAAGAGTTTTTATGAAATTGATTCTATTGAGGCAAGATGGAATACAAAAAATTATGAAAGTTTTGGATATACGATAAGGCATAAGGAAGGTTATTTACCTGTTCCCCCATTTGATAGTCTCCATCAAATAAGAGCGGAAGCAAGTTTAATTTTACAAAATCTTGGAATTGAAGTGGAAGCATTTCATCATGAAGTGGCAACGGGTGGGCAAGGAGAAATTGATATAAAGTACGATAATTTATTAAATATGGCTGATAAGGTTATGTGGTACAAATATGTTTTAAGAAATGTTGCTAAAAAATATAATAAAAGTGTTACATTTATGCCAAAGCCAATTTACGGAGATAATGGCTCAGGGATGCATGTTCATATTTCTTTATGGAAGGAAAATGAGAATTTATTTTATGGAAATGAATATGGTGGGCTTTCAAAATTAGCTTTAAATTTCATAGCAGGTATATTAAAAAATGCCAATACCATTTTACCATTTACAAATCCAACGATGAACTCATTTAAAAGATTAGTTCCTGGATATGAAGCACCAATTTATTTAGCATATTCTCAAAGAAATAGAAGTGCTGCAATAAGAGTTCCAATTTATTCAAATAACCCAAAATCAAAAAGAATAGAAGTAAGATTTCCAGACCCTTCATCAAATCCATATTTAGCATTCTCATCAATTTTAATAGCGGGTTTAGATGGAGTAATAAATAATTTAGAGCCTCCTAAACCTCTTGACAAAAATATATATAAATTATCAGATGAAGAGAAAGCTAATATACCTCAACTTTCAAGAAGTTTAGAAGAAGCAATTGAAAATCTAATAAAAAATAAAAATTTACTTACAAAAAATAACATTTTCTCTGAAAAACTTATTGAAAAATTTGTAAGTTATAAATATGAAAATGAAATTTTAGAATATCGTTTAAGAATTACACCACTTGATTTTTATCTATATTATGACATTTAGGGGGACTTTCCCCCATCCTTTAAAATTTCAAAAGTATGTTTTATATAGGGTTAGACTTTGGAACTTATACTACAAAAGTTGCATTTTTAAAAGATAATCAAACCGAACCCAACTTACTTAATCTTGAAGGTTTGAGTGATAATAAGGGCTTTATATATTCATTTATTGACTTAGAAAGTGATGAAATAGGTCTTCCCGCTTATGATAAATATAAAAATGGAAAAGGAAATGTGAAATATGGTTTTAAATTGAGAATGATGGAAGAAGAAGGAAAGCAATTATGTATAAAATTTTTGTCTAAAATTAGAGAAAAAATTGAAAAAATTAAAGAAGAGGAAATAAAAGATGATATAAGAATTATGTTTTCTGCTCCAAATAGTTGGTTTGTAGGAAGGCAAGAAAATGAGACTTATAAAGAAATTTTAAGAGAGGCAGGTTTTGAAGTAAATGATAGTGTAATTGTTCGTGAGCCTTATGCATCAGCACTTTATCATCTTGTTTCAGATGAAATTAAACATTTAAATAAAAAAGTGCTTGTAATAGATGCTGGTGCAGGGACAATTGATATGCTAATAGTAAATGTTTTTGGAAAAGGGGTTGAATATGTAAAAGGGAGTGAAAAATTTTATAATAGAGGTGGAATAGAAGTTGATAAAATAATAAAAGAAAAATATGAGCTTAGTAGTTTGTATGAGGCAGAAAGGTTAAAATTTACGGCAAGTTATTGGTTCGGTAAAGGGCGTGATTTTTGTGATTTCGGAGAAGAGAATAAAATAATAATAAAAAGAGAAGAATTTGAAGAAATTTTATCTGATTGGATTAAAGAATTGAGAAATTGTCTTGAAGAATATAAAAAATTTGAATTTGATTACATATTGATTACAGGTGGATTTGGTAGATTTTACATATTTGAAAAGCTTATAAGAGAAATTTTTAAGGAAAAAGAAATTTTACCTCATAAAAAGGATAGTTATTTTAAAGATAAAGATTTTATAAAGGATGCAAGTGTTTCTTTTGGTTGTGCTATGGAAAGCTCAGGAAAATTTAAAACGATTATAAATGTTCAAGTTAATGTTTATTTGGTTTTGGAAAGCTCAATCGGAATAAAAGAAGTTTATTATGATGATAAAAAATGTAATTTTGAAAGTAAGGGTCATGGTAAATATGAAATTTTGCTTTTTAATAAAGATGAAACATTACCTGTTGAAAAGTATTTGAAGAATTTTAAAATAAATCAAAAGCCTTTGGAAGTAGAATTAGATAAAGTTTTCTATATTTCTATTGAAACCCCAAATGAAAAGAAAGAAATACCTATTGTTATTCAAAAATATGAAAAGGTGAAGAATAAGAAAGTTGAGAATTTAAAATTTAAAATTACAAATGATAGGGAATTTAAAGTCGTGTTTATAGATCAGAATGGGAATGAAGATGAATTAAGCTCTAAGCAATTAAGGGAAATTATGGGAGGTTGAAGTTATGGTTCATAGGTTTTTTAAGAGAGTTGAGGAGTTTTTGAAGAATGGAAAGAATGTTATTTTCTTATATGGAGACAATCAATTTATGTCAGATTTATTTCTTACAAATGATGAATTGCTTGAAATAAGGGAAAGTATTAAAGGAATGATTTGGGATAAAGTGAGGCATTTTGTTGAGATTTATAAGGAAGGCTATAAAATTAAGTTAAAAACAGATTTGGATTTTTCAAGGAAAATAAATATAAAAGACGATTTAGGTCAATATAGCACATTTACAAAAAATTTAAGTGAAGAAAGTTTTAATGATTTACAATCTTTCATAAATTATTTAAAACAGCTTAATGATTATTTGTTTAAAAATGAAAATGTATGTGTGATTTTTGATGATTTTGAAAGTATTTGTGAAATTCATAGAGGGTTTAATAGTGAAAATTTGGCTTTAATTTTCAAGGAAACAATTTTAAATTGGAAAAAAACAAGGAATTATTATTTTATCATTATTAGAGAAAATCAATTAGGAAAATTAGAGGATTTTGGTATTACCATTAATGATGCCATAAATGTTTCCGAGCCTTCAATTATTGAAATTGCTATCACTTTAAATAATTTAGCAAAAAATTATAATAAAAGACTATACTTTCCTATTGGAACAGCAAAAAAGTTATATTTTGAAAAGGAAAAGCTTTTGAGAAATATAAAAAATGATTTTGAATCAAGAATTAGGAATATAAAGGAAAGGGAAATTTTACTACTTTCAACTGATGAAAAAGAGGAAGAGGAATGGACATTAGATAAAATTAGAATTGATGAAAAAATAAAAGATGAAATTAGGCTAATTTTTAGTAATTTTAGGGATGGTAAGTTATTAGTAAATGGCATAATTTTATATGGACCACCTGGAACAGGTAAAACAACGATAGCAAGGGCATTAGCAAATGAGTTTGAATTTTATTTTATGAAAGCTTCCGCATCGGATTTTAAAGGAGAGTTCATAGGTCAATCAGTTCAAAATACACGAAGAATTTTTGAAAAATTGAGAAATAATAAACCTGCTTTATTGCTTGTAGATGAAGCAGATGCAATTTTATGTAAAAGAGATGCTAATAGGTCAGATAGCTATACAAATGAAATTGTTAATGAATTTCTTGCTAATGTAGATGGGCTTAAAGAAGATAAAGAAATTTTTATAGTTGTTTCTACTAATAATCTCCATTTATTAGATTCTGCTATAAGGAGTAGATTTAAGGAAATAGAAATTCCATTACCAAGAGGTGAAGAATTAAGGCAAATTGTATCAGATTACTTGGGGGAAGAATGGGAGGAATATTATAACTATTTTGAGGGTTTTTCAGGTAGGGATATTAGGAATATAGGAAATAAACTAAAAGCACTTGGTAATAAAGTAAATAAGGAGGAATTTTTAAGAGAGGTGATATTAGAAAAGTTAAAGAAATCCGTAAGTGATATAGAAATATCAGAATTAAATTTTTCAAAAATTGTAGGTTTTGAAAAGCAAAAGAAGGAAATTTTAGATTTATTAAATTTGGGAATTAGGAAATTTGTTATAATTGGTGATGTAAAATCAGGTAAAACAACATTTATAAAAGCTTTTTCAGGTGAAATTAAAGGCATTATAATTTATGAAATACCTTCAAGTATTGAAATTATAAAAAACATTAAAGAAAACATCATTTTGCTTATAAATGAAAGTAATTTAGATTTAATTGAGGAGATTGAAAAGTTTGAAAATTATGAAAATTTAATAGTTATAGTGGAATTGAGAAGTAATAAAATAATAGAATTTTTGAAAAATTTAGGATTTGAAGAAATAAGAATTTGGACAGATCGTGAGACAATCAAAAGTTATATAAATAAGTACTATCCTGATTTTGATGGTGATATTTCAGAGCTTGAAGGCAAAAGCTTTTTATATATAGAAAACTATTTAAAAAAGTGGAGGTATAAAAAATGAAAGCCTTCCCTGAAGTTAGGAAAAATTTTTATGAGTTGTTTTTTAAGAAGTTGGGGAAATTGTCATATATGGATTTTTATTGTTTTAGGCAAAGATATGAAGATGAAATAAATTTTTTACAATTATTCAAAGAAATTTCAAGTGATTATTATAAGGAAAATGATTATTTAGATAATCAAAAGAGAGCAATTATAGAAAATTCTCCTTGGTTTATGAAGTTAAGGGTGAATTTAAAATATCCAACCAATAGAAGTAAAAGAGAGAGTTTTAAATTAAATGAAGAGTGGTTATTATTCTTATTAGAGGATAAGAAGACATTTTTAATATATAGGAAAGATGGGTACATAACGGAGCATAGTGTTAATTATGGAGTTTTGGATTATGATGTTTATAAGGATTTTTTAGTTATATTAAGTGAGGATAAATTTTTAAGGGTGATATATTTATGGACATTAGGGGAGGTATATGAGAGGAAGAATGAGAATATAAAGGGTTTATATGTTAATGGAAATGATTTAATAATAGAGTATGAGGGTATTTGTCAAAAGGCGGAAATTTTAGAGAGTGGTGAGATTGATTTTAAAGACATTATGAAGAGTAAAGAAGAGGGGAAATTTCTTGGTAATAAACCAGTAGCTTTTGAGCTTATTGAAACATTAGGGGGACATAGGTATGATGTTTCTTCAGTTTCATTTAGTCCTGATGGAAAGTTCTTAGCAAGTGGAAGTGTTGACAAAACAATTAAGATATGGGAAGTTGGGAGTTGGGAGCTTGTTGAAACATTAGTAGGACATAGTGATAGTGTTTCTTCAGTTTCATTTAGTCCTGATGGAAAGTTCTTAGCAAGTGGAAGTATTGATAAAACAATTAACATATGGGAAGTAGGGAATTGGAAGCTTATTAAAACATTAAAAGGACATAGCAATTATGTTCTTTCAGTTTCGTTTAGTCCTGATGGAAAGTTCTTAGCAAGTGGCGGTTGGGATAACACAATTAAGATATGGGAGGTAGGGAGTTGGAAGCTTATTAAAACATTAGAAGGACATAACGGTGTTGTTTCTTCAGTTTCGTTTAGTCCTGATGGAAAGTTCTTAGCAAGTGGCAGTTGGGATAAAACAATTAAGATATGGGGAGTAGGAAGTTGGAAGCTTATTACAATATTAGGAGTATATAGTGTTGTTAGTTCAGTTTCATTTAGTCCTGATGGAAAGTTCTTAGCAAGTGGCAGTGCTGATGAAACCATTAAGATATGGGAGGTAGGGAGTTGGAAGCTTGTTAAAACATTAGAAGGACATAGTAGTGGTGTTAATTCAGTTTCATTTAGTCCTGATGGAAAGTTCTTAGCAAGTGGTAGTAGTGATAACACAATTAAGATATGGGAAGTAGGGAGTTGGGAACCTATTGAAACATTAGTAGGACATAGTGATAGTGTTCTTTCAGTTTCATTTAGTCCTGATGGAAAGTTTTTGGCAAGTGGTGGTGGTGATAAAACCATTAAGATATGGGAAGTAGGGAGTTGGAAGCTTATTAAAACATTAGTAGGACATAGTGATAATGTTTTTTCAGTTTCATTTAGTCCTGATGCGAAGTTCTTAGCAAGTGGCAGTAGTGATAAAACCATTAAGATATGGGAAGTTGGGAGTTGGAAGCTTATTGGAACATTAGAAGGACGACATCGTGATGAATTTTATGAGAAATATAGTTATGAATTTTACGAATTTTATGAAAAATATAGTTATGATAGTGTTCTTTCAGTTTCATTTAGCCCTGATGGGAAGTTGTTAGTAATTGGCAGTTATGATGAAACAATTAATATATTTGAAGTAACAATTAATATATGGGAAGTAGGGATTTGTGAGCTTGTTCAGGAGTTTGTTGGAACATTAGAAGGACATAGCGGTAGTGTTCTTTCAGTTTCATTCAGTCCTGATAGAAAGTTTTTAGCAAGTGGTAGTTGGGATAAAACAATTAAGATATGGGAGGTAGGGAGTTGGAAGCTTATTAAAACATTAGAAGGACATACTGATTGGGTTTATTCAGTTTCATTTAGTCCTGATGGGAAGTTCTTAGCAAGTGGTAGTTGGGATAAAACAATTAAGATATGGGAGGTAGGGAGTTGGAAGCTTATTAAAACATTAGTAGGACATAGTGAAGGGGTTAAGTCAGT
>Ga0081478_145457_pt1 | contig 18263 bp, 22 predicted proteins | sample OctSprmetagenome_FD_70983 | JGI IMG/M metagenome (GOLD analysis project Ga0081478, IMG submission 70983) | Hot spring and microbial mat streamer communities from Octopus Spring Streamers, Yellowstone National Park, USA - T=80-84 v2 (version 2) | ecosystem: Environmental > Aquatic > Thermal... | reverse complement strand
ACGGCTTCGAGATCTTTAATGAAACTACAGGCGTACTCTCAGCAACAGGCTACGTCGTGGCGGTATGTGTAAATGTTGAACAAGGGGGGTTGAAATCCGCCAAGTGTCCACAGGAGCTGTTGGACGCCTGGAGAGACATCAACTAGGTCGAGCGACTGCTACGACGCGGTACGGCATCAAGGCAAGACCAGGCGACCGCGTAGTGGCGAGAAGACGCAAAGCAGGTCGCCAGATGCCATAAGCCTAAAAATTTAAAAATTCTGAAAACTATATCCACAGCCCAGGCGGCCGTAGCTCAGCGGGGAGAGCATCCGGCTGAAGACCGGAAGGTCCCGGGTTCAGGCTAGAAGCCGCCAAAAAGTCCCGGCGGCCGCACCACCTTTATCCTCACCCGTATGTATCGTAGATGGCCGTGTGTTTCTGCAGAGTTCTACGTCAGAAGTCTCGTCGGCGGTCTTTCCCCAGCTGAGGGGGGCCGCGTACGCGTTCTGTTTCTTCCAAGATCTAAAGAGTGCATCCTCAGCTTGATCTGGCGGCGAGGCTGTCTGCGTGGCCGGCTACTGTTCGCATCTACGCGATGCGTCTTTTAATTTGGGGGTTATGTGTTTGTGTGAGTCGAGTGTTTGTTTCTGTGGTTTTGAGTTCGTTTGTTGCTCCGTTCTCCACCAGCGCCTTGGGCGTGTCTCTGCCTCTTGTGGCCAGGTATTTAGGAGCCGCCTCTGTGGATTCGGTGGAGCCTCTCGTGGCTTTGACGCTTGCGGTGGCTATGTTTGTGCTTCCTCTGGGGAGGGCGGCGGATCTGTGGGGGCATGTTATGGTGTTTAGGATGGGTCTGCTTCTTGCCGTGGCTGGCTTCGCCTTGGCGTCTCTCTCGCCTAATTTCCTCATGCTCTGCGGAGCCCTCGCCGTGGGTGGGGTGGGGCTGGCGGCGGTTTTTGGAAGTAACAACGCCCTGCTTTTTCAAGCCGTGGCGCCGGATAGGAGGGCCTCCGCCGTGGGTATAAATTCTATGACTGTGTATCTGGGGCTCCTCACAGGGCCGTTTCTAGGTGGTTTCTTGGCCCAGGTCAGCTGGAGGGCTGTGTTTCTTCATGCCTTGGCGCTTCTTTTGGCGTCGGTTGCTCTGGCTGGAGGCCCCTTCCCGCGGCAGGTGCGGGTGGGGAGTGTTTTGATTGGGTGGGCGCGGCGCTGTTGGCGCTTTCGCTGGCCTTGGTGGTGTTGGGCGTCTCGGCGGCTTCTCCGCTTTTCACAGGTTTAGGACTAGCGGCGTTGGTGTTTACAGATCTTTACAACGGGCGAAAGCCCCGCCCTTCAGGGCGGGGACGAGAAAAGCTTTTAGAGATGAGCATTTTTATGGTTAGGCCCCCTTGTGGGGGCGGATGACCCGCGGTGCTGGCCCGGGTAGCTCCATGACCCCGCCCGAGGGGCCGCTGAAGGCCGGGCGAAGGCGCTGATGAGCCGCCCAAAGGGGAACCCTTTAGGGCGGGGAGGAAGTCAGGAGAGTAGGCAGAGGAGTCCGGTGGTTTTGACGTTGGGCTGTTCAGGATCTTCGTGTTCTCTGCGTTGTTGATTGCGGCGTTTCTTAGCTATCTCTCCACGGCGGCTTTGACGCCTGCGCTTAGTCTTTTGTTTCAAGAGGAGTATGGAATGACGCCGCAAGACGCCGGGATGTTGCTTGGGCTTCAGGCCGCCATGGCTATCTCTGCGCCTCTGGCGGGTCGGCTGAGCGACAAGACGTCCCCCTCTGCGGTGTCGGCGGGGGCGCCGCCTTCCTCGCCGCGTCGCTCTTTGCATATTCGCACGTGGCGCTCTCTAGCCCCTCTCCACGTCTTCTGTTTCTCATGGGGGCTGGCTTCGCCTTCTTTATCGTGCCCAACACCACTCTTATCCTCTTGTCTGTCCCTCCTGTGAGGAGAGGCACCGCCTCTGCTCTAGTTGCCGAGGCGCGGGTGGTGGGCTAGTCGCTTAACAATGCGGTGGCGGCTAACGTGTTTAAAAGCTACTCAAGCCTGCCCAGCGGCGTGTCTGCTCTTCTCCTCCTCCTCTCCGCCGTGGCCATCGCCACCGCCGTGTTGTCTGCGGCTAGATACATAGCGATGCGGCTTTAATTTTCATGATATTTCATTTCTTACTTCTGAAGAGATGACTATCTGTTTATCGAGATGTAGTTAGGTTAATTTTTAAAGCGGGGTTGATGCGTTGACGTGCTCTGGGCTGTGTCGGTCGTAGCTCTTTTACTCATCTTAGCCATAATCAGAATAAGGGATAACATCCTCGCCGCTGTCTCTCTTACATTTCTAGGTGTGGCCGTGGCGGGGGCCGTGTGGGTTCTGCATCCTGAGTTCTCGGCGGCTTTCATACTGATTACGCTTGTGTACGTCGTGGCGGCCTTGACCTTGGTTATAGTGGCGGCGGCCAGCCTCTCCGAGGAGAACCGCTCCGTTGAGATGAGGCCTGTGGCCTTGGCGGCGCTGGGGGCGTTGCCCCTCCTCCTGCTCCCGGGGGCGGGGCGGGGGGCGTTGACCGTCTCTGTCGACCCCGTGTTGTTGCCGCTTACGGCGGTTCTGTTGCTCTTCTCCTTCGTCGTTGCGGCGAGGCTGTCCCATGACTGAGCTGGTGTTTCTGGTGTTGTTGCTGGCGGGCGGCGTGGCGGCTGTGGCGGTTGCCAACTCGCTGGTGCGGGTGATAATCGGCGCCGAGGTGGCCATCATGGCGGGGATCTGGGGCGCCGCGTTGTCGCGCGACTTGTCCCTCCTGGCGGTCGCCGCCGTCGTGGGCGTGGCGGAGACGGTGCTTATGGTGGCCGCGGTGTATAGGCTGGCGAGGGAGGGCCATGTATAGCGACGTCTTCCTCCTGGCCACAGCCGTTTCCGGCGTCTTAGCACTGGCGGCGCTGAGGCTGGGGCTTCCGGCGGCCCTCGCGGCGACGGTTGCCATGTTGCTCTTCCTCGTGCCTGGGAAGGGCACATTAGCGGTGCTTCCCTACGTGGGGGAGGTTGCCGTCTCCATGGACTTCAACAAGTTGCCGTTTGTGGTCACTTCGGTGATTTTGGGTCTGCTGGTGGCCTTCTACTCGCCGCCTTACCTCCGCCACCTGGGGGCGCCCCGGTGGTACTACGGCGTGCACGTCCTCTACGTCCTCTCCTTTGTCTACATAATAGTTTTCGAGAACCTCATCTTCGTCTTCCTAGCGCTGGAGCTCAGCATAATCACCAGCTTCTTGCTGATCTGGTACTTCGGCTACGGCAACCGCCGGTTTGTGGCCTTGCTGTACTTCGTGTGGGCCCAGGTGGGCTCCATACTCTTCTTAGTAGGTGTGGCGATTTCGGGAACGCTGACTGCTGACGTGTTCAGGGCGGCTGGGGTCGTCTCGTTGCTGGTCTTGCTTGGCTTATTGATAAAGATGGGGACTGCGGGCGTGCACTTCTGGCTTCCCTACGCCCACGCAGAGGCGCCGACGCCCCTCAGCGCCTTGCTGTCGCCGGTCCACGTGGGGCTTATGGCGTACTGGATCTGGAGGCTTAGGGAGGGCGCTGGCTGGCCTCTTGACGTGCTCTTCCTCTACGGCCTCGTGACGGCGGTCTACGGCTCTCTGCTGGTGTTCCGCGAGACGGACTTCAAGAGGGCGTTGGCGGACTCCACCGTTGCCAACATGGGCCTCCTGGTGGCGGCGGCCGCCATACGCAACGAGTCTATTAGCTACGCCGCGATGGCCCTTTTGTTTGTGGGGCACGCCTTCGCCAAGGCCGCCCTCTTCATGCTGGCAGGCCTCTACATAGTGGCGCTCCACACCAGGGCCATAGGCGAGGCCCGGTGGGATAGGCACCTCCTCGCCGTGAGCGTGCTGGGCTTCGTGGCGCTGGCGGGGCTCTTCGGCATCAACCTCATTGGCAAGGCGTATGTGGCGGCTGGCGTGCCTCCGCTTCTCTACATGGTGGCGTTGGCGGTCGCCGCCTTGGTCTCCACCGCCGTCTACAGCTTCTACCTCTTCAACCAGATGTATAGAGCCGGCGAAGGCAAGGTGGAGTACCCCGCGGAGATGTACGCCGCGGTCTTGGCCGCCGCCGCCGCGCCTTATCTCCTCCTCCTCGTGCTTCCGCTATGGTTAGTCTAGAGCTACTGCTGGCCGTAGCCTTCGCCGCGGCTCTTCTCGACTTCTTCGCAACTAGGGGCTACGCCGCGGCCGCCGCCGGCGTCTTTATGCTGGCTGGGTTGCTGTGGGGCGCCGAGCCCTCGACGCTGTATCTCAAGCCCTCGACAGAGTATCTCAAGGCCAGCGAATTCGCCGCCTTCGTGGCGGGGGTCTACCTGGCGATTGTCGCGTATTCCCACTTCTACATGAGGGGCGCCGAGCGGCTCGGCTGGTTCTGGGGGTGGATGGGGACGTTCTTCGGCTCCATGGAGCTTTTCCTCCTCGCAGACCACTGGGTGCTTCTTCTCCTGGGGTGGGCTGGGCTTGACCTGGCGAGCTGGGGACTCATATTGACCTACCGCGACGACGACGAGATGGGGTTCGTCGGGGATGGGAGCCGGGCGGGCGGGATCCCCTGGCTCTGGCCCCCCTCGTCTTCTGCCATCAGGGCGATAGTGGCCGTGGAGGTGGGCACGGCCTCCCTCCTCGTGGCTTCTGCATATATGGCGGTGCACCACAGTAGCCCGTTTATAAGCGGCTGGGGCCGTGCCGACGACGTAGCGGCAGCGCTTTTCCTCGTGGCGGCGTTTGCCAAGGCTGCTCAGCTCCCGTTTACCGACTGGCTCCTCACGGCGATGTCGGCCCCCACGCCCGTCAGCGCGTTGTTGCACAGCTCCACCATGGTGAAGGCGGGGCCGATACTTCTCCTCAAGCTGGGCCACCTCCTCCCACACTGGGCCGCCGAGGCGGCGTTTCTCGTGGGTTTCGCCACGGCGTTTGCCGGGGGGCTCATCGCGTTGGGGCAGAGAGAGCCGAAGCTTGTCTTGGCCGCCTCCACCGCCTCCTACCTCGGCATGATCACGGCTATCGCGCTGGAGAACCCCAAGGAGGCGGCTCTGCTGATCTACGCCCACGGCTTCGCCAAGGCGGCTCTCTTCATGGCCGTGGGCCACGGCATCCACGCAAGCCACAGCAGGTTCCCGCAGTCGTACCCGCTCGTCGCCAAAGTTGCAATACTCCTGGGCATGTTGATACTGGTGGGGATTCTGCCGGTGGGGGCCTTGGCGAAGAGCGAGGCGCCTCTCTGGACCGTCGCGGTGTCGGCCCTCACCGTGGGGTACCTCGGCAAGCTCCTGCGGCTACCGTCCACCAACGACTGGGAGCCCATGTGGATCCCCTACACAGCACTTGTGGTGGTGCCCAACTTCGTGTTTATCGGGGCGCCCCCGCCCGTAGTCTTCCTGTCGCTGGCCGGCGGCGTCTTGGCCTTCGCGGGGGAGGTCGAGGTGTTGCGGAGACGGCTCTACCTGCCGGTGCTGTTTGACCGGGTTGTGCCCTCTGTCTTTAGGGCCACGTGGCGTCTGGCGGCCGCGGTGGACCGGGCTGTGGACAGAGCTCTGCAGAGCTCGGCGCCGCTGTGGCGGCTGGCCGTCGACCTGGTGACGGTGGTGGATTGGCTCGTGGACGTGGCTCTACACGACGGCCTCGTCTCTGCGGTGCGCAGAGCCTCTGCCCAGGTGGCGGGGCTGAAGCTTGAGTACTATCTCTACATGGCTGGGGTGGCGGCGGCTTTCATAATCGCAGTGGTTCTGGCGCTGGGGATATGGAGCTGAGCTATATACACTACATACTGGCGGGGTACTTCGCCGCCAGAGTTCTGATCGGCTTCAGGCGGTGGTCGCTTGCGGTAGATGCCTTATTCATCGGGTTTATTTCTGCGTACATGTGGAGAGATGCGCCGCTTCTGCTCCTCGCCCTCCCCTTCTTCCTCGGCGTCGTCGCCGTGGGTGCCGGCGTATTCAGCGGCTACGCAGGGCTTGCCTCAGCGCTTTCTATATACGGAGTTTATCTAATGTTTCAGCCGGCGCCCCACCTCAAGGCGCTGGGCTTTGTCCTAGCCATATTGTCGCCTGCGGCGTTGCTCCCCACGTTGAGAGACAGGTGGAGCATCGAGGGGTTGTTTAGATACTTGGTGATTTCCTCCTTCGCCTCCGCCTTCCTCTTCATAGGCCTCGGCCAGCGCGGATCCCCCCTGGGCGAGACCTTCCTCCTCCTGGCGGTGGCGCTGGAGCTCGGGGTGGCCCCCATGTTTCTCTGGGTCCCCGATGTATACGGCAGGTCGCACCCAGCCGGGCTCGCCATATTGGCAAGCCTGCCGAAGCTCTCCGCGGCCTTCGCCCTCCTCGCCTTTAAGCCGGCTCCCCCAGCCGCGCTTGCTTTCCTCCTCGGCGCCTTGTCCATGGCGGTGGGGAACCTCGGAGCGTTGACCAGCGCAGACCTCCGCCGCATATTGGCGTACTCCACCGTGGCGCACTCGGGCTTCGCCGTGTTTATCTACCCCCTCCAGCCTGAGGTCGCCTTAGCGCTTGTGCTCGCCGACGCCTTCGGGAAGCTTGGCCTCTTCTACGCCATGCACGCAGGAACGCCCCCTTGGGCGGCCAAGACGCTGGCTATACACCAAATCGGGCTTCCCCCGCTTTTCGGCTTCTGGCCCAAGATGCTGCTCGTCTTAATTACTGCGGAGAGGCTGGGCTGGGGCCCTGCGCTGTACGTCCTAGCCAACGTGGTGATGGTGGCGCCCTACTACTTCAGGCTTATGGACCAGCTACCGGCCGGCCGCTCGGCGGTGCCCCTGGCGGCCGCCGTCGCCGTGGCCGCGCTGGGAGTCGTTGCGCCTCTTTGGTTTATTCATCACGCTAGTGCGTTATTATAGACAATTTTAACCTAAACAATTTTTGGGTTAATACTCTATATTAGAGGGGGAAGACAGACAGAGCTCACGCGCGTCGAAATGGTGTTGACGACATCCGCCTGGACCTGTTGGACGTCGCACTAATCGTGCCGGTTTCCGCTTCGGAATGTCTGACGGGCTACGATTCCGAGAGCTGTGCTTGGCTGTTGCGGCAAGCTGGGATTTTATATTGTGGCTTGCACCTCGGGTAGGGGTACACCGTCAGAGTCTTTAGGCAACGCGGCGTTTTTCTTATTACTATCATCACCGGCGCGGAGCTTGTGCCTAGGGTTATTGCCAGGCAGAGAGCTTTACCTCCCTTGGCGGTTTCTACGCCGTAGCTGTCGGCTAGGTGCGCAACTTCTGGGCTGAGGAGTTTCTTTATTGTTTTGGCGGTGCAGTCCGGCGTTAGAAACAGCTCTTGCTGGAGGTACTCCCAAAGCTGTACATGATGCCCCCGCTCCTCGATATGGACGACGTCAACTTCGTGGACACACCCTGAGCCCATGGCGCCAGAACGCCGTGACGCAGGGGTTGCCGTCTGCATCCGAAGCGTCGTCGGTCACGAATACCCTCGTGATTTCGATGTAAACCTCGATCTCATCGCCGCCGTGGGAGATCTTTACATAGCCCAGCTCCGAGGAGACTATTTCAACGGGTCTCTGCGGTAGCGGCACGTTTTGACCGCAGAGATATCCGCTCCGACGCCTCCTCTCAGGCTCCACCTGGAGCTTCGTGAGCAGATTAACGACATACCCCTCCCCTATTTTGACGACCTCCACGTCGATCGGTATTATTTTCGTTTCGATCCTTCCAAATAGAGGGTGATGTACAACTGCTACAGCAGGCTTGATGTTTTCTACCATCTAGCTTTCCTTAGGATTTCACGGGCTGTTTCCACGTCTTGGAAGTAGTACTCGGCGAACTCTATTTCCACGTTGACCACGCGGCCCCACTCGTCGATCCCAACGATGACATCTGCCCTCCCGGACACCGTCTCTTTAGGCGTCCCGGTGCCCCGTCTGATGATCAAAAGGTCGTCGAGCGCCTTGACTCGAACCTGCTGCACGGGCAGGCTCGACGTGGCTTGTTCCGATGTGGATACAACCTCGTACCTCTGGATCCCGGACCGCGTCGTGTTCACAGGCGGATATGCGGGTTCAACCACGTTGAGAACGCGGGACACGACCTCAGTGAGGGGGAGGTTTAAATGTATTGCCTTCTTTCATACTCATGAACCCAAAAATGTCGAACTTCTCTGGCTGTGACATTTCTACAGAACAACGACGGTAGCTGTTGCCGGGGACAAGCGAGGTCATCTCACCGGCGTCTTACCCGACGAAATGAAGAGTACTTGGATCCGGCGGCTACTACCTGAGGGGCATTGTGCCCCCGAGGACTACGTAGGCGAGACGATGATTACGTCCAGATATGCTCTCAGCAATAAAACGTGCCGATGTGGGCCTAACCCTCGCACCATGCTTCAAAGACCACCAGGCGGCTGAGGGGGATGCCGTTTTAAGCTCACCAAATTTTAATAAAGTAAAGATAGACTATACACAGAGCGAGCATGGCAAGGTTAGAGCCGCAAACAACTGTAAAAACGGGGAAAAACATTACAGTTAGGCTAAAAAATTTCGGCCCGTTTGATGACGTTGATATAGAACTACGGCCTCTTACGATATTTATTGGTAAGAATTCCGTAGGGAAGTCCCTATTGCTCTCTCTCCTTTGGGCCTTAGTCTCAACACGACCCGAAATTCCAAGCGACGAGGAAATTAGGATGAAGTGGAACAAACTTTATGAAAAGGCAGAATCTATTTCGCTAAAAATTACAAAGGTTATAGAACCAGTTGTGTCTGACTCCGGCATCCTGATTGAGGAGGTTTCAAAGCTCATAAAGTCTATGGCGACAGATGTCAGAGATTTCACAAGGACCTGTAGGGATTTATTTAAGAGAGCGATGGAGGCAGGTCTCGAAGTACGACTTAGGCAGGTTTTTGGCGTGAGCCCGAGGGAGTTGGTGAAGGTGGGAGAGACGAGTGCCCAAATAGATATAAAAGGCGCGTGTGGCAATCTTCATATTACGCTGACAGATAGCGTAGCCGTAGATCGGCTAGATTTGTGTATTGACAATGCAACTGAAGATGAATTTCTTTCAATTATAGAACCTCTAGTAATATATATTGCGTTTAATATCTATATAAGAGAAGAATTGAAGAAACAATTTACGGCGTATGACTATATCATAGAGACTATGATATTTTTAACGAGAAAGATAATCGATGAGTACGGCGTACTAAGCCTCCCTATCTCTGGCAAGTTCGGCTCTGCAAATAAAAATTATCTAATAAATATGAGTATCCGCGAGCCTGTATTTGAAGTCTTTCTTCCGGGTAGCCGCGCCTGTATTGTTCACGCCTTACCACGTCCGGAGACGTTCACCGCAGGTCCTCGCGATAAGATGTCGGTTAGCGATAGAGAATTTATTGATGTCTACGCCCGTCTTATCGATGAGTATCGCCGGTCGAGAAAGTTAACGGAAAGCGAAAATCTACTGCTCAGAGATATGGGCATCGAGCTGGATATAGCAACAAAGTGGGGGAAACCTGTAGTGTATGTAAAGACGTGGAGCGGTAAGAGACTCGAGTTAGCACATGCGCCGTCGGGCATTAGGGAAGTCATCATGGTCATCTTCGCACTATCCTCTGAGGACTTTCGTTTTGTCTTTATAGAGGAGCCAGAGACCCATCTGCATCCTAGCGCTCAAAGGCTTTTGGCAAGAGCCGTTGCAGAAGCTGTGAACAACGGTAAATTCGTCGCGTTGACTACACATAGTGACTATCTCATAAGTGAATTTAACAACCTCATCGCTCTTTCAAACGTCTCAAAGGATGTGATAAAGAAGCTTAGTTATCGAGATGCAGAAGTTCTTAAACCAGAGGCGGTCGCGGCTTATCTCGTGAAGGCTGAGGGCAACCGGGCTGTGGTCGAGCGGCTGGAGGTGGACTTTACAGGTATCCCCGAGGACGAGTTCGCCAGGGTGGCGGAGGAGATTTTAGAAATACGTAATGAACTGTACTAGGCGCTGCACAAGGGAGAACCTAGACGCCTCACTCCTTATGTCGCCCAACGAGCCGCGCGCCGACTATGTCTATTTCTGCGGAGACGTGGCGGTTGTCGTGGAGGAGGTCAGGGGGCGCTCCGAGCGTGAGGACGTGGACAAGCTTGAAAATACGGTAAGGCGCCTACTGGATATAGGTATATACCACACCATCGTCGCTGTGGTTCACCACGAAGAGGCGGATGCGATAGTGGCTAAGGTCCTCGCGGTTATGAAGCGGAGGAGCAAAAAGAAACATGTGAAATATGAAACAGCCGCTTGCGGCCGGGAGCTCAGGCAGTTGCTCTGCGGAAAGTACGGAGTTGCGATATAGCCTACACAGACCTCGGCATACATGGACGCCAGGTGTGTGGACCTTGATGGAGGCGCAGCATCCCCTGCTTTATGGCCCACTCCGACTTGGTAGAGGTGAACTAGCGGATGGCGGAGAACGCGGTAAGGTCCCATGGACATGAGGCGCCACGGCGATGAGGGCAGAAACGCGGCGTGTACCAAGCTCGTGGATCGGTTGCCGGCCGGCCGCTCGGCCGTGCCCGTCCTAGTCGCCGCTACCGTCGCTACGCTCGGAGCCGCGGCCCCTAAGGCTTATCTATCACGTTAGTTCATTATTATAAAAGACAATTTCAACCTAAGCAATCTTTAGATCTACACTTTATAGAAGTAAAGAGTTTTAAAGAGAAAATGGATAGAGCCTATGCGAATTGAAACCGTCTGGCTCGGCCGAGGCGGCCAGGGGATCGTCACGGCAACCTACATAGTAGCCAACGCGGCGGTGATAGACGGCCTTTACGCACTGGCCAACCCGGAGTTTGGCGCGGAGAGGAGGGGCGCACCTGTCAAGGCCTTCCTGACCATTGACAAAAGCCCAATCGAAGATCAAGAGCCCGTCAAGACCCCCGACGTGGTGGTTATCTTTGACGATAAGCTCATCGACACCATGAGGTTCGCCATAGACGCGGTGAAGCCCGGAGGACACGTGATAGTGAACACGGCGAAGAGCCCCGAAGAGATGAAGAAGATTATAGGGAGAAACGACGTCTATCTGGTACTGCTGGATGCCGTGGGGATCGCCCTTAAACACGTGGGCCTGCCCGTGCCCAACGGCCCGCTGGCAGGCGCCTTCTCCAAGGTGATGGGCTTCCCGCGCCTTGAGTCTATAAAGACCGCGTTTGAGACGCAGTTGGGTAAGGCTGTGGAGGAGAACTTCGCGGCGACTAAGGAGGCCTACGAAACCGCCCTCGTCGTCCCGCCGGAGAGGGTGGAACAGGCGGCAAAGCCGAAGGGCGTGATCTCCACCACCTCCGCATTCTTGACGGGGCCCTACGAGATTGTGGGCTGGCTTGAGGTGTCTAAGGCGGGAGCCGTGTTCCCCGCCTCCAGCCTCTTCTACACCACCGGCGGGTGGCGTCTGGAGAAGCCGGTGATCGACCACTCCAAGTGCATCATGTGTAGGAAGTGCTGGATGTACTGCCCCGACGACGCCGTGGTGGAGGCGTGGAAGGAGGTGCAGGGCCCGAGGGGCCGCGTCTTTAGGATGAAGGTGATTGACTTCGACTACCAGTACTGCAAGGGCTGCGCGGTGTGCGCTGACGTCTGCCCCACCGGCGCAATAAAGATGGTGAGGGAGATATGACGGCGCAGGCCCTAGCCCCGGTGGAGAAGAAGGTCGCGCAGAGGAGGATCGCGCTGACCGGCAACCACGCCGTGGCGCTCGCGGTGAAGATGTGCAGACCTGAGGTGATAGCGGCTTATCCCATCACCCCGCAGACACCTGCTGTGGAGAAGCTCGCCGAGTACGTAAACAACGGCGAACTTGACGCCGAGTACATACCCGTCGAGAGCGAGCACACCGCCATGTCCGCCGTGATCGGGGCCTCAGCCGCAGGTGCCCGAACCTTCACCGAGACGTCGTCGCAGGGCCTGGCCCACATGTACGAGAATCTGCCCATAGCGGTGGGGATGCGGCTCCCCATAGTGATGGGCATGGCCGTGAGGACGTACTCGGCGCCTATAAACGTGTGGGGCGACTACAGCGACGTGATGTCGATGAGGGAGCTGGGGTGGATCATATACGCAGCGCAGAACGCCCAGGAGGCCTTCGACACGATTATACAGGCGTACCGCGTGGCCGAGGACTCCAGAGTCCACCTGCCCGTGGTCGTGGCCTACGACGGGTTCTGGACGAGCCACGTCCTCCAGCCGCTAGACGTCCCCGAGGACGAGGAGGAGGTGATTAAGTTCGCCCCAATCACCAGGACCTGGGTTAAGCTCGACGTGGACTACCCCACAGGACTGGGCGCTGTGGGGACGCCCGAGTGGTACTGGGAGATCAGGTGGCAGGCCGCGGAGGCGCTGAGGGGCTCGCTGAAGGTGATAGAGGAGGTGGACAGGGAGTACGGGAGGCGCTTCGGCAGGAGGTACGGCCTCTTCAGTACATACAGGCCCGAAGACGCCGAAATGATCATAGTGACCTACGGCTCCGTCTACGGGCTGGCCAAGAAGGTGGTGGACAGGCTGAGGGGGGAGGGCGTGAAGGCCGGCACCCTGCGGCTGAGGGTGATTAGGCCTTGGCCCGGCGATCTGCTGAGGAAGGCCCTCGAGGGGGCAGACAAGGTGTTGGTAATAGACCGCACCATAAACCACGGCGCATACCTCCAGGGGCCAATGGCAATGGAGGTGGCCGCCACGTTGCAGAGGCCGGTCTACAGCGCCCTGGCCACCATAGGCATGAGGGCGATAGACAGCAACATGATATACGAAGCCGCCCTCAAGGTGTGGAAAGGCCTCTGGGCGCCTAACCAGACCTACACAATAGGCCTGAGGGGAGGCTATGAGTAGCGGCGGCCGCTTCGACAAGATCCCGGTCTACATAAGGGGTAGCCACCTCGTCAAAACCGTCGTGAAGGCGGCCGAGGAATACGAGGGGCAGTACGAATACGCAAACTTCGAGCTACCGCAGGAGGAGCTGTTTCTGCCGGGGCACGGCCTCTGTGCGAGCTGCACCATCGGCGTCATCGCGCGGCACATGTTGAAGGTGTTTGGGCCCGACACCATAGTGGTCAACCCCACGGGATGCGCGGAGGTGTCCACGGTGGTGTATCCACGCATGAACTGGGCCGTTCCCTGGATCCACATCGCCTTCGGCAACGGCGGATCGGTAGCCGCCGGCATCGAAGCGGCGATCAAGGCGCTTAAGAGGAGAGGCGTCATCGACAAAAACCGCAAGATCAACGTGGTGGTGCTTGCAGGCGACGGCGCCACGGCGGATATAGGCTTCCAAGCGCTCAGCGGCATGTTGGAAAGGGGGCACAGAGTGATCTACATCATGTACGACAACGAGGGATACATGAACACCGGCATACAGAGGAGCGGCACCACGCCCTTCGGCGCCTCCGCCACCACATCGCCAGCAGGGAAGAAAGTGCCTGGCAACGTGACCCACAAGAAGCCCATGGCCGCCATAGCGGCGGCTCACGGCATCCCCTACGTGGCCACGGCGAACCCAGCCTACGTCCACGACATGGTGTACAAGTTCAAAAAGGCGATGGAGGTGGACGGCCCCTCCTTCTTACACATACTCCAGTCTTGTACACCGGGGTGGCGCTTCGAGCCTAAATACGCCATCAGGTTGCTGGAGCTGGCCACGGAGACTGGCTACTGGGTCAACTACGAGATTGAACACGGCGAGTTCAGAGTAACCGTGCCCGTGCCCAGGAGGAAACATGTGAAGTGCTTCCTCCAGCTCCAGGGCAGGTTCAGACACTTGAAGCCCGAGGAGGTGGAGTACATACAGAAGGTCGTCGACAGAGACGTGGAGGAGATAAACAGACTGATGGGCAGGGAGGTGATTGGGCCTTTGGATCCGTCTCTGCCTTGCCTAACTGAGCGGAGATGATCACCCACGTCAAGCTCTTTGCCACTGCGGTTAAGCAGATCTTCCAACGGCCGCTCACCGTCAGGTGGCCGGAGGAGAGGAGGGACTACGGCGACAGGTTCAGAGGGTTCATCGTAAACGACCGGTCTAAGTGCGTCAGCTGTCAGCTCTGTGAGGCTGTGTGCCCTGCCAAGGCCATCAAGTTCCACCTGGAGGCGGACGGGAGGCGTTACCCCGGCATTGACTGGGGGCGGTGCATACTCTGCGGCTACTGCGTAGACGCCTGCCCCACCGGCTCCCTGCGCCACGTCAACAACGGCGAAATAGTGTGGACGGATCTCAACGTCTACAAGAAGCCGCTTGAGATGGATCCCGACGACGCGGTGCCGCTACCCGGCACCAAATCACTTGTATAATGCTGAAATTTAATAATAATTTTCAGCATCCCCCAACTCCCGGTACGCCTCTTGACATAATGCAAAAATTTTAATGGGGTGGTGTAGTCTAATATGGATCTGCTCTTCCCCCTCTCCGGCGATTTAATTGCGGCGTTGGTATTCCCGGGCGTGCTGGGTATCTTCGGTTTTCTTGTGGTTGCGATTTGGCTGGAGAGGAAGCTGGTGGCGCGTGTGCAGTGGCGCTTCGGCCCGCTCTACGTGTCTAAGCCGCTGGGGGGCCTCCTCCAGCCCGTGGCGGATCTCTTCAAGCTAGTCTTCTCGGAGCTGGTCCTGCCGCGCCACACCAACAGACTGCTTTTCGCCGCCACGCCTATTCTGCTTTTCTTCGCCGAGGGTCTCCCCGTCGTATTCATCGCCGCGGCGCCCGGCGTCGTGATGGCGCCGCATCCCTACGGCCTCGCCATCGCCGTGGTGCTGGTGCTCCTAGTCGCCGTGTTGGTGGTGGCCATGGCGTGGATAGAGGCCGACAAGTTCACCTACATCGGCGCCATGAGGGAGATACTGCTGACCGCGGCCTACGAAGTGCCGCTTCTGCTCGCCGCCTTGGCCATGTTCCTCCTCTACGGCACAGCCGACCCGCACAAGGTCGTCGAGGCGCAGAGCGGCCTCTGGGGCGTCTTGCTGAACCCCCTAGCCTTCGTCGTCTACCTAGTGGCCCTACTGATGGCCACCACCCGCTTCCCCTTCGAGATACCTGAGGCTGAGCCTGAGGTGGTGCTGGGCCCCTACACCGAGTACGGCTCCACCCTCTTCATCTACGCCTTCGGCGCTAACTACGTCAAGCTCTACGTCCTCTCCCTGCTGGGCGCCGTTTTGTTCCTCGGCGGCTGGCTACCCGCGGCAGGGGTGCTAGGCGTGTTGATCACCCTAGCCAAGATGGGCGTGTTCGTCCTGCCGGCGATGCTGGCACGCGCCATATATCCCCGCTACCGGATAGACCAGGCGCTTAGGATAGGCTGGGGCCAGCTGCTGGCGCTGTCGGCGGCGGCTGTCCTCTGGTCTCTTCTGGCGGCGTGGATATGGTAGCAGTCGTCTTGTTCATCGCCCTGTTCCTCGCCGCATTGGTTCTCCTAGTTGTAGTCGGGTACCTGTTCTCGCCGAAGCGGCCCTCAGAAACCAAGGAGAGGAGGTTCGAGGCTGGCGGGCCGCCGTACGGCCCCGTCCAGAGGCGCCTCCTCATGCAGTACTTCGGCTACGTCTACCTAGTCACCGTAGTGGAGGCGGCGGTGGGGCTGGCGCTCGTGGCGGTGCTGACCACTGACGCCGGCCGCGCGGCCCTCGCCCCGCTTGCGGCGGCTCTCGTCGTCGTGATCGCCGCCGTAGTTGCCGTGGTGTGGCGCTACTTCAAGCTCCTGGCTGACGTGAGGAGGTGGGGTTAGGCAGTTGGCTAAGTGAACCTCCTCATGTCCGGAATTTTTAATTATATAAAATTTTAGAAACCTTTAAAAAAACATAAAGGATTGACCATAATGAAGACCCTTGTCTCCCAGGCCGTTTCGAGACTAGCCAGGTGGGGCACCAAGTGGTCTCTCTGGCCGCCGCATCTCGTCACCGCCTGCTGCGGCGTAGAGGTGGGCCACCTATTCGGCTCAGCCTACGACGCCGAGAGGTTCGGCATGTTGCCCATGGGGAGCCTCCGCCAGAGCAACATCATCATAATTGAAGGCACCATCACTCTCAAGATGGCGAAGTTTGTAAAATACATATATGAGCAGATGCCCGAGCCTAAATACGTGGTGGCCATGGGCGCCTGCGCCATAAAAGGCGGCGTATTCTACGGAAGCTACCACATGGTGCCTGCCGCCAAGGTCTTGCCGGTGCACGCCTACGTCTCCGGCTGCCCCCCTACCCCCGAGGCCGTCCTAAAGGCCGTGACGAAGGTCCAGGAGCAGATAGCCCATGCAGAAAACTGAGTGGCCCTTCAACCTAGAGGTAGGCCGCACATTCTTCGTCCAGTCTGAGGAGGAGCTGAGGGGAGGGGGGCGGGGGCTGACGCTTGTGGTGGGGCCGCAGCACCCCGGGTCGGGACACATGCGGCTTTTCGTCGTCGTGGACGGGGACATAATCGTGGACGTGGTGCCGGACCCCGGCTTCGTGCATAGGGGGGTTGAGAAGCTTGCTGAGAACCGGCCCTACTGGACGCTGATTCCGCTCGTGGAGAAGGCCTCCATAATGGACTCAATGAACATAACCTACCCCCTTGTGCTTGCCCTGGAGAAGGCCCTCGGCCTCGAGCCGCCGCCGCGCGCCAAGTACCTCCGCGTGTTGATGGCGGAGCTCAGCAGAGTAAGGACCCATCTCTACGACTTGGCTCTGCTGGGCGTCTTTCTGGGCCACACCACGGCGTTTATGTGGGGCTTCGCCCTTATGGACATGTATGCAGAGGTCTTCGCCAAGATCGCCGGGGCGCGGACCACAATAGCATACCCGGTCCCCGGCGGGGTGCGGCGCGACGTCAAGCCGGACCACGTGGAGGCCGTGAGGCGGCTTCTAGAGGTGACGAGGAGGAAGCTGAAGGACTTCAAAACCCTATTCCTCGACAACCCAGTCACCAAGGCCCGGCTGGAGGGCGTCGGCATAGTCGACGCGAAGAAGACAGCGGAGCTGGGCGTCGTGGGGCCTTTCGCCAGGGCCTCAGGTATAGACTACGACGTACGCAAGGTTCATCCCTACGACGCATACGGCGACGTGGATTTCGAGGTTGTGGTGGAGAAAGACGGCGACGCGTGGGCGCGGACGCTTGTTAGGTGGAGCGAGATATACGAATCCATGTCTATCGTGGAGCAGGTCCTAAAGGCTCTTCCGGAGGGCGATGTAATCGACCAGGCGCTTCTATTTAAAAACCCCGAGTACAGGCGGGAGGGCGTAGGCGGCGTGCTGGGGGTCTACACCTACATCTACCCCGAGCCGGGGGAGTACCTCGCAGTTGCCGAGGCTACCAGAGGCGCCACGCTGGTCCACCTCTGGGCCACAGGTTTGCAACGGGTGTACCGGATGCGATTCGTGACTCCCAGCTGGCGCAACCTACGCGCCATGGTGGAGGCCATGAAGGGCGGCAGACTAGCCGACATGCCTGCGGTCTACACGTCCTTCGGCTACTTCCCGCCGGAGGCAGATAGGTAGTATGCAGATCCGGCTCTTCGACCTAGACCACAAGCGGGAGGTCGTCGTGGAGATAGACGGAAAAGCCCACGTAGTTGACTTGATACAGAAGCTGAGAGACGTCGGCGTGGTTAGGCCGAACGAGACGGCGATGATAGGCGTCCCCATAGACGAGAAGAGGATCGCCTACGTGCCAGCCGTAAACCTAGAACAGCTTGTGGCCTACGCAAACCAGAGAAAAACGGTAGTCGCGTTTAAACGATACCCAATACACGGCTACGTTCCGCAACATCAACAACGATAACCATCAGCGTTAAACCGTCGCACTACCTGGTTGAGTCTTTGTGAGGCCGCCCTAGCCCGTTAGGCCCCAGTCTGGGACTTTGTAGTCTTTGCGCAGTGGGTAGAGCGGCTTGCCGGTTTTTTCATCTACGCAACAGTCGGGGTCTAGGAGGAATCGTTTGCCCATGTGTGGGTTGCCATCGAACCATATTCCGAACATCTCGTGGCATTCCCTTTCCTCGTAGTCGGCTGAGGGGTATATGTCGGCTATTGAGGCGATTTTGGGGTTGTCGCGGGGGATCTCGGCTCTTATGTGTAGAAGCTGGCTTCTGAGCTCGGGGGTTAGGTAGGAGGCGAAGATGTACGTCACCAGGAACTTTCCCTCGGCCGCGTAATCCACGGCGCTTAGCGAGAGGACGTGGTCAAAGCCCATGTTCTTGACGGCGGCCGCCACATCCCTGATCTTGTCAAGCGGGACTAACACACAGAGGTGCCCCTCGGGGGTTACGCCGTGGTTCAGCACCGCGCCGCCGAGGGGCTGCTTGACCTTTTCAAGCAGG